>MDTG01219172.1_pt1 | contig 10923 bp, 10 predicted proteins | sample 811421 | NCBI WGS metagenome assembly MDTG01 (sample SAMN05326645, study PRJNA326480) | marine metagenome | isolation source: seawater | place: Pacific Ocean: South East | collected 2011 | reverse complement strand
TTAAATAATTTTTATCCTTTTAATGTAAGAAGCTATTTGCCTACAGAAAAAAGAGTTTCTTTACTTGACGATGATGTTAATGGCGTTTATAATATCGGAAAGATATGTCTAAAAGATTATAGCTTACAATTCGATAGAGCATCAAGACAAAAAGACTTAATGAGTTATGAAAATATAATGTCAGAGATAGATGTATTGAAAAACAATTTTTTAAAACAAATAAATGACTTAGAAAAAAGCCTAGAAGTTTCAGAAAAAAACTTTTTTATTTTGAACGATGATATGCATTTTAAGATTTTCGGAAAAAAAATAAAATATAAAAAAAGACTTACTAATTTAATGTCAACTACGATTAGAAAATCTCAACTTGTTGAAGGCGGGGTAGTGGAAGAAGACATGGTGACCGCTAGACCAGAGGCGTTTGATGATTTGTTTCGAACAGTCCAAAATGAAGATGTTGACAATGAAACAGAAGATGAAGGTTTTTTAGACTCATTTGACGAAGATGTTATACGAGAAGCTGAAGAAGAAGTGATGCTTGATGAGCTCACTGAAACAGAAGAGATAGATTTAAGTCTATTTTGACTTGTATCACAGCTTAATGCCCCTATGGGCCAGAGTTTTACTTTAAGTTAATTAAAACAAAAATTAATTTTAAGCAAAAACTATAAGTTAATTCAAAAATTATTATATTTGTTAAAGAATAAAAATTAAATAAAAAATTATGTCAGACACCACTAAAATAGTTGAAAAAGAATTTAAAATTCTAATGATAGATAGCAGAAACAAAAATCATAGAGCATATACTCTTGATGTTTGTACGCCATGGATTGAAAATGATACGAATAAATCAGACAACCCAAATGAGGGTTACGATTTAGAATATGCTATTGATGACGAAAGTGAAGGTTTGACTAGAGATATATATAATGAGTTTACACTAGACTCACTAAGTTGTGGAGTTGTTAATAAATTAAGAATTGACGATAACGGTTTTTTGTGTGCTCAAGTAAGGTTTAAGTTGCCAGATTCATGTGGAAACCTGACAAAAGATTTATATTCTGGAGGTGCTAACTTAGACGAATATGCAGTTGTTCCGAAAGGAAAGGGTTCTGTAAAAAATCAAGAAGTACAAGATGACTATGAGCTGTATGGTTTTAATTTAATACTAAAGAAAGATTCTTCGTTTGAATATGATTCTGAATCTCAGGAAGCAGAAACTATTTAGCAATATATAAAATGACTTAAAGAAAGCCTCTTACTTAAAGTTTGAGGCTTTTTGTTTACATTTTTTATTTATAATTTATTTTTAAAATAAAAATTATGTCCAAAAAAAGAAAAGTATTAGCAATAGGTATAGACGGCACAATAAGAGATGTGTTTTCTCAATTTGATAATTTTTATAGAAGAACTTTTATAAAAAATGATTCACTAGTTCAGATGGATGACAACTATAATTATGTTGAATCAGCAGAAGAGACAGAAGAAGAAAGGCTTGCTATGCAAAGACAGATAGATGATAAAATAAATCTACCTCTTGACACTTTTGACTTATTAAATCACTATCATTTTGATACGAGAGAAGATTTAGATGCGTTTATGTATACAGATTGTTCTTTTCAAATTTTTGGTTCTTCCCACTCTTTTCCTAAAAGCATGGATTCTGCTAATTTTTTGCAAATATTCGGAGAGGTATCAAATCTGTTTGATGTAGTTCTATTTGCAAAATGTAAAAATACATCAATAGTTTCCACTTATCATTTTTTAGCAAAAAATGCTTGTAAGGTAAAAAACATTTCTTTTGTTGATGAGTATGAAGATGTTTGGAATTTTGCAGATGTAGTAATAAGTGATTGTCCTGAAGTTTTTGAAACAAAACCAAAAAGCAAGTCTTCCATAAAAATAAACCACATGTATAACTCTTATTCTGAGGCGGATTATTCATTTGACTCTATTAATGAAATAAAAAACGAGAATTTTATAAAATCTTTATTTGAAAAATAAAAATAAAATCAAAAAATATTAAATGAAATTAAAAAGCTTCGATTTTTCGAGGCTTTTTTTTTGTTATCATTTACTTTTAAAATTTAGACATTATTTTAGATACCAAATAAAAACAATAAAAATTATGGAAACAGTTTCTCAAGAAATTTCGCAAGAAGAAGCATTAAAACAAAGAGAGGATGCAATTGCAAGTCTTATTTCTAAATTAGAAAAAGATGAAAATAAAGTATACATATACTGTCCCGCAATGAGCAGCCCAAGTGGAGGTATTTCTGTCTTGTTTCAACATGCAAAAATGCTAAAGGACGCTGGGAAGGGCGTAACAATAGTTTATGAACCAACACAAAATAATACAGCATCCTTAGAGGCCACTAAAAAAGCAAGACTAAAAGGTGCTAAAGAGCCTGTTATTATTTTTGACAAGTTCAACCCAACTTGGCTGGGCAGCCTAAAAGACGAGGTAGATATGAGGTGTTTGGCTGAAGGCGAATTAACATACTCCGATGGAACAACCGAAAAGTTTGAATCATTAATGATGAACCCAGAAGACATTATGATTATACCTGAAGGCTTTCCTAATGTTATGGAAAACACAGCGCAACTACCATGTAAAAGAATTGTAATGGCTCAGAGTTGGTATTATGTTTTGTCTGGATTAAAGGTTGGTCAAAAATGGCAACATTTCGGAATCAAGGATGTCATATCTATATCAGACGGTATTACAGAATATATAAATACAGTAATGCCTGGTCTAACAGTTAGAAACTACAAACAGTCAATAGATAGAAACCTGTTTAATGTACCAGAAAAAGCCTCAGATAAAGCACCTATGATTTCATTTATGCCAGGAAGAGGCCCTGAGTCACAAATGAAAACAAATACCGTTATAAGAACTTTTTATGAATTTTACCCTCATTACAGATGGGTTCGTTTTGCTCCACTTCAAGGTCTAAGCAAAGAAGAGTTTGCCAATCAACTAAAAACTTCAGCACTAGCATTGTATACAGACGAAGTTGCTGGATTTGGTACGCTTCCACTAGAAGCAATGGCTTGCGGAACTCATGTTGTGGGTTGGACTCCATTCGGAAGTAAAGAATACGTTAACGAAAACAATGGTTTTTGGGCTGTTAATGGAGACGTGTTTCAACTTGCAGAATTAATAGGTATGGCTTTGGACAGGTATTTTGCTGGAGCCCTTGATGCTAAAGAAGTGTCAGAAGAATATGAAAAAACATTGTCAGAATATACCGAAACTAAAGAGGTAGAGTCTGTTTTAAACATTTATAAAGAAATTAAAAATGAAAGAATTGAAGAACTTAAAAACATTAAATAATAAAAATTTATTGGTTGTAATGCCAATTAACACATTTGAAGAAGAAACCTTGAATGAGGCTTTGTATAATTTATCAAATCAAACTAAACCATTGGATGTTTTGTTTTTAGTATCTGAAAAATCAACAGATAATGTCAATGAAAGGATAGCGGAAATTGCTTCTAAGCCATATAAAAGAGTTTTTGAAACAGATGATGAAGGAAATCCTAAGTCTAATATGATTACTTCTGAAAAAGAGTTAAATTTTGCTATAGAAAACACAAATTCTACCAGCTTTAATTCTGTATTTAATGACGCATTTAACATTGCGCTAGAAAACGGATATAAGTGGTTGAGTGTAATTGACAAAGATGATGTTGTGGAAGAAAATTGGGTTTATAATTTTGATAAATATTCAGAAGAAATGAATAATATATCAATTTTCTTTCCAATTGTAAGACAAGTTTCTGCTGGAAATATGACAGGACACTTAAATGAAGCAACTTGGTTAGAAGGAAAAGCAGAGGTTGCTGGTCAAGCTGATTTACAGATGTTGATGTCATGGAACTGCCTGTCTCCAACTGGGTGTATGTTAAAACTAGAAGATGTAAAAGAATATAGTGAAGAGAGGGATGGTAAATATTATCCGTTTAAAGAAAATATGAGTATTGCATCATCTTATGAGTTTTTCTTAAGAATGATTTATGAAGACCTAAAGACATATACTATACCTAGATATGGATATCAAATGAGAATGGATGTAAATAGCACAACGTTTGATAGATTTTCTTCTAAAATACCCTCTAACGTTACAGCCATCTCTAAGCAAGAAGGAGGCATGACACCACACGAAATAGGATTTTGGATGGAACAGGCCAAAAGTGAATATTTTATGTCTGAAGATAGAGAAATAGAATACGAGCCACAAACAGCATAATAAAAAAGGCAACCCCCACAGGTTGCCTTTAAGCTTGCCCACAACAACATAGAGACCTAAAATTGTAAAGCATTTACAAATGTAAGTAAATGTCCTAAACAAAACAAATAAAAACCATGCCAGGACATAATTTAAAGCCATTAAATAAATTAAAATTTGAATCCATAGGAGAAGAGTTTGTGTATCTACACAAACAAGTTTCAAAAAACAACCCAGAAATAGAGGGTGAAAATGACTCTAACAAAGAATTGACAATAGAATATTTAAGAGAAGAGTATTCTAGAATCGTAAACGAAGGAGAGGTAGAGGAAAAGTATGAAAAAAATTCAGTATACTGGACTGTAGAACAAGAGAGGGCAATAGCCAGTTTTATATCAGAAAAAAATCCAGATAAAAAGGAAAAAATATTTAGAGAAGATATATATAAGTCATTAAAAAAATTAGTAGAAAATATTATTTTTACTTATAAGTTGTTCCGTTCTGATGTTGAAATAAGAGAATTGCAAGAAGATTGCATGTCTTTTTTGATAACAAAAATGGATAGATATGACCCCTCAAAAGGAACTAGAGCCTTTGCTTTTTTTGGAACAATAGCCAAGCATTATCTAATGGGAGAAAAAAAAATATCTTATAAAAATATACAGAGCAATGTTAGCTTGGAGGGCTCTACTGCTGAAATTAGCCTAGAAGAAGGAAATGAAGACAGGCAGATGGATTTAGAGTCTGAAAAAGTAAATAATGTGGTATTTAGACAAATTATAAAAAAATTAGAGAGTGAGCTAGAAAACCCTAAAGTTTTACCTAATGACAAAAAGGTTATGGAGGCCATTATATTTATATTTAACAGACATGAAGTAATCAATATATATAATAAAAACTTATTATACCATCTAATAAAAGAAAGAACTGACTTACAAACAAAAGAGATAACATATTCTTTAACAAGAATAAGAAGCATGTATAAAGAGTTTAAGGAAGATTTTTTAAAAGGCCTAAGATAACGGTCTTTTTTTTGTTAAATATATTTATTTAAAAACAATATTATGGATAATAAAGACAATTCAAGTGATTTAGAGTCAATGTTTAAAAAGCTTATAGACACATCTTTAAAAAACATGGAAGAAGAAAGGGAGCTCTCTTTAGAAAGGTACAGAAGACAAGATGAAACTATAGTGAGCCCAGAAGATTTTGTTCTGCAAGGAAAGTTTGCTGTTGATTATTTAAAGGTTGCTGCTGAGAGGTCTAACTCTATGGTGGGGCTCGCAAAAATGATAAAAGACATAATATATAAAGAGGGGTCTAGCACAGAAAGCATGTTATCATCTGGGGCTCCTAGCGATGATTTGAAAAAAGAAATTTTTAAATACATAAATAAAGGAAATAACAAAAGTACCGAACAATAAGAGATGCCATTTAAAACGCCTATAAATTCAACATTAACTGAAGTTCAACAAAAAGCGCTTTCAAAACTTAATTCGCTTAACACATATGTTGCGTCTCCTAAAAAACAATTTCAAAAATTAAAGAAAAGTCAACAAATAAGTACTTTTGATTTATCTACAAGATTTCTAGATGGTATAGCTGGACCTGGCGTTGGAGATGCTGTTTTGTCTCAATTTACGAGAAAAATATTTGCCACATATGGGGAAGACCAGTTTTTGCTAGAAGATATAATTATAAACGGATTAGCTAAGGCTTTAGACAAAAGAGAAATATATTTAGCCCCACAACTACCCAGCGGTGAAACACTAAGTAATTCAGGTTCGACAAGCGCAACAACCTCAGTGGTTGAATATGATTTTACAGGAATTCAAAGAGAGCGAAGCGAAGTAAATGTTAAAAAGGCAATAAACTACACTTACACAATAGAGCTAGAAACAGACCAAAGTAAAATAAAAATAAAAAATGGAATACCTTATGGTAAGCGTTTTATTTTTGGTAACAATGCAGGGTTCCCAACACTTTTGTATTATAGGCCTACCACAAAGAGTGACGAGGAAATTATTGCGAAATCTAAAGAAGAAACAGAAACCGTAGGATTTACCCGTAGTGCCACTGGACTTTTCTACCCACCAGAAGGAACCGTAGTTGATTCTACAGAAATAAAAGAAGGCGGAATGTTTGTCAAGTTAACCACTAATGTTCCCGAAAAGCTACCAGAAACCTTTATCGGAACTTACTCTGGCAGTACTGGTATGACCTTAGATGAAATAGTTAGGGATGTTAAAATAGACGTTAGTAAGTATGGTTACTATGACGAATCAACTGCTGTAGAATATCCGCCTGCAGGAACCAATTTAGATGAGATACCAGAAATTAGAGGCGAAATAAAAGGGTATGTACTAGGTGGAGAAGATGTTTATTTATCAAATGCAGTTGTTGAAGTCGTGGGAGCTTCCCCTCCACTTTCTCTTCTTACTAATGAAGAAGGTTATTATTCAATAACAGGACTCCAAGCAGGAAGTTATATTTTAAAGTCTTCTTTGGAAAACTACACCTCTTTAGCTTTAGATGCTACAATTGTAAATGAGCAAGGTGCAATTACTAGTCTAGATTTTCCACTAACTTTAACAGGCAGTACGCAACCTACGGCAGAAGCGGTACCCAACTCAGGGACAACGGCAACAGGTATAACCATAAGCGATGGTAGCAATTATAATACTGGTGCAACATCTACAGAGCAATCTGGGCCGACAGGAGAAACTGTTAACCTAAAGTATGATTACGAACTAATTGAACAACCATTAACATATTCTTTCGAAAAACAAAACTTACCACCAAATGCTCCAAACAACAATTATAACAGCATACTTTTAACAGTTACAAATAATATGGGGCTACCTCCCGCAACAGTAACATTAGGACCAACTAGCGAAGATAAATACCCAAGAAATTACATAGAGTTGGTTGACGAAATGGAATACACCAAACAACTTTTTATACGAGGGGGCGACTCCTTAAATGGTATTAATGAGAATATTGTTGATGGGGTTACGTATCCAAGAGCTGATTCTAATATTTATAAGTGGTCTGTTACTAACAACGCAAATCTACCAGTATATGAATATGAATATAATTTGATAAATGCTGAATGGATTTTAGAAATACCTGAAGCAAACGAAAGGCTAAAAGAGGTTACGAAGATATTTAAAACAAGCATTACAGAAGAAAGAAAGGTTTGGTTATCTGGCCCCGGAAATTCGCTAGACCTTGTAACTTATCCGCCCGATGGCGCTCAATATGTTATGCCACCCACTGCTGATGGTACGCCTGTTGATGTTGATGAAGCAATATTTTTGCCAAGCACGGGAATCACAGGAAGCTCAGGAACAACTGGCAACACAACATTTGTCACCGACTCAGTAAATAGATTTGTTGGTAATGTAGAAGCCAATATAGTCATAGACCAAGATGTGCTAGCAGCGGGTCTTTCTGGCATAACTGATGACTTGAAAAATACTATAGCAGAGACGTTTAGTTTCAAAATAAACCCTGAAGACGTAGGTTTATCAAATAAAGAATATTTAGACAAATACTTAAAGCCCGTATTAAACGCTGGTAAACGTGCCTTGGTTGCTCAAATAATTAAAATGGTTTTTGGACCCAAAGAAGTAATGAGCAACGACCCAGAAGTACAAGAGAAGTTGTTAAATGCTGCAGCGTGTGGAGAGCAAATGTTTTCTGTTTCCAACAACCCTAGTCTTACATCCAAGCAACTTGAATTTAACAGAGTTCAACTAAAAAAGCAATTAGAAGCAGGAAAAATAGAGTTAACAGTGTCTTGTCAGAAAGTAGAAATACAACTTCCAGAAAATTTTGAAGAACAGTTTGATTTACTCCCATCTTCAGAGGTGGGCATACCAGAAACACAAAGGCCTAATCCAGCAGAGTCGTTAATTTTGTTAAATAATTATGTTCAATCTGAAGTTCAGAGACAAAGAAACGAAGAAGACTCAACTCAGGTAAGGCAGAGCTTTTTCCAAATAATGATTGAGAAAATAATGCAATATATCAGTGTTGCATTTTCAGCCACACCTGCAATACAAACTGTTTTTGGAATTATAAATAAAGAGTTAGCAAAGTCAGGACAACCAGCCTTGAGTCCACAAGAACTTTTGTCCAGCCCTTGCGAAATAACTGCAGCTTGCAAAAGTGGAAATAAAAAAGATTTTGAAGAAAAATCTTCTTTTTCCAAAAGTATTATAGACTCACTTTACTCTTTGGTTTTGTCTATGCTAATAAGAAAGTTAATATCTGAAGCTAAGGCAAAAATTGCCAAATTAATACAAGAAAAAGCAAAAGAAAAAATATTAAAATTAATAAGAAAAAGAAAAGAAAAAACTGAGTTTTTAACAAAATTAGATGGTTTTGCAGATAAAGTTAAGGGAGGAATTGGAAAGGCACAAGAATTCAAAGAAAAAGTAAAAGAAACAGGTTTAAAAGATATTTTTGATTTTATAAAAAAAGACAAGTCAGAAGGTGGGTCCGATGGAGAAGTTGATAATCTAGATGAATAAAATTAAAACATAATATTTATAAATATGGGATGTATAAAGGTAGACGATAAATTACAAAAGTCAGAAGAGCTTTCTGATTTTATTTTATTTTTATTTAAAGAAAATAGAATAAAAATACCACAGTTTAGTCTCTTTCAAATATTGCTTTCAAAATTTAGACCAGGATTAGACAGTGACTCAATAAGTTCAGAAATCATATCAAAATTTGATAAAATAGGAATTCCTTCAGGCCCACTAGAAAACGGAACTCCTAATGTTATGGAAGAATACACTAAAGTTCTTATGGATGAATTGGTAGACTCTATTCAGACAGATATGAGAATTGACGTAGCTATAGACGCAGGCATGACAGTTTTGGGTTCTGGGGCTAACGCAGGAGGCCCAGTTGTAACAACAGGCTCCAACCCAGTACCTCATTCTGGCAATGGATTAGCCACTTAATTGATTATGGAAGAAAAAACGAAAAGAAACAAGACTCAAATATTAAGAGAGATACAAGATACTGTGGACGAATTTCTACACAAAAAAGAAATGGTTGATTCTTTGCTTTCTGAAATAGATGAATTAGAAAAAAAATACCACCTCTTAAAAGAAGAGGCAAAAGGCAATTAAAATGGGAGGATTAGATGATTTAGCGAGTAGCTTAAGTGTTTTAGGTGGACAAGCTTCAGTTTTTGGGAACGCAACCAAAGGCAACAAAATAATGCACTTGGCTAGAGTTGTGGACAACAATGACAGGTCTAATATGGGTAGAATTCAAGCTACAATAATAGATTTCAATGAAGCAAACGGAGAAGAGCAGCCAGGGAAGGATAAAAACGACAACATACCTAAATATGCATTTCCATTAATATATCAATTTGTCAATGTAATACCTAGAGTTGGAGAGTTGGTTTATATTTTCATGGAAAATCCAAAAGACCAAACGTCTAGAAGGTTTTATGTGGGGCCAATTAGGAGTGTGAACAAGGCTCAAAAGCCTTTTGAATCAACAGCATCTGCCAACAATCTTTTTAATGTAAATACTTATGGCAAAACAGAAGCTACAAACGAACCAATTAATCAAAAGAACCCCCCTATAATTGATTATGTTAGAATAGACGGTAAAGACAATTCAAATATAACTTTTAAATCTAGAGAAGTCTTGATTACAGCAGGCGAATTAGAAAATAATTCTTTTGATTTAAATACAGAAACACCGTGTTATATTCAGTTAAAAGATAATCCTGCAATAACAATAGCTCAACCTCCAAAATCAGCAAACTCGCCTGATGCTATAGAAAAACTTTTAGTACAAAGACCAGCATTTTCTCAAACAAATATAGTTGGAACAAATATAAATTTAATATCTTCAAGTGCTTCATCTGCACAAAATAGAGCTTTAGATGATAGTGGAAAATTGACAGATGAGTCAAATGTAGAAAATGCAACAAACCCAGAATTGGAATTGTATGGAGATGTGGCAAAAAAATTACACCCTTTAGTTTTGGGAGATGAACTAGTAAAGGTGTTAAAGCTAATAATAAGTTTTTGCTTAAACCACAAACATACAACACAGCAACCTGCTTATGCATCTAAAACAGAACAAGAACTTATAGATTTAAATGATTTATTAGATGAGGAAGGCGTTAATATATCCACCATACTTTCTAAATCTGTTAGAACAAATTAAGCTGTCCTTATTTTAATGTCAGACTCTGGGTATCTCACTTCAAACATAGACAAAGGTGTTGAATATATAGTGTTGTCTATAAGCGTTATTTCAGTCTTTCTAACGTTGTTTGCAACCCTAGAAGGCAAAAATGTACTTTCTCCATTGGCTTGCGATATTAGTGTAGAAGAATAGTTTCCGCCATCCATATTAAAAGACGTTATTTTAGACACATTTATCACCCCAGGTACCTCTCTTAATATATCTGTTAATTGAGACATATAAATAGGTTGTCCCATATCCCAATTTTCTATATTAAAATAGTCTTTTAGTTGTTGTAAAGAATTTACCTTAACTTCATTACTATTAAAGCTTTTATCTACAAACAAATCTATTTCAAAAGACAAATTAATAACCTTAGCGTCATTTATTTCTAGATAATCATTTATAGGTCTGTATTTGGACAGATAAGAAGCTATATTATTTTTAACTAAACTAGAAG
>MDTG01025973.1_pt1 | contig 10923 bp, 11 predicted proteins | sample 811421 | NCBI WGS metagenome assembly MDTG01 (sample SAMN05326645, study PRJNA326480) | marine metagenome | isolation source: seawater | place: Pacific Ocean: South East | collected 2011 | reverse complement strand
GGTTCAATAATTTCAATTTCAATTTTATTTTTTTTTGCGTATTCTAATGCTAGTTCTTTAGAAGAAAATTCCAAATCTAATTCTGATAGAGTATCACTTGAACTTTCCCAACCCATTAAAGGGTTTGTTGTTGGGTCTTTGGTTTCAAATTCTAATATCCATTTATCTGATTTACCAAGGCCAGATTGCATTGGACTTTTATTGGGTATATATAAAATTGCTTTTCTCATAAATGGTCGGAGTGGCAGGATTCGAACCTGCGACCCTCTGGTCCCAAACCAGATGCGCTACCAGGCTGCGCTACACTCCGAAAGAATTAGTAATACAGTACTTCTTAGATTTTTCAATGCATAAAGATAATCAATTTGAGGAAATTTTGATTATATCTGATATATAAAAAAGCATGATTATCGAATGTATAAATTGCAATAAAAAATTTGAGGTTGATAGAGGGCTAATTCCTGAAAAAGGAAGAATTATTCAATGTGGATCATGCAATCACCAATGGTTTTTTAAAGAAAATAAAAAAGATGATACAAAAAATAATCCATTAAAATTAGAAATTCCCAGGGAAGAAACTAAAGCTGAAATTATTATCAATGAAAATAATAATTATCAAAAAAAACAAAAAAAAATTTACCAGCAATAAAAAAAACTCCAATTACCTTTAGCAAAATTTTATTTAAAATTTTTAGTTTTTTAGTTGTTTCTTTGGTTTCTATTGTCGCAATAATAATTTTTTTAGATACATTCAAGAATAATTTAATTTTATATTTTCCTAATTTAGAATTAGTTCTTTACAATTTGTTTGAGACAATTAAAGATGTAAAACTGTTTATAAAAGATTTAATAAAATAATATGATTAACTATATATCAAAACCATTTAAATGGTTTTTTAAACTTGAGGCTTCAAGTGGGCTAGTACTTTTATTTGCAGCAATAATAGCACTTTTAGTGAGCAATTCGAGTTTATCAGAGTCATATTTTTCAATATTAGAAAAATATTTATTTATCGGTATAAATGACTTTGGATTAAAATTATCTGTTCTTCACTGGATTAATGATGGTTTAATGGCCATATTTTTCTTTTTTGTTACTTTAGAAATAAAAAGAGAATTTATACAAGGCGAACTATCAAATATAAAACAAGCTTTACTTCCTATAATTGCTGCTGTGGGTGGAATGTTAGTTCCAGCTTTATTTTATGTTTTCATCAATTTTGATAATAGTGAAACTTTAAATGGATGGGCAATACCGTCTGCAACCGACATTGCTTTTTCCTTAGGTGTTTTATCATTGTTGGGAAAAAGAGTGCCATTATCTTTAAAAGTTTTTTTAACCGCGCTTGCTATAATAGATGATTTGGGGGCTATAGTAATTATCGCCTTATTCTATTCTGGAGACTTGAGTATTAAATATTTATCTTTAATGCTGATATCATTTATTGCATTGTTGATTATAAACAAATTTAATATAAAAAAATTTTTTCCGTATTTAATAATAGGTCTTTTCCTTTGGGACTTTACACATAATTCTGGTATTCATGCTACAATAGCTGGCGTCTTACTTGCAATGACTATCCCACATAGAAAAAAAGAAAAAGATTTTTCATTATTATTAAAAATTGAACATGCAATAAGTCCTTACGTAGCTTTTGGAATAATGCCTTTATTTGCATTTGCTAATGCTGGTGTCTCATTAGAGGGATTGTCGTTCGGATCTTTGCTTAATAATGTCCCATTAGGAATTTTGTTGGGTTTGTTTGTTGGAAAACAACTAGGTGTGTTCGTTTTCTCTTACATATCAATTAAAACTAAAATTGCACAAATGCCTAATAATTCAAACTGGTATAATTTTTACGGAGTTGGAGTTTTGACTGGTATAGGTTTTACAATGAGTCTTTTTGTAGGAAACTTAGCATTTGCTGAAAATATGCAATATATGGATGGTGTAAAAATAGGTGTACTAACTGGGTCATTATTATCCACTTTATTTGGTTACTTCTTGATATTACTTACTCCAAATAAATAGAATAATGAAAAAATTAATATTATTAAGTTTTGTATTTACAATGTTTTTTTTTAAAAATTTAGTTAGCGCAAATTCTGAAAAAGTTTTTTATGATTTTAAAATTGAAAGCATCTCAGGTGAGATAATTGATTTCAAAAATTATAAGGATAAAGTCGTACTTGTTGTGAACACTGCAAGCTACTGTGGCTTTACAAACCAATATACAGGATTACAAGAATTATGGGATCAATATAAGTCAAAAGGTTTAATTGTTTTGGGTATCCCTTCAAATTCATTTAATCAAGAAAAAAAAAATAATTCAGAAGTAAAGGAATTCTGTGAGATGAATTTTAATATAAATTTTCCAATATCGACCATAACAAAAGTAAAGGGAGCAGATGCTCATGAACTATTTAAATGGGCTAAAAAAGATTTTGGCAACTCAGCAGTTCCCAAATGGAATTTTCATAAAATTTTAATAAATAAACAAGGAAAAGTTGAGGATACTTTTGCTTCGTTTACAAAGCCATTGTCCAAAAAAATTGTTAGTAAGATTGAAAATATCTTATAGTTTAACAGTTAGACCATCATAAGCAGGAACAATATTACTTGGAAGTTTTTTTTTTAACTTTTGATAGTCTAAAACTGGAGATAAATTTGTTAAAATAGCTTTATTTGGATTGAATCTTTTAATTATTGACAATGAAGTTTCTAAATTAAAATGAGAGGGATGATAATCATACCACAAACAATCAATTATTAAAAATTTTAATTTTTTAAAATATTTAAAATCTTTTTGATGAATTTTACTAACATCGCTAATATATGCTAATTTTTTATTTATAATAAAACAATTTGATTTAACTTTTCCATGATCAACTTCAACACGTCTAATCTTAGTTACTCTATTCTTATCAGAGATCAGAGAAAAATTTTTCAAACTGTTTAATTTTAGTGTTGCAGGATATTCTTTAGAAAAACTTTTAAATATATATGAAAAACTACTTTTTAAATATTTAGATGTGTAAGTATCGGCATACACATTAATTTGTTTTCTACTATTTATATAAAACGATCTTAAATCATTTATACCATGAGTTTGATCGCCATGCATATGTGAATAAAGGACTTTATCTATTTTTTTTATTTTATGACGTAATAATTGTTGTCTTAAATCCGGAGAAGTATCAATTAAAATATTTTCATTCGATGTTTTAATTAAGGCTGAACAACGTGTCCTATAATTTTTTTTATTTTTAGGATCACAATTACCAAAAAAACCATCTGGCCTGGGAACACCCATTGAGCTGCCACATCCTAAAATAATAAACTCCATAAAATATTAGTTTAAAAAAAGTTTATTAAAGTTATTTGTGGTTATTTCTATTAATTCAGATTTAGAAATTTTTTTTATTTCAGCAAGTTTTTCTGCTGTAAAATCAATAAATGAAGGTTCATTTTTTTTCCCTCTATTTGGCACTGGTGCTAAATAAGGACTATCAGTTTCTATTAATAATTTTTCCAAGGGTATAGATCCGAAAGTTGTCTGTAGATCAGTTGAATTTTTAAATGTAATTATTCCACTTGCTGAAAAATATGCATCCAAGTCTAATAATTTATCAACAAAATTTTTTGTTCCTGTAAAGCAATGCATTAAAATTTTAAGGTTGTTATTACTAAATTTTTTCAAAGTATCAAAAGTCTCAACTTCAGCATTTCTTGAATGAATTATTAAAGGAATATTTAGCTCAATAGACGCCTTAATATGATTTTCAAAACTTTCAATTTGTTCCTTTTTATCACTATGATTGTAATAGAAGTCTAAACCTGTTTCACCAATACCGATTATTTTTTGGTTATTATCAACTTCTTCTACAATTAATTCTGGATTGATTTTATTATTTTTTACTTCATGAGGATGAATTCCATAAGTTCCATAAATCATTTCATCTATTTCAACAATCTTTTTTATTTTCTGAAAACTTTCCAGTGTTGTACAAATTGTAAGTAGTTTTTTGATTCCAACTTTTTTTGATCTTTCTATTATTTGCTCTAAATTATTAAATAGTGGTTCATGGTCTAGATGGCAGTGTGAATCAATCATTATTTTTCTCTATCTTTTTAAAAAGTATATCAATTTTGTTAATTTTACTATCACCGGACAAATATTTATGATTGTTTAGAGAGGAAAATTCAATCTCTGTTTCCTTGATATCAAAAATTTTTAGTGCTTTTAAACTAGATTCTGGAATAATTGGATAAAGCATATAACTGATCTTTCTTACTATTTCGAGTGTAGAATACACTATTGTATTTAATCTAGATGAATCCTCTTTTTTTTTCCAAGGCTCTTGATCATTAAAATATTTATTTGTTTCGAATAATGCATTTACAATAAAATTTATATAAAAATTTATATCCTGATTGTCTATTTTTTCTCTAATTATATCTAAATTTTGACTAAATTTATCAAGAATTTTTAAATCTTCATTTATAAAATTTATTTTATTTGGAACTTTGCCACCACAATTTTTTAATGCAAAAGTAATTACTCTTTGACAAAGATTGCCAAAATTATTTGCTAAATCACTATTGATACAATCCTCTAACCTATCTTGTGAAATATTACCATCATTTCCAAATGAAACTTCCTTGATTAAGTAATATCGTAGAGGATCTAAACCATACTTATCTATTATTTCAATTGGATCTAATATATTTCCTTTAGATTTAGACATTTTTTCATCACCTGAAAGTATCCAACCATGACCATAAACTTTTTTTGGTAGAGGTATTTTTGCAGCAAGTAAAAATGCTGGCCAATAAATTGCATGAAATCTTAAAATATCTTTACCAATTAAATGTATTGATGCAGGCCAATACTTTTTGAAAAGTTTATTAGATTTGTCTGGATAATTCAAAGCGCTGATATAATTGGTTAACGCATCTAGCCAAACATAAATTACATGCTCTTTGTTATTTGGAACAGGTATTCCCCAAGAAAAACTTTTTCTACTTATTGATAAATCTTTTAAACCACTTTTAACAAAACTTATTACCTCATTTTTTCTAGACACTGGGGATATAAAATGTGGGTTTTGTTGATAAAATTCTAGTAAAGGTTTTTCCCATTTAGATAATTTAAAAAAATATGACTCTTCGTCTACCCATTCAACTGGAGACTTGGATGATATTGCTATATTTTTATTATCAATTTTCTCGATCTCATCATCAGTATAAAATGCTTCATCAGAGACAGAATACCACCCAGAATATTTTGATAAATAAATATCACCATTTTTTTCTAGTTCACTCCATAAATACTGAACTGATTTGAAATGTCTCTCTTCAGTTGTTCTTATAAAATCATTATTTGTCAAATTTAAAGTTTTTGAGAGATCTTTAAAAGTTTTACTTATCTCATCACAAAATTTTAAAGTTTCTATTCCTGTCTTTTCAGCAGCTCGCTGAATCTTAAGTCCATGTTCGTCTGTGCCTGTTAAAAAATGAACATCGTAACCATCAATTAACTTAAATCTTGCAAAAAAGTCAGCTACGATACTTGAGTAAGCATGACCCATATGTGGTTTTGCTGATGGATAATAAATAGGAGTAGTAATATAAAAAGATTTAGTCATTAATTAATTGATGTCTAAATTGAATGAATAGGCTTTCAATATCCAAGTTATATCTTTTAATATTTGCAACTGACTCAATAAATTTTGAATAAAATTCATAATTTTTTTTTATATTGATATTTTTTAAAAAATACATTTGAATAAAAGCATACACTAAGTTTTTGTTAATATTTTCTTTTTTGTAATAATTGTCATCAATAATCTTTAATAAAAGACCTTTTAAAGAAATATTAAGAAGATCAATATTGTTTTCTGTAGAAAAATTGTAAAGGTTTAAAAGATCACCTGTTGTGAAATAATATGAAATCAATTCAATATTTATTAAATTATCTATGTCTAGATTGGTGATTTTTTTGAAAATATACAAACATTCTTTGAAAGTTAAATTTAGGTTATAATTCAAACATCTAGATTTTATTGTTGGCAAAATTTTTTTTGAATTATTAATTAAAATAAAATAGATCTGATTGTTTGGTTCTTCCAGTGTTTTGAGGAGAGCGGTATTTGAATTTAAATTCATGAGTTCGATATTATCAATCAATATGAATCTAGGCTTATCATTAAATGATGACTTATTGCAAAAATCAATAAGTTCTCTAATTTGATTAATTTCAATGTTTTTTTTATCTTTTTGAATATCAATTAAAAATAAATTTGGAGAAGAATTATTCCTTATTAATTTAAAAGATTTATTATTTACATTAATTTCAAATTTTTTGTGATCATACGAATAATCTTCATTTAATGAAAGAACGTAATTAACTAAATGAAGAGATAGTGTAAATTTACCTATACCTTTTTGACCTGACAATAATAATTTATTGGGAAATTTTTTCTTGTCATATAATGATTTCAAATCATTGAAATAATTATCTAGACCGTATAATTTTGTTTGATCAATAGGATTAATCATTAATTAATCTTTTAATTTTATTTAGCACTTTATTTTCATTATCTTTAATATCTTTATTTGAATCAATAATTAAATATTTTGTGTTATTTTTTTTTGATAATTTTAAAAATCCTCTTTGAACTCTAGCATAAAAATTTTTATTAAATGTATCATATCTATTCAATTTTTTTCTCTCTTTTAATCTTTTCTTCATATTTTTTTCATTAACAACATTTAAAAAGGTAAAATCAACTTTGACACTACCTAGAAGATAATTGTTAATAGTGTTTATTAATGATAATTTTATGCCCATGCCATAATGTTGATAAGCTACAGTTGAATCAATAAATCTATCAATTAAAATAACTTTTTTTTTAAAATTTTTTTTTATTAAATCAATAATTTCACTTCTTGAGGATAAATATAATAATAGATCTGTATTTTTATTAAATTTTGATTTTTTATCTAAAATTAATTTTCTAATTTTTTCAGCTGAACTATTCCCTCCAGGCTCTCTTATATGTAAAAATTTAATTTTTTTTCTTTTTAGATAATTTAATATTTTTTTTACATGATAGGATTTTCCTGAGCACTCAATACCCTCAAAAACTATAATTGGTTTTTTAGACATCGCCCCAAATTAAATAATTTAAGGATCGTATTAATCTAGAGAAAATATTTAATTTTTTAATTTCCTCTTTTGAATGAAGATCAAATTCTTCAATCAATTCATCATCATATACCAATTTTAATTTTGCAATAATTTGATCTTTTTGTATTGGCGCCTCGACAGGACCGTTATAATTAACAGAAATTTTAAGTCGATTTTTCCTTGCTTTTTTAATTGTTTTGTAAATGTCTTTTTTTGCATATACACCTACTTGATTTTTTTGCCCCAGCCATACGTCTACTTCAGATATAATTTGATTTTTTTCTGCTATTTTTACTAAATCAAAATTTGTTAATCCATAAGTCAATATTTTAGTACTTTGTTTTGATCTGTCCCTTTTTGTATCAAAGCCACTACCAACTGCTATTAATCTTCTGCCATTCTTATTAATTGATGATGCAAGAGAATATTTTTCAACAGCTAAATATCCAGTTTTAATTCCATCTGCTCCTATATTTTTATACAAGAGAGGATTTCTATTGCCTTGTGTAATTGCCTCGCCTCCTGTTCTATCCCATGTAAATTCTTTCTCTGCAAAATATTCATAATATTTAGGGTGAGTTTTAATTAGATAGTTTGACATTATAAGTATATCTCTAACTGTTGAGTAATTATCAGGATTATTAATACCAGATGAGTTTGCAAAATTTGTATTTTCCATACCTAGTTCTTTTGCTTTTGAGGTCATTAAAATTGCAAATTCTTCCTCTGTGCCTGCTATTCCTTCAGCTAAAGTAACACAAGCATCATTACCTGAAGCCACAATTATTCCTCTAAGAAGATCTTCTACTGAAACTTCATCATTAACCATTATAAACATAGAAGAAAAGCCAGACGCAGACAGTCGCCAAGCTTTTTCTGAAACAATAAATTTATCACTTAAATTTAGATCTCCAGATTTCAAAAAATCAAAAGCTATTATAGCTGTCATTATTTTAGTCATTGAGGCTGGATAAATAGAAATATCCGCTTCTTTTTCATATAAAATTTCTCCAGAATAAAAATCTTGTAAAATCGCTGTTCTAGCTTTTATTTGAAAATCACTTAATGAATTTACAGTTAAAAGAAATAGGAAACTTAAAATAAATGTAATTTTTTTAATCATTTCTAATAATCTCAATATTTTCAAAATTTAGTACAGCAATTTTATTATAAGAATTTTTAAGTGAATTAATATCATTAAAAGGACCCAAAATAACTCTAAATTTTGTTTGTGAAAGAGTTATAATTTTTAACTTTTTTATAGAAGTTTCTTTTTTAATTCTTTCAATCATTTGAGAAGCTGATTCTTTATAATAAAAATCTACAATCTTAATTATATAGGAGAATTTTTTAGGTTTACTGATTTTCTTTGGTGATAAATTTTCATTTAGATCATTTATAACAATCCCATCAACAGGTGCTTTTTCAGCAACCTCTTTTTCCTCTTCCCATGTCTTACTTTTTTTTGCAATAAATGATGATTTATTAGATATTAAATTAATTTCAACATAAGGTTCATTCATATCAATCTCTAGATCTTCAGAAATTCTTTGAGTAATTACAGAATTAAAAAAAATTGGATAATCTGTTTTGTTGGATTTTACCTTTGCTATTATGCTTTTATTATTAAGAAGATTTGTAATTTTAACATCAGAGTTTCTTTTCAGATTTTTTTGAAAAATGAAATATGAACGGTTATCTAATTTTTTACTAACTATTTTGTTTTCAAAAAGTTTTTCCTCATAAACTAAGGTAAATCCTTTGTTGGTAAATTTATCTTCAATTTGAAAATTATTAGATGTTTTTTGAATATTTGTGGCACAATTGTTTAAGAAAAAAATAAAAGATATGATTAAATAAATCTTATAATTCATTTTTAAATTTATCCTTTAAAGTACAAACAGCTAAACTAAATCTCAAAGATCTATTCCATTTTAAAATTACCTCATAATTATCAAAAACTACATAGGCCGGGTCTAATTTATCAGCATCAATTACTATATCTTTATCAGGAGTAATTATTGCAACTCTTAAGTTTTTATCTAAATCAGTTGGAAAATTTCCTTCAATAATGTATTTAGAAAAGTATTTTAATTTTTTTTTATTTTTAAGTTTTTGTGCTGAAGTATTCAAAAATTTACTTGGAATATTCTTGTCTAGCTTGATTTTATAAAAACAAGGTTGGCTACTTTGCCATCCTATTCTCGATAAATAATTAGCAGCAGATGCAAATGCATCGATATTGTTTTTTAAATTTATCTTTTTATTCTTATTGTAATCTATTGCATAATTATCAATAGTGCTCGGCATAAACTGAAAAAAACCAAAAGCTCCTGCCCAAGAACCATATAAACTTTTATAATCAACCTTGTTTGACTCTATCAATTTCAATAGAGTAATTAGTTCATCTGTGAAAAACTGAGATCTTCTTTTATCAAAACTCAGGGTTGCTAAAGAAGACAGTATGTCCATTTTACCAACATATGTTCCGAAATTAGTTTCTATTCCCATCAAGGCTAACATAAGTTCTTTTTCGATATTGAATTCATTTTCTACTTTATTAATTAATTTTTGATTTTTATTATAAAGATTAAGTCCTTTTTTTAATTTTTTTGATGAAGTTCTTTTTGAAATATAAGTTTTTGTATCTTCATAGAATTCAGGCTGATAACGGTCATATTTGATAACATTAGGAAGATACCTAGTGTTCATAATAGCCAAATTAAAAGTTTTTTCAGAAATATTATTTTTTAAAGCAATATTTTTAAAATTTTTTTTCCAGTTTTCAAACTCTGAATTGATATCAGCATGACCCAAACTATGAAAAAAAATATATATAATAAGTATTGTTTTAATTATTTTCATAAAGATCTTTTAAATATATAATTACAGCAACCCAAATAATAATAAAGCTTAGAAATTTAACTAATGAAAAATCCTCATTGTAATAAAAATACCCTAAAATAAACTGTAAAGTTGGCGTAATATAAAAAATCATTCCAGTAGGTCCTAAGCCTATTAACTCTACCCCCCTAACATATAGAAATAAAGGAATCACTGTCATGGGTCCTGCTAGGATTAAAAATAAACTAAATCCAGGATTTGAAAAATTGAAATCATTAAGTCCGCTTTTCGCAATGAAATAAAAAGCTATTAAAGCAAAAGGAAAGATAAATAAACTTTCAATAAGTAGTCCTATATCTGTATCAACGTTAATTTTTTTTCTTACCAAATTATAAAAAGCCCAACTTAGAGCAACAATAATACCTACCCAAGGTAAACTCTTTAAATTAAAAAAAATCAAAATTAATATTGATATAATGACTAAAGAAATTGAAAAAATTCTTTTTTTATTTAATTCTTCCTTAAAAAAAATCTTACCTAATAGAACACTTATTATTGGCATTATAAAATAACCAAAGCTTGCATCTATTATTCTTTCTGTTGCAACGGCATAAATCCAAATAGCCCAGTTAACAAAAATTAAAAATCCTGATATAAATAAATAAAAAAGATTCTTCTTTCTTGACGCTGTTAAAAAAAAAATTTTCCATTTAGACAGAAACGAAGTTGTAAGGAGCAGCATTACAGCAGTCCATAAACATCTATGAACTACTAATTCAATATGACCGATAAAAGAGACATATTCAAAATATATCACTCCTATAAATCCCCACCAAAAAGATCCTAATGATGTTAATATCAAACCTTTGTTAAAATCTTTATTCAT
>MDTG01372293.1_pt1 | contig 10924 bp, 16 predicted proteins | sample 811421 | NCBI WGS metagenome assembly MDTG01 (sample SAMN05326645, study PRJNA326480) | marine metagenome | isolation source: seawater | place: Pacific Ocean: South East | collected 2011 | reverse complement strand
TTCAAAAATTCAAGAACAAGAATTTGCTCGTGAGAAAGATGGTTACACAAGTGTAAAACATCAAAGAGAAGTTGGTACTTCATATTTTGATGCTGTATCAAATACTATTAGTAGCGGAAAAAGCTCCACAACAGCAATGGATGGCTCAACAGAGTCGGAACAATTCTAATAAAACAAATCCTCTTGTATACAAGTAAATTAAACTGACCCATTTCTGGGTCAGTTATTATTAACACTTTGTAATCTTAATTGATTGTGTTATTAGCGTTTATGATTAATAAAAACTTTGGTTTTGGAACTCAAATAAGAAAGTCACCATACTTTAATTCAACAGTTAAATGGGGAGCTACAGGATTTTCTGTTTATAACCATATGTATATCCCTCGAGACTTTGGTAGTCCGGAACAAAATTTTTGGAATCTGATTGAGAAATCTATTCTTTGCGATGTTGCAGTAGAGAGACAAGTAGAAATTACTGGTCCTGATGCTTATAAATTTGTTCAACTGCTTACGCCAAGAGATCTTTCAGGACTTTCTATTGGACAATGCAAATACGTCTTAATTGTAAATAATGAAGGCGGTATTATTAATGATCCAGTTCTGTTGAGATTGTCAGAAAATCATTTTTGGTTTTCTCTTGCAGATAGTGATGTATTACTTTGGGCTCAAGGAGTCGCGCTAAATTCTGGTTTAAATGTTAGTATTTCGGAACCTGATGTTTCCCCCTTACAATTGCAAGGTCCGACCTCTGCTCAGACCATGATTAAACTGTTCGGTGAAGATATCAAGAATCTTAAATATTACTGGTTTAGAGAATACGAATTAGATGGAATCCCATTAATTATTTCAAGAACTGGTTGGTCTAGTGAATTTGGATATGAAATATTTTTGAGGGATGGTTCAAAAGGTGATCAGCTATATGAAAAAATCATGGATGCTGGAAAGGAATTTGGACTTAAACCAGGACATACTTCTTCAATAAGAAGAATAGAAGGTGGAATGTTGTCTTATCATGCAGATGCTGATCTTGATACTAATCCGTTTGAACTTGGTCTTGATCGTCTAGTTGATTTAGACAGTAAAATTAATTTTATTGGGAAAGAAGCTTTAAAGAATATAAAACAAAAGGGTATTAAGAGAAAGCAAGTTGGACTAGAACTTCAATGTGAACCACTTAAGGGACCTAATACAACTTTTTGGCCGATACATAAAGATCAAAAAAAAATTGGAAAAGTAACTTCTGCTGTATATTCCCCTAGATTAAAAAAAAATATTGCTTTAGCAATCATTGAAATAGATTATTCAGATATAGGAAATAAATTGAAAGTTTTTATTAACAGTAATGAAGTCGATTGTACTGTTATTGAGAAACCTTTTTATGATCCAAAAAAAAAATTAGCATCCTTTAAGACTTAATGTTATAGCCTTTTTTAAGTAATATTGCGACTAAGGTTATACAAATTATTAAAAAAAAGATCATTGAACTAACACTAATCCAGATATTAAAATCAGAAACTCCATAAAATGAATATCTCAGTCCATTCACAAGATAAACTACTGGATTAAAATAGGTTACTGTTTGCCAAAATGGAGGTAGCATATCCAGTGAGTATAAACTTCCACCTAAAAATACTAACGGTGTTATTACTAAAGTAGGAATAACTGACAATTGTTCAAAATTAGAACTCATTAATCCAATTAAAAAACCAAATAGCGCAAAGGTAAAAGCTACTAATATTAATAATAAAACCATCAAAAAAGGTTTTTCAACATAAACATCAACAAAAAATGTTGAGGTAATAAAAATCACAACACCAACAATTAAAGTTTTAGTTGCCCCAGCACCTACGAAAGCAAGAACTGTTTCAAAGGTAGATATTGGAGCAGCTAAAATTTCATAGATTGTACCGTTAAATTTTGGAAAAAAAATCCCAAAGGAGGTATTGCTTACAGATTGAGTTAACAAAGTTAACATTAATAATCCGGGAACAATATACGACCCATAACTAATCCCATCAATATTTTCAACATATCCACCAATCACAGAACCAAATACAATAAAATACAAAGATGTTGACAATACAGGTGATAATAGAGATTGACCCAAAGTTCGTTTAAATCTATCCATTTCGTGAAGATAAATTGCTTTAAAAGCTTGATAATTAAACATTATTATTTTCCCTTACTAAATTTACAAATATTTTTTCAAGTGTATTTTGTTCAGTTTTTAAATCTTTAAGTTTAAGTCCAGAGTCTTTTATATCTTTTAATAAATTTGTAATTCCAGTTTGCTTAGCCTGTACATTATAAGTGTAATCTACCGACATTTTGTTGTCTCCTAATATTAAACTATATTTTTCAAGTGCTTTTGGGATTTCTTTAATCTCCTCTTGCAATTCAACAGTCAATTTTTTATGACCCCTTTTTTTTAGTAATTCTAATTTTTTATCTACAATTATAATTTCTCCTTGATTTATAACCCCCACTCTATCCGCTATAGCTTCTGCCTCTTCTATATAATGAGTGGTTAAAATTATAGTGACACCCGTTTTTCTCAGTGTTTCAACGATTTTCCACATATCTTGTCTCAACTCAACGTCTACACCAGCTGTAGGCTCATCTAAAAATAAAATTTCAGGTTCATGAGATAAAGCTTTTGCAATTAATACTCTTCGTTTCATACCTCCAGATAATTGACGAAGACTAAGGTCTTTTTTATCCCATAAACTTAATTGTTTTAAAATTTTTTCTATATGATCTGGATCAGGTTTTTTTCCATAAAGTCCTCTAGAATATGAAACATTATTAAAAACTGTTTCAAATTGTTCCAATGTAAGCTCTTGTGGAACTAAACCAATTTTTGAACGTGTTTCTCTATAATCGTCAATTATATCATATTGATCGATGGTTATTTTTCCAGAAGTAGGAGTTACAATCCCACAAATTATATTTATTAAAGTAGTTTTACCTGCTCCATTTGGCCCTAGCATTGCAAAAATCTCGCCTTTTTTAATATTTAGATTAATATTTTTTAATGCATTAAAGCCATTATCATAGATTTTTGACAAATTATTTATGTTTATTTGGTCATTAGACATAGTTTAATTATATAGAGACAATTTGTTGGATTACAATGAATTTAAACTTGGTGTAAGGCTATTTCAACTAAATGAAAAAAATTATTATATTCATATTTTGTATATTTGCACTTAGCACTAATACAATGGCTAAAGAAACAACTTTTAACAAAGAGTTGTTTGATAAAGCTCAACTAGAGGGCAAAGTGGTAGTAGTAAGTTCATGGATCAAATATTGTTCTTCTTGTGCTAGTCAAATGAAAGTTTTAAATAAAATAAAAAATGAATTTGCTAATATTGAGTATTTTGCGTTTGATGTAAGAAATAAAGAGATTGCAGAACTATTTGATGTACAATATCAAACAACACTATTAATTTTCAAAAATAACAAAGAAGTCTATAGAAGTATTGGTGAGACAACTAAAGATCTAATTTACGAAGCCATAAATTCTTCAATCTAAAATTTATTTTCTAATTTTTATAATAATAGCTGGAAGAAAAGTTGCTATCGTAAAAGATAAAAATAATAATGATTGTGAAATTAAAGGATTGAATATTTCTTTTGGTAATAAAATCCCAATTAATAAACTTTTTGAAAAATCTGGAAAGGGAAATATTAAAAAGCCAGCAACTAAACTGATTACTATTGACAGGTAAGCAGTCTTTTCATTAATTTTCTTATTATAAAAACTATAAAAAACAGTATAAACAAATGCACAACAAAATAAGTCAGCTAATAAAAATAAGTACAATATATCAAATCCTCTTGATGCAATAATAAAAGCTATAAGTGATAAAAAAATAATGAAATATTTCGATAATTTCAAATAATCTATTTTTTTATTTAAATTAAATGTTGCTTTGCCATCTACAACAAACAAGCTTGAAATAGCATTAACTAAAGTATCTATAGTTGAAATAGTTAAAGCTAACCCAAGCGTAATTATGACTAATGATAAAAATTCAGTTTGTTCTTTAAGTAATAATGTAAAAAAACCAAGATCTGGTCTATTACTAGGGTCGATTGAAAACGAGACCATTCCTGCAAAACCCATAAAAAAAACTATAGGTATAATAATAAGGAAGGAAATAATTAAGCTATTTTTCAATGTTTTATAGTTTTTGGCTGCATAAACTCTTTGCCAATTCCCTTGATGAAATAAATTAGTTGCAGCAACTGCAATAAAAAAAGTTAATCCAGCAGTATAACCTGGAAAATAAGAAGCACTTAACAATTGCGGGTTTTTAGTTTTTATAAATGAAAAAGAGAATTCGTTTCCTGTAAAAGAAATTATATAAGTTGAAGAAATAATTATAATAATTGCAATTACAAACATTTGAATGTTGTCTGTTAGTATGGAGGCTCTCAAACCACCATATAACGTATAAGATAAAGTTGCTAATAATACTATTATTGCTGTAATCCATAATTCAGTTCCAGATATATAATTTATTAGAACTGCCACAGCCGTGACCTCAGCACATAAAAAGACAAACATGTAGAATATCGTCATTAATAAAATTAATTTGAATAAACTTCTCCCAAACTTTTTTCTTATAAATTGAATTAAAGATGATCCTTTAGGAAATTCTTTTCTAATTTTTTTTCCAAAATAAATTAAAAATATCATTGGAAAAGCTGTTCCTAGTGCATACCCTATTACAGCTCCAATACCGCCCCATGTGGCTGCAGATACTGGACCGAATAAAATCCAAGCACCCAATGCTGAAGCTACAAGACTGGTTGTTAATGAATATAAACCAATATTTCTATTTGCAGTTAAATAGTTATTGATGCCTTGAAATTTTTTAGAATAGTAAATACCCAAGATAGCAAATATTGAGCTAATTATGATAACTAAAGACAACGATGTTGACTGATCTATAAAATATACTTTATTCATTTTATCCCTTTCTGAATTACCGGACAGGTTCTTAGGGTTTAATCTCAGTCTGTAAAGACACCCCTTGAAATATTATTATAACTTATTATCCATTATTTCAAGCATACATTTGGTTGCGTACTCTCTCCACTCTGATGAATTCTTGTCTTTAAGACTGTTTAAATGACTCCGATTATTTTGAATGTCTTTTCTATGTTTAATTTTATCTTCTTCAACTAAATTTGCTTCCACATTATTTAAATTCATTTCCATCGCTTTTATCCAATCAACTCCAAGCTGAATACATCTTTTATCGTCTTTTTCATCACAAATTTGTTTAAAAAAGTTAAAAATTATATCATCAGTCTTTATTGAGTTACTCATTAAGAAAAAAAGTTATTTTTTAAAACAATTATTAACTAAAATTGCCATCAAAATCCACATTACAAAAACTTCGCCATTAGTGAAGGAATAATCAGCACCTGCAAAACCAGCTATAATATTAATTGCATAAATTATAATTGTAGAGATTACCAAGCTTACAATTAAATCTATTAGGCCGCTTATATATTTCATAGTTTAAACTTATATATAACTGATTTTTAATCAATTTAAAATTTAAGGTTTATTTCCTTTAATTAAGAAATAAAAGCCTCCTATAAATAAAAAAAATTGTTCGCTGGTAAATAATTTTGTATTTATAAACCAATCTTGATGTGCAATTGCAAAAATGTTAATCATCATTATAACTATAGTTATGCCGGCTAATCTTGTTAAAGTATCCCCATAAGGATTTTTGATAAATCCACCTATAATAAGTATAATTCCAGCTGATAATTCTGAAATTGCAACAAAACTAGCAAGAATAGGAGATAAATCAAAATACTCAATTAGTGCTTCTGGTGGTAATGGGAATTTATTAAGTCCATGTATAATAAAAGCTATAGCAATTCCAAATCTAAATAAATGAGATGCTAAAGCTTCAAAATTTGATAGTGAGTTTTCAATTTTTTTTAAATTTCGATACATAAATTATTCTATTTACTTTTTTAAAATAATACAAACTAAATTGTCATTAAAATTTAACATTTTATTAAATCCCCTATTTATTTCCTCAATTCCATGCAAAATTTCTTTTGTTCTCATAGAACATAATATTGATATGAATTTATTTTGAATCATCTTCAGGTATTTTTTTTTTGAAATTTTCACTTTATAAACAAATTTTTTTGAAGTGTTTTCAGGACTTAATTTATGTAATAGTTTTGAAATCATTTTGTCTCTCAAAAGAGATTTGTTGAGTTTTTTTTTCATCATTTTAAATAATGGTAATTCATTATTGTTAGGATCTAATGTGAAAATCAATATTACCCCCTCGGGATTTAAACTCTTTTTGCAATTATAAATTAATCTTTTTATTTTATAAAAGCTAAATAAATGGATAGTCTGTTTAATCAAAATTAAATCAAATTTTTTATCATTATTAGAAAAAAAAGATAAGCCATCTATTTTTTGAAATTTAATTCTCTTATCTTTGTCTTTGTGGTTTATTAAATCAATTCCAATTGGTTTTGTTCTAAGACGTAAATGTGAACTTAAATTTCCAAGAATTTTTCCTCGACTACAACCTATATCTAAAATAATAGAATTTGAATTCAGCCTAGTGTTTTTCAATAAAAATCGATTAAATAACTTTATATAATCATTAGAAGATATCCAAGTTTTGTTGTCCCAGTTTTTAATGACAATTGATCCCAAATTTCTTCAGCCTCCAATAGTTATATGGCCACGGAGTTATAAAACCAACTCCAAGCATAATAGGTATAATCCACCAATTTAATATGGCTCCTCCGGTTAAAAGATAGTCAGTTAAATTCATTGTTATTTCCATACTAATCATTGAAATAAAACTCATATTAAATGCTGTCTTAAAAGCATTACCAAAGTTAATTTTTTGTCTCATAAGAATAAATGTTTCAAGAATTATGCTGGTAATTAAACCATTTATAATTGCCAAAATCATTATTGTTAAAATTGGGAATGGAATTTTTGTTATTTGAAAGAATAAAATAGTTCCGAAATCTCCAATTGAACAGCCAAGTAAACACCAGGCTGTATTTTTTGCACTTTGTTTCCAAGTATTTTTACAAGTCCAGACAATTCTAGTAGATTCCATTTTTTTATGATAATAATTATTGATGATTTTTAAACAAGTTTTCGACCAAAAATCTAGTACATACACTTACATAATTGCCTCATCAAAAGGAAGAGAGGCTCTTATAATAGATCCAGTTTTAGAAAATGTAGAAGAATACATAAAATTACTTACAGAATTAGATTTAAAGCTAGTAAAAGTTATAGATACACACATTCATGCTGACCATGTGACTGGTGCGGGTAAGTTAAGAGATAAAACAAAATGCGTAACTATAATGGGAAACCATACTCCTACCGATGCTGTAGAAATAAAAGTTAAAGATGATGAAATTATCAAGCTTGATCAATTAAAATTTAAAGCCCTTTATACTCCTGGACATACTTCTGATAGTTTTAGTTTTTTAATGGATAATTATTTATTTTCTGGAGATACATTGCTTATAAATGGTACAGGCAGAACAGATTTTCAAAATGGTAATTCAAAAGATGCTTACAACTCTATATTTAACAAACTTTTAAAGTTACCAGATGAGACACTTTTATACCCTGCGCATGACTATAAGGGTCAAAAAGTAAGTACGATAGGAAAAGAGAAAAAAAATAATCCAAGATTACAAGTAAAAAATATTGATGAGTATGTAGAATTAATGAAAAATTTAAATCTCAAAAAACCAATTGCTATTGATGAAAATATTTCTAGAAATTTAGAATTAGGTACTTAAGGTTTAAAATTAAATACTTTATTTTTTTATCTTTGATGAAAATTTTAGATTTTTATCATTAAATTTGGACTTATTTTCATTTATAAAATTATCCATTATCTTAATTTTTTCTTCTTCAAATTCTGCAACTTTTCTTTTACCAAGGTCAACATAAAGAGCTAAAATTTCGATTGTAGAGGCAAGATATTTTTTTTGTTTGTGAACCATTTCCATTTTGTATTGAAGTCTTTTTTTATCATGGTCAAAATAAATTAGATTTATATCTACTTCGTCATCAAATCTAAGCTCTTGATCATATGTGATGTGAGATTCAACAATCATAGTGCTCTTCTTTGATATCTTTGCAGACTCTTCTCCCATTTTGAAGTGATCATTTAAAGTGTCCGCGCCATATTTGTCAAAAATCAAAAGATAATATGAAACATTCATATGATCATTATAATCAATCCAATCTTTAATTACTTTTTGAGAATTTAGATAAACAGACATTTAAAATTATTAACACTTTTTAGAAACATTCTAATATAATTAATTATTGTTTTAAAATGTTCAATAAAAGCTTTATTTTATTGATTTTATATTAGAAAATTAAATAAATATATAAAAAATTTTTTAAACTTAGTGCTTAATTGTGTTGAAAATAAACTTATTTTGATAGATAAAAAATAGTGATTAGATATATTTTTTTTATAAGTCTAAGTTTATATATTTCTTTAAGCTTCAACATAAAAAATAGTTATGCTGAGACAGGCAATCTTAATAATTTAAAAATATTTACAGGAAAATGGATAGATAAATGTTTTGAAAAGACTGAGAATACAAAGAAATATTGTTTATTAGAAAGAGGAATGTTTTTGGATGAAAAACTAGAAAAAAGGGTAATTACTATGGTTTTTAGAACCAATGAAAATACGAGCGATGTTATTCTAACTATAATAAGTCCCCTAGGAACATTTATTCCTAAAGGTTTTAACATAAATTTAGATAACAAACCATTGAATGAAAAACCTTATGGATTTAGCCACTGTACACAAAATGGTTGTTTCACAAATATTAAAATTAAAAAAGAAAAATTAGAAACTTTTAAAAAAACTAATGTAATGAATTTAGTGTACACGTTACCAAATGAACAACCATTAGATATTAATCTTAATCTAGATAATTTTACCCAAGCTTTTAATAAGATTACAAAATTTTAAATTTGCTTTGTTTTAAGGCACTAAATCCACCATCTATGTGAGAGATTTTTTCAAATCCCATTTCTTTTAGAGATTTAGCTGCTAGAGCAGATCTTAGTCCACCTGCACAAAATAAAACCATTTCTTTGTTAGGATCTAGTTTTCCTTTTTTAAAATAGATACTTTCAGGATCCAACCAAAATTCTAACATACCTCGTGGTATATGATGAGAATTTTCAACTCTTCCCTCCTTTTCTAACTCTCTAATATCTCTTATATCAATTAAATTACATTTATCATTTTGAGCTAATTCAAATGCTTGATCTGGATTAATTGTCTTAATTTCTTTTAGAGCTTCATTTACTAATGTTTGAGATGATTTTATTATCATAATTTAAATTTATATATTTATTGTCTTAAATTTCAAATGAAAACTAAAAACCAATAAGATGCTAATCCTGAAAATATTGTCGCGATAATATTTCGTGTAATCACTCCAACGATCATGGCGATAATTGCAGCTAAAATTTTGGGGTTATCTTCAAATTGTATTGAGCCCGTGTTATCTAAAAAAATTGCTGGAAATATTATTGCAGGAAAAATCGCAGAGGGTACATATGATAAAACTTCCCTTATCTTATTATTAAACATCTCTTTTTTTAGAAGTGCAATCATTGAAAACCTTGTAAAAAAAGTTATTAATCCACAATAAATTATTAAAGTCCAATCACTCATTTTTTAAAGTTTTTATTAAAATCATTGCTACAAATAATCCTGATAAAGCAGCTACGATTACGTAGGCTTTGTATGGTATGTAATTGTATCCTAAAGTGGCTATTAAACCTGAGGTAATGATAACAACCACGTTTATTAATTTTCTAAAGTCATTAATTAACAATGCTAAGAATGTTAGAGGCACAGCAAAACTTAATCCTAGTTTTTCAGGAATTGCAGCACCTAAAACAATCCCTAAAAATGTTGTAGACTGCCAAATTATCCAACAAGTAACTCCCCCACCAATTAAATGAAAATATTTGTTTTTATTATTATTATTTTTAAAATAATCATTTGATCTAGCAAATGCCTGATCTATTAAAAAATAAGAAATTATAATTTTCCAAATGAGTTTTAAATCAGAAATATGTTCCGACACAACTGCTCCATAAAGTAAATGTCTTGAATTAACTGCTCCTACTGAACTAATTATGACTAGTGAAGATGCTCCACCAGAGAATAATTGTAAAAGCACAATTTGAGATGCTCCGCCAAAAATTATCAGTGACATTCCCATTGTGGCTAACGGACTAAAACCAATATCTATAGCTAAAATTCCAAATATTAATCCAAATGGAATTACTGGAATCATTAAAGGACTAACATCAATTGTTCCTTTTAGAAAAATTTTAAACTTACTATTCATTTTATTTAAAAGCTTTCTATTAGAAGCAAACTATATGATCAATATGAATTGGTCTTTTGATACCAAATTTTTCATCGACTTTATGTTGATGAATATGATGAGAGTGAACAAAAACTGGAATTAGGGTGTTACTGGGAGTTTTAAGTGTATAAATAAAATTTGTACCTCTAAATTTTCTATCCACAACTTCAAATTTTAAGTTGCTTTTATCATCATGGTGCAGATCTTCTGGTTGTACTAAAAGCTTTACTTTTGATCCTATTTGAAAGGGCTTAATAAAATTACCCGTAATTGTGCCAAGATCTCTATTTTCTAAACTTTTGGGACTTGTTACTTCTGCAGGAATAAGTGACCCTCTATTTAAAAAATTAACTACCTCAATGGAGTTTGGTAAATGATAAACATTATATGGATTATCAAATTGTTTTAGCTCTTGATTTAAAATTATTCCACATTTAGATCCTAAATAAAAAGCTTCATAAGAATC
>MDTG01210737.1_pt1 | contig 10924 bp, 8 predicted proteins | sample 811421 | NCBI WGS metagenome assembly MDTG01 (sample SAMN05326645, study PRJNA326480) | marine metagenome | isolation source: seawater | place: Pacific Ocean: South East | collected 2011 | reverse complement strand
TTGCCATAAGCGGTAATCATCGCAACAGGTAAGTCAGGGTAACGTTCCTGTATTAGGCTAACCAGTTCTATACCATTGCCATCGGGGAGATTCATGTCTGTTAAACAGAGGTCAAATGACTGTTCAGAAAGCGCTAATCGCGCATCACTGACTGATGCAGCGCTTACTGTATCAATTCCCATTCTGATGAGGGTTATTTCAAGCAGTTCACGAATATCAGGTTCGTCATCAATAATCAAAGCCATTGGCCGATTCATAGTATCACCCATCAATATTTTAAAAAGCTAACATAGAGCCTAAAGAATTCGCTTATGGTGTGCAAACATCACTCTGAAACAAGCACCGAAAGGACGATGATTCGATCGCCTTTTAATATCTTCATCCTGAGTAGAGGGTGGTATCTTCCAGTCTGCATAGTTTGCATGAGGGTCAAGGTAATCTAAATGCGCTTGATTGGCTTCACAAATTTCTCGAGATAAATATAAACCAAGGCCGGTTCCTTGTGACTCCGTGGTAAAAAAAGGCTCAAAAAGATGTTCGGCATTCGTCGAGTCAATTCCTGGGCCTTGATCGATGACATCTATATAAGCCTGGTTTTGTTCTTTATTTTCGTTAATAACAAGAAAAACAGTGGCGTCAGAATAGTTCTTTGCCCCATGATGAAGAGCATTGTCTATGAGATTAATAAGCACTTGCTCCATTTGGTTTGGGTCAAACTTAGCTGAAATCGTGTCATTATTTGCGATGACAATAAATTGTTCAGGGTTTGCATCCTGGCTTTTTTGCACTTGAAAGTCATATACAATCTTCTTGACCCAAGGGGTAATCAATATGCTCTCGATAGAAGGCTCTGAGCGACGACTTAACTGAAGTGTATTTTCAATGATTTGGTTTACTCTTTGGGAGTGGCGCTGAATAATATCGGTCATTTTTATATCGGCAAAGTCGAGATTTTCAGACTCTGCGAGTAATTGAGTTGCATGACTGATGGCGCCAAGCGGATTTCGCACTTCATGAGCGATGCTAGCTGTAAGTCTACCTAAGGATGCTAACTTAAGCTGTTGAGCCTGTTGTGTTATTTTTCGTGTATCTTCAATAAAAATAAGCACATCAGAATTTTTACCGGTTTGTAGCTTAGAAAAGTTTGCTTGGACGGTCGGGCTGTCGACATTAGCTTTAAACGGGCTTGTTCTTTTATTTGGGGCTTGCTTCCATTGTTTGAGTCTTTCTTCAAGGGCTGTAGGTAAACTTTCTTTTGTTTCTAAATTGAGCAGATCTTTGCAGGCTTCGTTGATGAGTTTTACTTGATGTTGCTCCGAACACACAATAATGCCTGTTCGCATACTTTGGATGATCTGTCGGTTTAGCTTTTCCAGTTCTATTAAATCTTGTTGTTGTTTGCGAAGTAATGACTCATTTTCACTGATACGCACAGAGAGGTTTTGCAATAGAAAGGCACTAGCAAAATACATGATGCCAATAATCCCCCCTTGTGCGATATCATTGTCATGGTTAAGTCCACTTAAAAAACGTTCAATTTCAATCAGTAAGCTTAATATGGCCGCTAAAGCAGCAAAAGATAACCCGATACGGCCACGAATAATGATATTGCCTGATGCGACACTAATGATAACCAAGTTACCTAAACCTTCGGCAATACCAGTGGCGCAATAAAATATTCCATGTAAAAAAATAATATCAAAAAAGATAACAGCAAATATTTGTTTGGGGCTAACCTTTATAAAAAACCAGTACAACGTTAAGCCAACTATATTGAAAGCTAAGTAGCCAAGGGTTAAGTTTTCAAAGGTATCCAAATAGCGAAATTGTGATAGAAAGGAGTGTTCTGATAAAACTAATGTAAATAACAGCAAGCCAAGAATGACTTTATAAGCATTATAGTAATTAAAGAGTGATTTGCTGTTGGGGGATGTTTCCATAACACTGTCTTTTTACTGAGGTGGTTGCCAAACGCAGACTTGGTTTCTTCCGTTATTCTTTGCGTCATATAAGGCTTCATCAGCATGATTGACGAGCATGTCAGTGTCGCTAATAGGAACCTGACTAAGGCTCGAAACACCGAAACTGGCCGTAAAGCGAATCTGCTGATTTTTGGCCTGAATTGATGTGGCGCTTAAAGAGTGGCACAAGGCCTCAGCAAGCCTGGTGGCTTCTTGTATGGGTGTGTCGACAAGTAAAATAATAAACTCTTCGCCACCAAAACGGGCAATAATGTCACCCGAACGTGTAATGGTGTTTTTTAGAATTAACGCAACATGTCTCAGGCAGTCATCGCCAGCTTTATGTCCAAAGTTATCGTTAATGGCTTTGAATTTATCAATGTCACATATAATTATAGAGAGGTCTCTGTGATGTCTGGTGGCGCGTTTATACTCAATTGCTAAGCGGTTTTCAAAGTGGCCACGATTGAATAAAGTGGTCAGAGAGTCTGTGATTGATGTCAATTCAAGTCGGCTATTTGCATGCTCTAACTCATCTAATGCCTTTTGCATACTTTGGGTGCGCTCTTCTACTTTTAACTCAAGTTGGTTGTTTGCATCAATTTTAGATTGCAAAAGTTCTGCTTGAGATTGCCCAGCTCGTTTTTCACTTAATAAGGCTTCATTTTGAGCTTGAAGGCGCATTTCTTTTTCACGATTAATTCGGTTGGCAAGAGCGAATGAAAGCAAAGAAACTAAAATCATTACGCCAATTTGGCCTGCATTATTCGTCCAAAAATTAGCGGTGACAAGCCCAAATTTGACAGCACCTAGAAAACCAATGCCGATGAATGTGGCCGTCCATGCTAGGCAATAATATTTAGCTTCACGGTACCCATCATAAAGTGAAACATAGCCTAAAATTAACGATAGTGTGCAAGTAAACATGGTGATGACGCTGGTAGCTCTGACCGTAAAGCTATAGGAAACGAAAAAAGTAGATAAGAATAACAGGCCAGAAACAAGCGCTAAGCCTAACATGAGCTGGTGAATGCGAGGGTATCTTACTTTAAGTTCTAAAAACTTGATCACAAGCATAATGACGCTCAAGTTACTCAGAGCGATGAATGTCGATATTGCGTAGCTATTAAAGTGGAGTTGGTTCGGCCATAAATAAGCAAAACCATACCCTTTTAGGCTAACCTGGAATAGAAGATAGCCGATCGCGAAACCTACGTAATAAAGGTAGCTTGTATCTTTAATAGATAAAAATAGTAAAAAATTATAAATCACCATTATCCCCAAAATTCCTATCCAAATACCTTGGAGTAGATTAGTGTCTGAGGATGAGTGAGCATGTGCTTCAGGGGTCCACAAGGTTAAGGGCGCTTCAACTGTTCCAGCAGAAGATACGCGCATATACATTTCATTGATTCCTGGAACTAAATCGAAAGGCATGACAAAATTTTGATGAATAATAGGGCGTTGTTCAAAGGGGTATTGATCGCCAACATCGTATGAATTTAGAACTTTATTATCAGCTAATTGATATAGCTGAATACTGTCTAAAAAAGGTATTGGAAGTTCTAAATAGATCGCTTGTACAGTGTTACTAGTGTTCTTGATCTGAAATTTGAACCAATATGCTGTTGAGGTAAAACCAAAGTTTGGGGAATTACGGTTAATGACTTTCCAATGCAAAGACTCGTTTTGAATGGTGTCGATGGTTTCAATATGCTCTAGGTCTTCTTTGTAAAGCATTTCTGAGTTAATGAAGTAGCTGGATGTTTCCTCAGGCGAGAATGTAACGATAGGCGTTTGATCTGAAGGTGAAGAGTGCTCGACGGATAATAGGGCGCTTGCTAAACTTGCGTGCGTAGCGAAAAATAGACATACAAACGTGATCAACGACAATATCGCACGCGAAATAGTATCAATCTGCACTGAGCAACCTTAAATCCATCATAGATAATCCAAGTTTAATTCCCTAAGTATAGGTGGTAAGTATTGAATGTCACGGTTTGCTAGGTATCAAACTGTTACGAATAGTTAGATATTCATGTCACTTAGGTCTAGCTGAACAGGGCAGTGATCAGACCCCATGACCTCAGTTAAGATATCCGCATCATGGACTTTGTTTTTCAGGCTTTCGGATATTAAAAAGTAGTCAATCCGCCAACCTACATTTTTTGCACGAGCACCGACTCGGTAACTCCACCAGCTATATTTTTCGGTGTTGGGGTTGATCAAACGAAATGAGTCGATAAAGCCATTGCTTAGATAGCGCTGAAGACCATCTATTTCTGCCTGCATGTAGCCTGCACTTTTATTATAGTTGGGCTTAGGCCTTGCTAAGTCTATATCTTGATGAGCGACATTTAAGTCGCCACAGACAACTACGGGTTTGCGTCGTTCAAGTTGTTTTAAGTAGTCATGAAAGTCTTTATCCCAAGATTGTCGATAAGGTAAACGTTTTAGCTCGCTTCCAGAATTTGGTGTATAGACTGTTACTAATATGAATGTGTCATATTCAGCGGCAATGACACGACCTTCTTGGTCATGTTCTTCAATGCCGAGGCCGTATTCGATAGAGATAGGTTTCACTTTGGTGAGAATGGCTGTCCCTGAATAACCTTTTTTTACAGCAGAATTAGTATAAATAAAGTAATCACTTACTTCGCTTAGTGCCTCAATTACTTGGTCATCCTGTGCTTTTGTTTCTTGAAGGCACAGTATGTCTGTGTGCATGTTGTTCAGTGAATCGAGAAAATCTTTTTTCATCACAGCGCGAACGCCGTTTACATTCCAGGAAACTAATCGCACACATGTATCCTCTTTGTGATAGCTATATTTAAGTTGGCGCTTAAAATTTTAAATAATTGTTTTAAGTGTTTCGTGCTGTTCTGGCTTTAAGCGAGGTCCATATTGGCTGACCACTTTGGCCGCAGCATAATTGGCCAACGTGGCCGCGGTTTTGAAGTCGTGACCATTGGTAATGCCATACAAAAATGCACCTGCAAACATATCTCCCGCACCGTTTGTGTCAATTGCTTTAGTGTCAGAACCGGGGACTTTTGATAAGTTTGTACCATCAAACACGAGGGCTCCCTCTGCACCTAAGGTGATAGCAAAGGTGCGCGCACTTGTTTTTAATGCTTCAGCGGCATCGTTTATGTTCGTTGTGTCTGTCCAGCCAAGGGCTTCATCTTTGTTGCAGAAAATTAAATCGACCTGTTGGCCTATCATTTCTTTTAAACCTGTTTTAAAAAACTGAACCATGCCGGGGTCAGAAAGAGAAATAGCGGTCTTTACATTATGTTGTTCTGCTATCTCACGAGCTTTAATGGCAGCGGCCTTTCCACTTGGTGAGGTCACTAAATAGCCTTCTAAGTAAACATACTCAGAATTAGCAATGGCGTCTGCATCGAGCTCATTTTCACTGAGCGTCTCACTGATGCCTAAAAACGTATTCATGGTTCGTTCGGCATCCGGGGTGATCATGACGAGGCATTTGCCTGTTGTACCGCTCGGTAATTCTATGTTTGGTGTAGAAACGCCCGCAGCTTTTGTGTCTTCTTGAAAGAAATGGCCATTATCATCATCTGCTACTTTGCAAGAATAAAATGTTTTTGCACCAAAATAACTCGCCGCAATAATGGAGTTACAAGCAGACCCCCCGCTAGAGCGTTTACTTCCAACAAGATGGTCTTTCATTAGTTCTAGCAACTCAGACTGACGAGTTTCATCAACGAGTGTCATAAGACCTTTTTCAATTTGAGCCTGTGCTAAAAAAGCATCGTTAACTTCTATTTCGGTATCTACCAACGCGGCGCCTAAACCATAAACTTGATAACGATGCATACTTAAACCTTTATATTAAAAAATGTGGCGGCATTATAACCAAGCACGTTGAAACAAGGCAAAATAAGTGAGTTATTTTCTATTAGGTATGGGGGTTAATGCTCGCTTTTCAACGTGAATCGTTTTATGTTCAGTCTTTAAATTTCATCATCATGTCATTCGTTCAAGGTAAAATTGTGTGGTTGAATAAAAATGTTTGCATATTGATGTTGGCTGGCGCCTTCGGGCTATGTATTGCGCCAATGGTTGTGTTTATAGAAGCTTTAGTGGGTGGTGCATTAGCGCCACATGAGAACTTGTCGACCTTGCCTGTTGCAGCCATTGTGATTGGGACGGCTATCGCAGTGATTCCGGTTTCTAGTTTAATGGCTCGATATGGTCGAAAGGCTGTATTTGTTGGGTCAGCGCTATATAGCTCCATGATGGCGCTTTTAGCTGCATCATCTATTTATTTCCAAAGTTTTTGGGGATTTACGCTTGCTGTTGCTTGCTTAGGTGTCTCGTTGGCAGTTTTGCAGCAATATCGGTTTGCTGCGATGGAGAGTGTGTCTGCCGATAAAATGGCGCAAGCCGCTTCATTTGTTATTCTGGGAGGCTTGATTGCGGCTGTGTTGGGCCCCGAACTCGCCACCCTAGGAAAGTCTATGTTTGATGAACGTTACGTCGGTTCATTTTGCCTGCTTGCTATCACTTCTTTAATGGGTGCTTTCTTTTTAAGTTTTTATACGTCCAAGCCTTATGAAGCAAGTACCTTAACTCCGCCACCTCGTTCTTTATCTGGCTTAATGCGGAATAAAGTATTCTGGGTTGCTATTATGTCTTCTACCATTGGTTATGCAGTAATGAGTTATATAATGACAGCGACGCCTGTCAGTATGCATGTGATGATGGGGCATAGTTTAGAAGATACTAAGTGGGTCATACAAAGCCATATTTTGGCGATGTTTTTGCCTTCTTTATTTAGTGGCTACCTAGCGAACAAAATGGGTATTAAAGTGTTAATGTCTATTGGTTTGTTGTTCTATGGTGTATGCGTTGGTTTAACGTTAGCTGGAACCAGTGTGATGCATTTTTGGGGTGGTTTAGTGTTGCTCGGTTTAGGCTGGAACTTTCTTTTTGTATCAGGAACACTCTTATTAGCGACAACGTATCAAGAAGGTGAGCGCTATAAAGCACAGGGGTTTCATGATTTTTTTGTTTTTGGAAGTCAGGCTTTTGCTTCGTTATCGAGTGGTGTCATAATCTACAGTTTTGGGTGGAAGTCTCTAGTTTTATTAGCCTTACCATTTGTTGTTTTGCAGTGTCTAGTCATGATTTTTGGTTTTTCACGCACTCAACGTTCATGAAAAGCTTAGAAGGGATATGAATTGGGTCCTAAACGCGCCGAGCCTTTATGATAGAATTCTTTTCTCAATATTCGAGATATACAGGGTTAACTTACTAGTGAAACATTTTCTTATTTTAGGCTTTATGACTATCTTGTTGGGGTGCTCTTCAACTCAATATAATTCGTCAGAATTAACCAGTAATATTGATCAGCTACATTTTAAGTCAGCCAGTCTTTTTATTGATAGTGATAACGTTGTTTTAGCTTCACAGGCTAATGAACGTTTGTTTAAACTACATCACAATGCATCAGAAATAGATGAAATGTTTAATAATATTGCTAAGAGAGTTGGTTTTGAGTTAACTCAGGAAGAGCAAGCTGCTTATCGCTTACAAATTCTTGATGTCAAGCCTGACGGAGGAAGCTGTCTAGATGGGTTTTCGGCGTTTAACAAAGGCTTAACGTTTACGCTTTCTATTATGACTTTTGGAGTATTGCCTGCGACAAATGGCTATTGTATTGAAGTTAAAGCAGCGTTATTTTATCGTCCTGAGGTATATGGAAAACTCAGTGAAGAAATGATGCCTTTAGCCTCATTTTTATCTGATAAAGGCCGTGTTGATATTGTAGCAGGAGCGAATGAAGTCGATAATTACCAGCGCACAGTCACAATAGAAAACGAAGCTCGAGCGATAGAAACGTCTATTACCTTCTTGTTTGAAGATATGATCAAACAAGGTGCGTTTGAATAACTATGTACGTTTTAGGTTTGTGTTTTTGTAAATAGTCAGGCTATCAAAATAGATGCAAAACATATTTACTTACCTAAACAGAAAGATAAACAGGCAATTTTTGTAATCTTTAGCTAGAATAAATGCGATAAACGGTGAGCCTTCAAGCAAGTGATCACGAGTCTTCTTGCTAATGTTATGCTCAAATAACTCCATTTGGTTATCCTACCAGTACAATTCGGGGAAAAAATGACTACAGATACATCCAAGATAATCTATACAAAAACCGACGAAGCACCAGCGCTTGCTACTTATTCTTTGCTTCCCATTTTGAATGCATTTTCTTCTGCAGCAGGCGTTTCAGTTGAATCAAGTGATATATCTTTAGCTGCGCGTATATTGGCTAGCTTCCCTGAATGCCTCACTGAAGAACAACAAGTTCCAGATGCTTTAGCTGAATTAGGCGATTTAACGCTTAAGCCAGAAGCTAACATTATAAAACTTCCTAACGTAAGTGCTTCTATACCTCAGTTGAAAAATGCGATTAGTGAACTGCAGTCTCAAGGTTATGATATTCCCAATTATCCTGATGAACCAGATAATGACGAACAAGAAGACATAAAAAATCGATATGCAAAAGTCTTAGGAAGTGCTGTTAACCCAGTACTAAGAGAAGGTAATTCAGATCGCCGAGCACCTGCGGCAGTGAAGGCTTATGCAAGAAAACACCCACATTCAATGGGTAAGTGGAGTCAGGCTTCTAGGACTCATGTTGCACACATGCGTAAGGGTGACTTCTATGACGCTGAAAAATCTTTGGTCATTGAAAAAACAGGCAACCTTCGAATAGAGTTAGTTGAAGATAGCGGTAAAGTAACTGTCTTGAAAGAAAAAACGCCTGTGCTCGAAAAAGAAGTCATCGACGGCATGTTTATGAGTACAAAAGCTCTTCGTACATTTCTTGAAGAAGAAATGGAAGGTGCAAGAAATGCGAATTTACTTTTTTCATTACACGTAAAAGCCACGATGATGAAAGTATCGCACCCTATTGTATTTGGCCATGCTGTGACGGTTTACTTTAAAGACTTATTTGAAAAACACGCAGATAAATTTTCTGAATTAGGTGTTAATCCAAATAATGGCCTAGCAAATGTATATCAGAAAATAGAGTCGTTACCTTATTCACAGCGGGCAGAAATAGAGTCTGATATTCGTGCATGCTATGAACATCGTCCAGAAATGGCGATGGTTGACTCTGAAAAAGGTATTACGAATTTACATGTGCCCAGTGATGTAATCGTAGACGCATCTATGCCAGCTATGATTCGCGTTGGCGGTAAAATGTGGGGCATGGATGGCAAATTAAAAGATACCAAAGCTGTTATCCCTGAAAGAACTTATGCAACGATTTACCAAGAAGTCATTAATTTCTGTAAGCATCATGATGCTTTTGATCCTACGACAATGGGGACTGTGCCTAATGTTGGCTTGATGGCACAAAAAGCTGAAGAGTATGGCTCGCATGATAAAACGTTTGAATTAAAAGCAGATGGCATTGTACGTGTTGTTGATGAGAGCGGTAGCACACTCATGGAGCACAAAGTAGAGAAGGGTGATATCTGGCGTATGTGTCAAACAAAAGATGCACCAATTCAGGATTGGGTTAAATTAGCTGTAGAGCGCGCGCGTGATACGGGTATGCCGGCTATTTTTTGGCTTGACCCAGAGCGTGGGCATGATGCACAGATGATTAAGAAGGTGAATACCTATCTTCAAGATCACAATACAGAGGGTTTAGATATTCAAATTATGTCTCCTGACCAAGCAATTCGTTTTACAATGGAGCGCTTGATCCGAGGCCGCGATACGATATCTGTGACGGGTAATGTACTACGTGATTATTTGACCGATTTATTCCCAATATTAGAGCTAGGCACCAGTGCAAAAATGCTATCGATTGTGCCACTCATGGCCGGTGGCGGACTATTTGAAACAGGCGCTGGTGGTTCTGCACCAAAGCATGTTCAACAGTTCGTTGAAGAAAACCATTTACGCTGGGATTCTTTAGGTGAGTTTTTGGCGATCTCTGTTTCCTTAGAAGATTTGGGTAAAAAAACCAATAATGATAAAGCTAAAATACTCGGCAAAACGTTAGATGAAGCCACTGCTGTGTTTTTGGAAAATGATAAATCGCCTTCAAGAAAGTCGGGTGAATTAGATAACCGAGGTAGTCATTTTTACTTAGCGCTATATTGGGCTCAAGCTTTAGCAACTCAAGATGACGATGCAGAATTAAAAGAGAAATTCACTTCTTTGGCTAGATATTTAGAAGAAAATGAAACTAAGATTGTTTCGGAACTAAATACGACCCAAGGGCATCATGTTGATATTGGTGGTTATTATCATCCAGATAATGCAAAAATGACTAAAGCAATGAGACCAAGTGAAACATTAAATAAAGCAATTGATGGCTTTTAGGTTAAACTGGTAAAAAAAACAGAGCTTATGCTCTGTTTTTTTTTGCCTGGCTGTTATATTTCTTTTCATAAATTCCGAAGAGCTGAAGAGCAGTGTATGCGGCTCCTTGCTTCTTGGTATACTTAGGAAAACATTAATCGCTTATATTTTTAAGGAAGAACGGTCTTGTCGAAACACCCAGAAAACCCAGAAAACAAGGCCAAAATTACACCTGTTCAAGCTACCCGAATAAAAGCACAGGTCTCGCGTAGCTTATTAAAATCGAGCGGTCTTGTCGGCTTATTGACCATGCTATCTCGAATCTTTGGGTTGATTCGAGATATGATTGTAGCGCAGTATTTTGGTGCTTCCGCGAGTGCTGATGCATTTTTTGTTGCCTTTAAAATCCCAAATTTCTTTAGACGATTATTTGCAGAAGGGGCTTTTTCACAAGCCTTTATCCCTGTACTCTCAGAATATCGAAACCAAAAGACCGAAAAAGAAGTTAGGCAATTAGCAAACTCTGTGGCGGGTGTGTTGGGTGGCATTCTATTTGTTATTACCTTTTAAGCCATCATGGGGGCGCCTTGGTTGACGGCCTTATTCGC
>MDTG01122744.1_pt1 | contig 10924 bp, 9 predicted proteins | sample 811421 | NCBI WGS metagenome assembly MDTG01 (sample SAMN05326645, study PRJNA326480) | marine metagenome | isolation source: seawater | place: Pacific Ocean: South East | collected 2011 | reverse complement strand
CAGTTGTTGGTAATTTGAATAAATAACTGTAAGCATGTGCCATTAATTCATTTGATTTCTTTGAAGCGGCATAAACCGACAAAGGATGGTTGGCACTATCGTGTTCTGAAAAAGGCATTTTTGTATTACCTCCGTAAACACTTGAAGTGCTAGCATAAACTAAATGTTCAATTTTATGGTGACGACAATTTTCTAAAATATTAGCAAAACCAAGTACATTAGTATTAATATATGCAAGTGGGTTTTCAATGGAATATCTGACGCCTGCTTGAGCAGCCAAGTTAACTACTTTTTTTGGCTTATGAATTTTAAAAATTTCTTCTAATTTATTTTGGTCACAAAGGTCTATCTTGAAATGCTGATAGTTTGAATATTTTTGCTGTCTCTCAAGACGTGCCATTTTAAGCTCAGGATCATAGTAATTGTTATGATTATCAATACCTATTACATTTTCCCCGCGCTCTAACAATTTAATACTTAGTGCAGAACCTATAAAACCAGCTGAACCAGTAACTATAATTTTTTTCATAATTTTTTCTATATGATCAAAATAAAATATTTATTTTATATAACTATTAATGAGATTAATTTACTACAAAAACAAATTATTTTTTTAATTTTGTTTATAAACTTTAATCCATACATTATTATAAGATTTAAGCATTTTTTTAATACTATATTTTTCTTTAATTATTAATCTTGCGTTGGAACACCTTTTGTTCCATTTATTGGTGCCAATTTCATAAAGAGCTTTTTCAATTGCGTTAGACAATTTAATCGGATTTTTTATAGGCACAACCCACCCTGTTTTATCAACAATAAAAGGTGCATCGCCAATTTCTGTAGTGATACATGGCGTGCCACAAGCCATAGACTCAGCAATGACATTTGGGAAACCTTCACCATAACAACTACTCAAGACGTGTAAGTCTATACCGTTCATTACTAATGGAATATTATCGTTTTTATCCAATAACCTCACATATTTTGATAAATTTAATCTTTTGATATCAGATACTAGCTGGATATTCTTTTTATTAATATTGTATCCAACCAAAACACAAAAAAAATTAATATTTTTAGATCTTAGAATTGATAGTGCTTTAAGTAAATTTAAATGATCTTTCTGGGGATCGTAACGAGAGACATTTCCAATGATAGGGATTTTTTTTTGTATATTAAATTTTTTATTGAAATATTTTTTTTGATTTTTATTAATTTTTAATATTGAAAAATCATATCCATTTGGAATAAATTTAAATTTTTTTTCATCATAACCTTTATTTTTGTAAATTTTTTTTGCCATTTTAGAGACAATAATTATAGATGATGGGATTATATAAGAAAGTTTTGATAATATTCTTATTATTAAAATCGTAGTTAATTTTGATTTTCCTATTTCAATATTTGAGTAACGAATGTTCCAAACAATGTTCTTAACCCCGCCTAGACGGGCAGCAATACCTCCTAAAAAATCTGCATGGACAAGCCATGTTTGAACAATATTTGGTTTTAAAGTATTTATTTTTTTCATTAAAACAAAAAACTTACAAATTGAAAAAATATTCATATTTAAACAATACACTTCAATTCCTAATTTTTTTAATAATGAAAAATACTTGCCTTTATCTTTGAGAGAAATAACAATGTGTTTGTTCTGAGTATCATATTTACATATTTTAAACAGAGTTAATTCTGCGCCGCCATCCCCTAATCCAGTAATTATATGTAAAATTTTCATATGTATTTTTTAAATCTTTGATTTATTTTTTAATTATTTTTTTTAATCTATTTTTGTTTGAAAAAACTAAAGTTGGAATAAAAGGACCAACCAACAAAATCATCATAATAACAAATTTTGTACGATGTCTTAAACCCGCACCAAAATTGCTTACTCCAATTGAGAACATAAAAAAATAACCAATTAAGATTATTAAAATAATTCTAAGAAAAGGGTCTTTTAATATGATCTTTATATTAGATAAGATTAAATAAAATAAAAGCATGTATAGTAAACCATCAATCATTCCAATTATATGAGTTATTTTTTCTATATCCCATGGAAATGGTGAAAAAAGAAAATATATCATCCTTAAAGGGATTTTATAAACTATATCAATACTTGTTGCAGAAGTTATATCTAAAATATTGCTATAAGACGCGGCACCGATCATTCTAGCTCTTGACTCACTTACTAAATAGCCAAGGTTAAGTTCCTCATAATATCCAAGTTTTGGAATATAAATTACATTCGAAACTATAGCATAAAAAAAAGTTGCAGCGAACACTGTAAGTACAAAAGATTGAAAATTTAAACGTAAATTCAATAAAGAGTTAAGAAAATTTCTTATAGCGCTAGTTAAAATTATAAATAAAAATATAACTGCTCCAAGTATTAAGGGCCCATGAAAAAAAGCTGCACCAGTAAAACCAAACATTGCCAAAAAGACATACTTAAATCCTTGAAATCTTACCCAATAGAAAATACCAATTGTTGCAACTAATAGAAAAAAGCTACAGTATACTTCTCTTAATGGTAATATTGAATAAAGAATTAAAGAGGGAAATAAAGCAACAACCCAACCCACTCTAATTGCAGTACGTTCGTCCCAAATTTTTTTAGCAATAAACCAGGATAAAACTATATACCCAATTGCAAAAATTAAACTAAGTGATTGTGCAATTAAAACACTTCTACCAAATAAAGAATAAATAATCCCAACTATCCAGCTATAAAAAAAACTATTAAAACCAGGAAATAGACTTAGAGCATTTAAAAATCCTTCTTGACCGTAATACCAAGCTAGATCTTCAAGCCCAGCAGCATCTTTAGTACTATCTGGTAAAGGAGCAATGTAATGACCAAATAAAATCAACAAAACTCTCACAAGTAGAGCAATATAAATAATCTTTGAAATTTGTGGCAATCTAAGAGCAATAAATATTGATATGAGTGTTACTAATGCAATTGATGAAAAACCTAGAAGATCAGTCATAAGATTTACAATAAAACAATAATTTTTTTTTACTCTATTAAATATCTAATTTTTACGGATTAATCCTATATATTTTCCCTCAAATTCAATAACAGCAAATTTTAATGAGTTTTTTTTTACAAATTCAGAAAAATAGAGATTATCTTGAATATCATCAGAGATAAATAATCCTCCTGTGTTTAAAGATTCCCATAAAATTTGATATGCATAGTGCCGACCCCACCAAGATTTGTCCGAGTCATAGTGACACAAATCTATTTGTCCACCAGCTTTATTCAATGCATTTAGAATTCCTGGGTTATCTGGTTTTCTTATTAGGGTCCAATTTTGTCTTAAATTTGTAGGTACCACAATACCAACATCATTTTCATTTTTTTTTCTTGGGTAAGGCATGTCTACACTAAATAATTTTCCAAAACCATTTTGAGATATAGCTTTAAGAATTGACAAACTAGACCATCCATATGCCACTCCTGTTTCAAGAACATTTCCAACTTTTAGTAATCTAACGCAATCATAAAGTAAATGTATATGTCCAGATCCCCCCATCTTTACAGATGACCTAGCCTCTAGTTTTCTTGCCTGTGTAATTGTTTCATTATCTAAACCAATAATCTCACCTTTTATATTAAGTTTATTAAATGCCTCAATATACGGAATACTATTAGCTTCAGCCCATTCAATAGCTTTTTTTTTATTTTCAGTTGTGTCGTGATTTAATAAAAATTTACGCTTAATTAATGAAAAAAAATGTAGGTAATATTTTGGTCTTAAAATAAACCAAATTACAAGTAAAATTTTATCTAACATTCATTAATTTTTAGTAATTTTAATTTACTATAATTTATATAATATTAAGATTATAAATTAATAGCAATTACTTAATAACCAGTTTCAAAAATTAAATAATGAAAATAAAAAAAAATATAATGGAAATTCTGATCTTTATGGGAGTATTAACTATCCTTTATTACTCATCTGATCCAGTTTATTATTCTGACTCATCCCGCTATATAAATGGAAGTTTATTAGACCCTCCAATGTACTCTTCGATTATATTTATACTTCAAAATTTATTTGGAAAATTAGAATCTGTTGTAGTATTTCAGACATTACTAATTGGCTTCGGTATTATATATTTTACGAGAACAATATCAGTTATTTTAAATTTAAATTCTTTCATTAAAATTATTGTTTCATTATTGTTATTTGTACCAATCTTAAAGTTTTATGACAACGTATTAACTGAACCTATAAGTTATGCTTTCACTCTCTTATTTGTAAGTTGTGTAATTAAATTAATATACAATTTTAATTTTAAAAATCTTATTTTGACTATACTTTTTGCTATTTCATTACTTCTAACTAGAAATCAATTTTTATTTTTATATCCAGTAATTTTGTTACTTTTTTTTGGTATATTCATAATTAACAAATCAAAAAAGAAGGTTGCTAAATTGTTAATTTCGAGCTTTCTTGTTATCGTTATTACACATAATCTAATAATATTAATAAATACTTATTTAAACCAAGATTCTTTTAATAAGGAATATGTAACAAAAAATAATAACTGGAAAGAGTCTCTTACATATATTTCGTTAGGTCCGTCATATTTTGTTTTTATTGATGCAATATATATATCAAGCATCAAAGATGTTAAATTATTTGAAAATCAAAACCACCAAAAAACTTTAACCAAAATTTTCAATGAAATGGATGATCAAAAGTCATTAGCTAAATATTACGATGGAAGAGGGCATTTTAGCAAAAGTTTTTCAGATATAAGAGATTATTCACAAGATTTGCTACTTGATTTAGCCAAGGAAGAAAATACTAGTGTAAGCAATCTAAAAAAAGAGATTGCTTTAACACTAATTAGTGCAAATTTTGGAAAGTATATAAAGCAAATATTTAAAAAATTTTACGACTCTACTTGGTTATTTGTATTTATACCTTTTTTTATCTTAATTTCATCCTTAATAGGTTTTTTAAAAAATAAATCACGTCTTTCTTTGGTTACAATATTTGTATCATCATTTGTATTAGCTAATCATTCCTTGGTTTATATATTTGGCCGTGTTCAACCTAGATATTTAATATATTCAGATTTTATATTTATAGTTTTTATATTTTTATTTTTTATTATTTTTTTTCAGAAAAAAAATAAAGATTTTTTATAAAATTAAAATAAATTTTAATGATTTATCTTTTGAAAGTAATAAGAGTTAAAACATTTATCCATTAAAATAAATTTATTTTTTTCTAAGTTATTAAAAATAGAATTTATTTTTCTTTGCGTAAACATATGATTGTGGAGTTCAAAAATAATATATTTTATATTTTTAATTCTATTTAAGTTTGTTAAAAAATATTCCTCAACACCTTCCCCATCAATAATTAATGTATTATACTTTTTAAAATCTTTGATTTTATTTATATGAATATTGTCAACTTTGTTTAATTTACCCTGTCTATAATATTGAGACGTGGATAAAAAATTTTTTCCTGTAAAGTAATCTGTAGTTTTTTTTTGAATTTTCAAAACTAAATTATTATTATATAAATTATATTTACAATTATTTTTGTGCAAATTTTTTCTTAAATTCTGAATAATTGATTTGTTTATTTCAAAAACTAGTATTTTATTTTGAGATTTATGAAAGGCTATTGTTGGAATAAAACCTAAACCACCACCAATCACAATACATTTATTTTTAGAATTAATATAATTTTCTACTAATCTTCTATCATTATATTCATAAGTTTTAAAAAAAAAAGATGAACGAGAAGACAATGATATATTTTTAACATTTAGGTAAAATTTAAAATTTTTGTAATAAAAATATTTAATTAAATATTTATGAATAAAACCAAAAAAAATATTCTTATGAACTAAATAATAAGCTGGAAAGATTATTATTTTAGTAATGTTGTTAAAAACTTTCATAATTTAAAAAAATTTATAACTTAATTTACTCAATATTATATAAAATAATCTGTTAATAGTTCTAAAGAATTAAGTATTGTAAAAAGCGAGAAAAAAATTAATCATTCATTTAAATGACTTCAATTTTAATTAGATAAACAAATATAATAAATTTTTTGATAAAAGCTTAGTATGGATTTATAGTATATCAGCTGTTATAGGTTTGTAGTGAATTCAAAAATAAGTTTAATAATTCCTGTTTACAATGAATGTAATGAGATAGAAAACTTTTTTTATGATTTAAGAAAATGTAATTTTGATCTAATTGACGAGATAATATTTGTTAATGATTGCTCGACTGATGGCTCACTAAATCTTCTTGAAAAAAAAATAAAAGAGTTTGAAGTCTCTCATAATGTAAAATTATTAATTTTTAATAATTTAAAAAACAGAGGATATGGTTTTTCAATCAAGAAAGGAGTTTATAATTCAACAAATGATTCTATAGCAATAATTGATTTAGATCGTACTTATAAAATTGAAGATCTTAATAATATTTCTGATGAATTCATTAACACTCACAAACTTCAGTATGATTTAATTGCTGGCCAAAGAAAAATCGATACTACGAATACCTCAAGATTGAAGATTGCAGGCAAAACATTAATAAATATAATCACAAATTTTTGCTTTAATGAGAAGATAAATGATTATAATTCTGGATTAAGAGTTTTTAATAAAAATAAATTTATTAAACATTGTCATATGATGTCTAATAGATTTTCGTTAACTACCTCTATGACAATTACTTTCTTAAATGAAAATTATGAAACAAAATTTCATAAAATTAAATATGAGAAAAGAACTGGAAAATCAAAATTAGGATTTAAAGATTTTTTTAAGTTTTTATATACTATATTTTCACTTTTATTTTATTATAAGCCTTTTAAAATAATTTTACCCATATTTATTCCATTATTTTTTGCTTTTATTTTCTTTTTAATTAAAGATATTTTCTCTAATAATATAACTGATAAAACAGTACTTTTATTTAATTTCAACTTCTTAACAATTATATTGCTTTTTGTAATAGACAGAATTAATAAATTAAAATAATTACAACAAGTTTATTTTATTAAATAATATAATAATTAAATATTAAATAATTGATAAAATTTTTTTATAAATATGGACTCATTTCTATTTTAAGTTTTTTTTTATCAAATTTATTATTTTATTTTTTTGAAAAAATATTCAATCCTTCTATTGCATCTTTAATAACAATTTTCATTATTTTTTTTATAAATACTCAACTTCTTTTTAGAGCAAGATTATTTAATAAGAGCAAAAAAAACTATTATAAATTATTAACATTATCAATTTCATTTAGAATTTTTGAATATTTATTATTCAACGTGCTATATTTGTTTATCCTTACTAATATTAAAACAAACTATATTTTTTTTGTTACTTTAATTATTGGTTTTTTAATGAAATCTATTATTTATTACAAAAGCTCTATGAAAGAGAAGAATATTTAAATTAAATAAATGAGTTAATCAAATTTTCATATTGTTTAGAAACTTGCTCAGTCCCATTTTTTTCTATTGTGATCTTTAAATTTTCATACATAAATTTGTTTTGAAGTAATTTTGATAACTTTTTTCTAAAATCGTTAACATCAAGGTGTTTTACTAAATAGCCATTTACACCATCTTTTACGATCTCTCTAGGCCCACCTGGACAATCAAATGATAAAACTGGGGTATTCAATGCGATAGATTCGATTAAAACATTTGGATACCCTTCATAAAGTGATGAAAGCAAAGTTGCATTCGCATATAAATAATAAGGAATAATATCTTTTTGAAAACCCTCAAAGTCAACTTTACTTTCTACACGATAATCTAAGGCCTTTTGTCTTAAACTTTTCTCTAAACTACCTTTTCCAACAATCTTAAGACGTAAAAATGGAAATTGATCAACTATCCCTGCAAATGCTTCGATCGCTAAATGAAATGCTTTTTGTTTTTCTAAACGTCCAACACACAACAAATAATTTTGTTTTTTTATTAGATTTAAATTATTTTTCTTTAGAAAATTTAATATATGAAGAGGCAGTGGATTATATATTGTGTTAGAGTTACTTTGTAGTTTTGGAAAATACGATATCAAATCATTACGCATTACCTCGCATTGATTAATTACATAATCTGTTTTATGATAAAAGTATTTTACCAAATTTCTAACAATATATTTTGTCCAAAAATTTTCTTGATTAAATTTTTTTAATTTAATTGATAGAGTATTTATATTTCTTGAAATTATTTTAATTTTGAGTCTAAAGATAATACGCAAAATAACTAATATTACAGTAAATTCATAATTAAATACTAAAAACGTTCTTATTTTATTTTTATATATATATTTTAACAAAGATAATACAGAGTAGCGTGCATGTTTTGCATTTAAAATTATTAAATTTACTTTATCCGATAAACGATCCAAATAGGCCTCCCCGTTTAGATTTAGTATTACTAAATCAACCTGCCAATTTTTATCTGCAAAAATATTAGCAATACTTACACAAACACTTTCAGCACCACCACCACTTAATGAGCTAATTATGAATGTAATTTTTTTATTTGAACTCAATGTAAGAATTATTAATTAATTATTTTCATCTCTCCATGCTTGGAACATTAACACATTCCATAAATCATAAAGTAATTTGTTTTTATTGGAAATATAATCTTCCCACTTTTCTCTAATCAACTTTGTATTAAAATAACCTTGCTCTGATAATTTTTTATCATTGAGTAAATTTTCTGCCCAATCTCTGAGTGGGCCTCTTAACCAATCATTGAGTGGTATCCCAAATCCCATTTTCGGTCTTTCAGTCAAATTTTCAGGCACATACTGTTTTAATATTTTTCTCAAAATCCACTTGGTTTTTCCGTTTCTAAATTTTAGAGAATAAGGTATTTTCCAAGAATACTCAATTAGCCTATGATCGAGAAATGGAACCCTTGCCTCCATAGATGATGCCATGGAAGTTCTATCTACTTTAACAAGAATATCATTTGGTAAATAAGTAATCTGGTCTAATGCCATCATTATTTGATAATTATTAAAATCTGGAAGCTTAGGTTGAAATTTTGTTAAGAAAGTTCCAGGTTCTTTACTTCTTTTAACTACCTCTGTTGGATTTTGCCAATGCGATGACAAAATATAATAAAGATCTGATAAATTTTTAGCCTCAAGAGCTTTAATACTTTTAATTTTATAGCCTTGGCTGGCATACTCATTTAAAGTTGGCACTAAACCTAATATTTTATTCAAATTAGACTGGGATATTGATCTAATTCTATTTGCTAGAATTCCTCTTACGGATCTTGGAATTAAATTAAATTTATTTGACCAATTATTTGTTGTATTATACCTATTGTATCCACAAAACAATTCATCTCCACCGTCACCTGATAAGGCAACTTTTATTTTTTTTTTTGCAAGTTGAGAGAGTAAAAAAGAAGGAATTTGTGAATTATCTGAGAAAGGCTCATCATGTATAGTAGGTATTTTAGGTATAACCTCCATCGCTTTTTTTGGAGAAAAGTAAAGCTCTGTGTGTTCAGTACCAAGATGCCTAGCTATTTTTTTTGCATAACGCGCCTCATTAAAATCATCTTTACTAAAACCTATTGTAAAAGTTTTTATCGGTTTATTAGATTGTGACTGCATTAAAGATACAATTGTTGATGAGTCTATTCCCCCAGAAAGAAAAGCTCCTGTTGGCACATCAGATATCATTTGCTGTTTTACAGATAATTTCAATCGTTCTTCAAGTTCACTTTGTATTTCAAGTCCATTTTCTGCTAATTGATTTTTACTTCCATGAATAGCACATTTAATTAATGACCAATAATTTATGAGCTTTGGAAGTATACCTTTTTTTAAATCAATTTCTTTGAGCTGCAAATAATGCCCGGGTAGCAATTTATAAATATCTTTATAAATTGAATAAGGATCAGGGATGTAATTATGGCGTAATTGAAGTGCAATGGCATTTCTATTAATCTCTCCTCTAAAAGCAGGATGAGGTTTTAATGCTTTAAGCTCAGATCCAAAAAGAAAAACTTTATTTACACCTTCTCCTTGCCATCCATAATAAAGTGGTTTTTCACCCATTCTATCTCTTACTAAAGTTAAAGTTCGATTTTTCTTATCCCAAATAACAAATGCAAACATGCCTACAACCCTATTTAGAGTTTCTTTGATCCCTAAAAGTTCAATTGCCTCTAGTATAGTTTCGGTATCAGTGCCACTTTTCCATTTTATATTTGAATTGATTACTTCAATTTCTTTTCTTAGTTCCAAATGATTATAAATCTCACCATTATATGTTATAACAAATCTTCCTGAATGAGAGATCATTGGCTGATCGCCGGCTTTTGTTAAATCTAATATTGATAGCCGTTGATGACCAAAAATAATACCTGAATATTTGTCTTTCCAAACCTTACTACGTTCAGGTCCTCGATGATAAAGAGTTGAGTTCATTTTCAATATAACATTATTGAAAGTTGATGAGTTTTTTGAATAAAAACCTGAGATACCACACATATTATTTATAACTTTATAAATTATATTAATTAAATTTTATTAATTAAGCATTAATTCTTTAATTTCAGATCCTCCATTTATATCCTCTATTAATTCAAACTTACCTTTCCTTTTTCTAAAAAAACTAGCAGAGTTTTTTTTTGTATTATTGGGTGTTCTGTTTACTAGGATAATAGAATTTTCTTTGGAAATTTTTTTTAAGTTTATAACTGCTTTTTTTAACTTTGCTTCAGAAAAATATGAATAATTTAAAAGATTTGAAACGCGAATTATGTCAAAAAAATTAAAATATTTTTTGCTCACATTAAATATGTCTTCCTCAAAAAACTTTAACTTATCTATTTTATCTACATTAGGAATTAATACTTTTGTTTTTTTT
>MDTG01026936.1_pt1 | contig 10924 bp, 11 predicted proteins | sample 811421 | NCBI WGS metagenome assembly MDTG01 (sample SAMN05326645, study PRJNA326480) | marine metagenome | isolation source: seawater | place: Pacific Ocean: South East | collected 2011 | reverse complement strand
TTCAAATAATATAGATAAATATGTTTTTTATCTTTTTTTATTCTTTCTTGGCTCAGTTTTAATGAGATCAGCAGGATGTATTGTTAATGATATATTAGATCGAAAATTTGATAAAAAAGTTTCAAGAACTAAAACTCGTCCAATCGCTTCGGGAGCAATTTCTGTAAAACTTGGTTTATTTTATTCAGGGCTGCTTTGCATTCTAGCTTTTTTGGTTTTGATAAATTTTAATCAATTTACAATTTTTTTGGCTTTAGCCTCAATGCCTTTTGCTTTTACCTATCCTTTAATGAAAAGATATACTTACTGGCCTCAACTTTTTTTAGGGGTAACGTTTAATTACGGATTAATTCTTGGGTGGACTTCTATTAATACAGAGAATTTCTTTATACCTTTCATATTTTATCTTGGAGCCATATTTTGGACACTTGGTTACGACACAATATACGGGTTTCAAGATATTAAAGATGATGAAATTATAGGGCTTAAATCAACCTCAATAAAATTTAAATCAAACCCATATATTTTTTTAAACATATGTTATTCTATATTTTTTATTACATTATTAATCATAGGTTTGCTTGTGAATTTAAGTAAGATTTATTTTTTATTATTAATTCCTATTTTTTTTCAAATATTTTTTTTTCAAATAAAAAAATTAAATATTGATCTCTCATCTGATTGCTTAAGAGCTTTTAAATCAAATAATCTTTTAGGTTTTTTTATTTTTATTAGTATTTTATATGGAAAAATTTAATGTCTGATATTGAAATTTTAAAACGTTTGTACAATAACTATACTAAAAAATATTTTAAAAATATTTTAAATTCAATTTTTTTTACTATAATTTTAGCAGCTAGTACTTCAGCAGTAGCCTATTTATTAGATCCAGCAATAAAACAACTTTTTATAGAACAAAAACAAGAACTAATATACGTAATACCTGGCTTTATAGTCTTAGCATTTGCTCTTAAAGGAGGTTCGCTTTATTTAGCAAAAGTTATAATGATTAATGTAGCTGAGGAAGTGAGAAAAGACATTCAAACTGACATGCTAGACTCTCTTATTCATGCTGACACTCAATTAATAGATAAAAAACATTCTGGTAATTTTATTACTAATTTAACAAATGATGTAAACATGATTACTACTCTTGTGAGCACAGCAATATTGAATTTGTTTAAAGATACATTAACCTTAATTGGATTGCTTGGTGTTATGTTTTATCAAAATTGGAAACTTGCTTTAATTGCTATAGTAATGATACCTCTCGCAAGTGTTGCTGCTAGGGCCTTAGGTAAAAGAATGGGCAAAGTTACAACACAACAAATGGGCAAGGTCAGTATTCTAACTTCCTATTTAATTGAAATTTTCAAAAATCATAGACTGATAAAAATTTTTCAAAAAGAGCTTTATGAAAAAAATAGAGCAAACTCATACATTGATACTTTAAAAGAAACATCAAAAAAAATAGCAATTATATTTGTTAGAGCCTCACCAATAATGGAGTTTTTGACAGGAATAATGATTGCTTTTTTAATTTTTATATCAGCTAAACTAATCTCGAGGGGTGAGCTTGATGTTAGTAATTTTTTTTCATTTCTAGCTGCAATGATGTTAGCTTATCAGCCAGTCAGATCACTTGCTACTTTAAACGTGGCAATACAACAGGGTCTAGCTGGTTCCAGAAGGGTTTTGCCAGTAATTGATTATCCAAAAGAAATAATTGATAAAAATGATGCCAAAGATTTAATAATCAAACAAGGTCAAATAGAGTTTATAGATGTTAAATTTAACTACTCTATAGAGGAAAAGAGTATTTTAAAATCTATAAATTTAAATATTCCAGGAAAAAAAATGACAGCACTAGTTGGCCATAGTGGTGCTGGAAAATCTACAATTTTAAATTTAATACCAAGATTTTACAATATAGATAATGGAAAAATAAAAATCGACAATCAATCAATTAATGAATCAACAATTTATTCTTTAAGAAAGGGAATTTCTTTAGTCAGCCAGGATACAACATTATTTGATGACACAATAAGAAATAATATAGCTTATGCAAACTTAGATGCCTCTCAAGAAGAAATAGAGGAAGCATCTAAATATTCATTTGCAAACGAATTTATAGAAAAATTGCCAAATAAATATGAGACCAAAATTGGTGAAAACGGAGTTAGGCTTTCAGGTGGGGAAAAGCAAAGATTATCAATTGCAAGGGCAATTTTAAAAAAAAGTCCAATAATATTGTTGGATGAGGCCACCTCTTCTTTAGACGCAGACACTGAAGATAAAATTCAAAAAGCTATAAATTTTCTAACTCAAGGAAGAACAACTGTAGTTATAGCTCATAGATTATCGACAATATTAAATTCTGACAAAATTTATGTTATAGACAAAGGTAATGTTGTTGGTGAAGGAAAACATGATGATCTTTTAATCACATCAGAAATATATAAAAATTTTTATGAAAAACAGATAAAAAAATCATAATGTTAATCATCTATAGATTTTTAATTGTTCTAATTATAATTCTCTCCCCACTTATCATTTTTTTCAGATTATTAAAAAAAAAAGAACACAAAATAAGATTTAAAGAAAAATTTTGTCTATTTTCAAAAAAAAGAATTAAGGGCAAACTAATTTGGTTCCATGGTGCTAGCGTGGGTGAGTTACAAAGTGTTGTGCCACTTTTAGAGAAGTACGAAAAAAATAAAAAAATTAAGCAAATTTTAATTACATCCAATACATTAAGTTCTGCAAAGGTAATGGAAAAAATTAAATTAAAAAAAGTTATTCATCAATTTTTTCCGATAGATACAAATTATTTTTCAAACAAATTTTTAGATTATTGGGAACCTTCTTCAGCTTTTTTTATAGACTCTGAGATATGGCCTAACATGATAAATAGTCTTAAAAAAAAAAGTATACCCACAATACTTATCAATGGAAGAATTACTGAAAAAACATTTTCAAAATGGAGATTGCTGCCAAGATTTGCAAAAAATCTTTTTAGTAACTTTGATTTATGTTTGTCTTCAAGTAAGCAATCAAAAAAATTTTTAATTAAACTGGGAGCAAAAAAAGTAAAATTTATTGGAAATTTAAAATATTCACAATCAGAAAAAAAGAAAGCAAATATAGATAGTCTTTTTAAAGGTGATTTCAAATCTAGAAAAATGTGGTGTGCATCCAGTACTCATGAAACAGAGGAAATTTTTTGTGGGCATGTTCATAAAGAACTCAAAAAAAAATATAAAAATTTGTTAACTATTATTATCCCAAGACATATTGAGAGAGTTAATTCAATTAAATCAGATTTAAAAAAATTGGGTTTAAAAATTGTAACTTTAAACTCAGAAGAAAAGATTAAAAAAGATACTGATATTTATATAATTGACTCATATGGAAAAAATAAATCTTTTTATTCTTATTGTAAAAATGTATTTTTGGGTGGATCGCTCATAAGCCATGGGGGGCAAAATCCCCTGGAGGCAGCAAGATATGGATGTAATATAATACATGGACCCTATGTTTCAAATTTTTTTGAAATCTTTAAATTTTTAAAAAAAATCAAAATGTCAGAACAAATATCAAATAAAAATCAAATCTTAATTATATTAAAAAAATTTTTTTCTAAAAAATCTTCAAACACAAAGATAAAACAAAGACTAAGTATTATTGGTCAAAATATTTTAAAAACAACTTATAACGAAATTAACTTATTCTTAAAAAATGAAATTTAAAAAACCTAAATTTTGGGATTATAAAAAACCAAATTTGATCTCAACTTTGTTATTACCGTTCACTTTACCTATTAAAATAAATAATTTTTTTCTAAAAGATAAATCAAATAAAAAAAATGATAATATTAAAACTATTTGTGTTGGGAATATTTACATTGGAGGAACAGGAAAAACCCCAGTGGTATTAAAATTAAATGAAATTTTAAAAGAATTAAAAATTAAAAGCTGCATAGGAAAAAAATACTACACATCACACGTTGATGAAAGAATGATTTTAGAAAAAAATTCTGAACTCATTACTTTTAATAATAGAAAAAAAATTATTAAATCTGCTATTGAAAAAGGTTACAAATTTTTAGTTTTTGATGATGGTCTGCAGGACAGGAGTGTTTTTTATGATCTGGAGTTAGTATGTTTTGACGTAGATAACTGGATAGGAAACGGGAATCTTTTACCATCAGGTCCTTTAAGAGAAAAAATTTCAAGTTTAAAAAAATATGATGGAGTTTTTTTAAAGTTTAATGAAACTACTACAAATGATTTAGATGATATAATAAAAAGAAATAATCCCAATATAGAAATATTTAAAACATATTATAAAGTTATAAATATTGATCAATTTAATCTATCTAAAGATTATTTAATTTTTTCTGGCATTGGAAACCCATTGAGCTTTAAAAAAACTTTAAAAAATAATAGATTTAAAGTGATTGATGAAATGCTTTTTCCTGACCACTATGATTACAAGAAAAGTGATATTGACAAAATTAAAGAAAAAGCAAAAAAATTAAATGCGAAAATTATAACAACAGAAAAAGATTTTTTAAAAATTGCTAAAATTGATTGTGACGAGATTGATTTTTTAAAGATCGACTTGGTAATTGAAAATAAAAAAAAATTAGTAAATTTTTTAAGTTCTAAAATTAATGAATAATATTAAATATTTTATCCAATTTTTATTAATAATTATTTTATTGATTATTTATAAAATATTAGGTTTAAAAATTTCTAATTTTTTATCTGGAATAGTTTTTTCTTTTATTGGGCCATTTTTTAGATCAAAAGATATTAGTCATCAAAATTTAATCAATGCTTTCCCTAATATAGATATTCATAAAAGAAATAAAATTCTTAAAAAAATGTGGTTTAACTATGGAAAAATTTTTTCTGAGTATCTTTTTATAAAAGAAATAAAAAATTCAAATAAAATAGTTGTTGAAAATCAGCATATTTTAGATGCTGTTAAAAATAGTGGTGAACCAGTAATTTTTATTTCGGGACACTTTAATAATTTTGAATTAATGGCGATGCATATTGAAAGATCTGGCATTGATTTGGCTGCAATTTATCGACCATTAAATAATATATTTCTTAATCCAATAATGGAAAAAATTAGAAAAACACATATTTGTAAAAAACAAATCAAAAAAGGTATTTCTGGCACAAAGGAGATACTTAAAAATTTTAAAAATGGTACTTCTGTTGCCTTAATGATTGACCAAAGAGTTTCTGAGGGAATAAAATCAAAATTTTTTAACAAGGACGCATTCACAACGACAATCCCAGCCCAATTTGTAAAAAAATTTGGAACTCCTATTGTTCCAATTTATATAGAAAGAAAGATTGATGATAGCTTCCAGCTTGTAGTTTGTGAACCAATTAAATACCAAAAAAGTGAAGACTTGGAAACGATAACATCTGATTTAAATAAAGTTTTAGAAAAAATGATAGTTCGCAATCCTGAACAATGGATTTGGACTCATAATAGGTGGAAGTAATTTATCTTTAAATCTCTCTCTTTTTTGAGGCCTCTAAGTATGAAAAGTAGGGTTCTTGTAAATCTACATTCCAATAAGTTAATTCTTTTATAGATATCTTTTTATTTGAAACCGCACAAATAACATGATCTCCATGTTCTAATATCTCAAAATTATTTGGTAAATATTTTAATTTTGCTAATTTTTTAAACATTTTTAGTTTATATATTAATATATGAGAGTTGTAATAATTGGAAGTGGTGGAAGAGAACATGCTTTATGTTGGGCTTTAAAAAAGTCTAAAAATATCAGTAAAATCTATTGTATCCCAGGAAACGCAGGCACTAGTGCAATTTCAGAAAATGTTGAATTAAATATTAATGATTTTAATGAATTAACCAAATTCGTAATAAATAAAAAAGTTGATACAGTCATTGTTGGGCCTGAAAAACCACTAGTAGATGGAATTGTAGATTTCCTCTCAAAAAAAAAAAATAAATGTTTTTGGTCCAAATAAAATAGCTTCAAAACTTGAGGGTTCAAAAATATTTATGAAAGAACTTTGTAAAAAATATAATATTCCTACTGCAAAATTTGGCATATTCAAAAATTTTGATAACGCTAAAATTTTTTTAAAAGAATGCAGTTATCCAATAGTTGTCAAAGCAGATGGGTTGGCAGCTGGAAAAGGTGTCTATATCTGTGAAAACAAAGACAAGTCAATTTCTGCTGTGAAAGAAATATTTGATGGTAAATTTGGTGAAGCTGAGAATGTTTTAATAGAGGAATTTTTAGAAGGTGAGGAAATGAGTTTTTTTATTATATCTGATGGGAATTCATATAAAAAATTTGGAACCGCTCAAGATCACAAAAGGGTATTGGAAGGTGATGAAGGTAAAAATACTGGTGGTATGGGTGCCTACTGTCCTTCCAGACTTGAAAGTGAACAATTAGATGAAAAGATTTTAAAAAAGATTATTGAGCCCACTATAAAAGGTTTAAAAGAACTGAACACTTCATTCTGTGGATTTCTATACGCTGGACTTATGATAGTAAAAGGGGAACCATTTTTAATTGAATATAATGTGAGAATGGGCGATCCAGAGTGTCAAACCATATTACCAAGACTCAAAACAGATTTTGGTTTAATCATTGATTCATGTATCAAAAGAAAATTACATGTTTTAAAATTAGAATGGGATAATCAAAAAAGTTTAAGTATAGTTCTTTGTTCCAAAGGTTATCCAGAAGATTACAAAAAAAACATTCAAATCAAAAATTTAGAGAAAATAATTTTAGGTGATAATGAATATATTTTTCATGCAGGTACTAAAAAATCAAATTCATTTATTTTGTCTGATGGTGGGAGAGTTTTAAATTTTGTGATAAAGTCAAATGATTTCAAAAGTGGTAGAGATAAAATAATTAAATTAATCGACCAACTAAATTGGGAAGATGGTTTTTACAGAAAAGATATTGGATACAAAGTAATTAATTAATGAGAATTATTAGTGGAAACTTTAAGGGAAAAAAAATTTTTGTTCCAACTGATAGAAATACAAGACCTTTGCGAGATATGGTAAAAGAATCTATTTTTAATTTAATTCAACACTCAAATAAGATAGATATAAAAATCAATCATTCAAACATTTTAGATTTATTTTCTGGAACAGGATCTTTTGGATTAGAATGTTTGTCCCGGGGCGCTAAAAAAGTTACTTTTGTTGAAAATTATACACAAGTATTAAAAATTTTAAAAAAAAATATAAAAATATTAAACATTGCTGAAAACTGTAAAATTATTGAACATGATTGTTTTAAATTTTTGGAAGATAATAAAGAATTAAAAAACAATTTTGATATAATATTTATAGATCCTCCATATAAAGAGAAAAAAATAAACACAATATTAGACACTATAAAGAAAAATAATATTTTGAATTCAAATGGCATAGTGATTATTCACAGACATAAAAAAGAAGATGTTCAGATAGGTAAAGATCTCAAAGTTTTAGATGAAAGAACTTATGGAATTTCTAAAATAATTATTGCTATTTAAAACTTTATAAAAATTTTTTTGTCTCATCTTTAATCATCTCAACAGCGGGTTGATCAAAAGGATTTATCTTCATTGCTCTTCCAAGCAATATAGTTTCTAGAATAAAAAAAATAAATAATTCTCCTAAAGTTTCCTCTCTTCTGTTTTTTACTATTAAGGTTCTAAAAGGAATATTTTTTTTTTTAAAAATATTTTGAGTTGCATTAAATTGAGCAAACTTGACTTTGTTAATTTTTGCTGACAAAGATTCTTTTACAAAGAAAAAAGTATAAAAATTATTTTTTGGTCCCGACAAATATAATTGCATTAAACTATGATTATCTTTGGGCATATTGGAAATAATTGGAAAAATTCCTTTACCATTTTTACCTAAGCTTTCAGCTACTAATTGTTGATACCAATAAAATAAATCTAATGCCTTTTCGTCATAATTTAAAATTACCGAATTTGTTTTTTTTTTATTAACTAAATCAATTATATTTGAAACATTTGATATTAAGTTGTTAATAAAGCTTTTATTTTTTATTAAATTGTTAAATTGTCTAAATTTTAATGGATCTAGACCCATTAAATCAGCTGGCAACATACCTACTTCTGATAAGACAGAATATCTTCCACCTATAAAATTATTGTGAGAAACTACATCGGATTTAAGTTTTTTTGCTAAACTTTTAAGATAATTTTTTTTATTATCTGTAACAAATATATTTTTTTGTTTTTTATTGAAAAAAAAATTTACATTCGTAATGGTTTCAAGAGTATTTCCTGATTTTGAAATGATCAAATTTAAATTATTTTTATCCTCTTTTTTTGAAAAATTTTCTAAATTTAAATTATCAACAAAAACACACTTTTTTTTTATTTTATGTTTAAGAAAACTATAAATTGATTTAGCACCAAGCACTGATCCCCCCATACCAATTAATTTTATCTTTTGAAATTTTTTAAATTTTAAAAGAAATTTTTTAGTATAGGAATTTTCGTAATTTTTACTAAGTGATAAAATTATTTGTTTTTTTTCTGCTATCAAATAGGTAAATAATTTGAGTAATTTTCTGTTTGGTTTTTTTTGTTGAAAATTTTTTAAATAAATATTCTTTGATATATTCATTTAGTTTTTATTTTTTTCAAAATATTTTTTTCAATTTCACTAGAATTGTTTTCTGTTTGAGATTTGTCAACTTTATTTTTATTCTTACTTAGCAATTTCTCTATTTCGCCTCCAGCATCCTCTTCCTCTTCATCGCTTTCATTAGGTGTTGGTAGTTCGTCAAATTCTGGTGGTAAAACTAGAGGATTTTTTTTTTTCACTAAAAATTCATCAGTATTTGATTTTTTTTTTAAAGAAAGCCCATCTTTTACATTGTTGCAAGCAGATGTAAGACTCACAATTGCAATTAATAAAAAAATTCTAATCATTTTTTTTAAAAAACTCATTATAAATTAATAAAAAAACTCCTAACGTAATAAATATATCAGCAACATTGAATATAAACCAATGAAAATTATTGAAATGAATGTCTATAAAATCTGGAACAGATGAATAAAATAATCTATCAAAAATATTGCCCAGTGAACCACCAAAAACCATCAAAAAACCATATTTTTCTATACCTGAGGCCTTAATCATTAAGAAAAGAATTATTAAGGTTACAATAACAATTACTAAGGTAATTAAATTGTAATAAACTTCATCATTAAAAGAAAGTAATCCAAAAGCAATTCCATTATTCCAAATTAATTCAAAATTTAAAAAAGGAAAAAATGAATAACTTTTAATTCCATATAGTGTTTCCAAATTTATAATTAATATTTTACTTATTCTATCAAGCAAAAAAATTGCTAATATAATTATAAAGCTTTGAATATTTTTTTTTATTGTTTTAGCCATGTCTAACACAAGGTTTCTCACTTATTTTCCAACAAACTGGGCATTTTTCTCCTTTTGCTTTACTTGTCTCAACTTTTGTCTCTTCGACCTGATCATTTTTAATTTCAACTGAAGAAGTAATGCAAAGTTCGGATAAATCAACTTCTTTAATTAATTGAGCATCGTTCTTGTTTAATCTCAAAATTAATGTAGCCTCTAAACTTGAACCAATTTCTTTACTGACTCTTTTTTCCTCAATACTTAAATTACAAATATCTCTTATTTTTAATAATTTTATCCATTTTTTATTTAGATCATGATTTTCAAATTTTTTAGGAAAAATTAAAAATCTTTCTAAATGAATGCTTTTTTTTCGCTTTGATACAAGTTGATAAATTTCCTCCGTAGTAAAAGATAAAATTGGTGCAAACCATTTTAATAAAGATTTTAAAATGATATTTAGTAACAATAGTGTCGATTTTCTTTTTTCTGAATGCTTTGGATCACAATATAAAATATCTTTCCTTATATCAAAATAAAAAGCAGAAAGATCAACTGTGCAAAAATTTAATAGTTCTTTGTAGAGATTGTGAAAGTCATAATTCTTAAAATATTTTTTAAAATTCAGGTCAAGTTCGTAAATTTTATGAAGCATAAATTGCTCTAATTCTGGTAATTTTTTTATTTCAATTTTTTCTAAATCTATATCTGCAAAAGTATCATTTAAATTACCAAGCAAATATCTAAATGTATTTCTTATTTTTCTGTAAGACTCAGCGTGTTGATCCAGTATTGAATAATCTATTCTTAAATCCTCAGCATAGTTTGAGGATGCTACCCAAATTCTCAGTATGTCAGCTCCATATTTTTTAAGAATATCCTCAGGAGCAATTACATTTCCTAAAGATTTTGACATTTTGAGACCCTTACCATCGACTACAAATCCATGAGATAGTATAGACTCAAATGGAGCTCTGTCTCTTGTTCCACAAGATTCTAGCAATGATGAATGAAACCAACCTCTGTGTTGGTCTGATCCCTCTAAATACATTGAAGCAGGCCATTTTAAATCTTTTCTTTTCTCTAAAACAAATGAATGTGTTGATCCACTATCAAACCATACTTCAACTATATCGCTCAGTTTATTAAAATCCTCTGCTTTATATTTTTTTCCTAGAAACTTTTGGGGGTTATCTGAAAACCAACAGTCAGATCCTTCTTTTTCGTAAATTTTTGCAATATTTTCAATAACATTTTCATCAACTAAAATTTCATTAGTTTTTTTATTTATAAAAATTGGTAAAGGAACCCCCCAAACTCTTTGTCTTGATACACACCAATCTGGTCTTGTTTCAATCATCGATTTCAATCTCTCTTTTCCTTTGCTAGGATAAAATTCAGTGTCATCAATAGCCTTGAGAGCCTTATTTCTTAATTTATGACTGTCCATTGAAATAAACCATTGGGGTGTAGCTCTGTGAACTAAAGG
>MDTG01010455.1_pt1 | contig 10924 bp, 8 predicted proteins | sample 811421 | NCBI WGS metagenome assembly MDTG01 (sample SAMN05326645, study PRJNA326480) | marine metagenome | isolation source: seawater | place: Pacific Ocean: South East | collected 2011 | reverse complement strand
GTCTGACATCATGGGAATTATTGAAAAGTAATTGAAAGGAACATTTAAATGTCAGCAAAATTAATTCAATTTGGCACTGACGCTAGAGCAAAAATGCTTAAAGGCATTAATATTTTAGCAGATGCTGTCAAGGTTACATTAGGTCCAAAAGGAAGAAACGTAGTTATTGATAAATCTTTTGGCTCACCAAGAACCACTAAAGACGGCGTAACAGTCGCAAAAGAAATTGAGCTAGCCGATAAGTTTGAAAATATGGGCGCTCAAATGATTAAAGAAGTTGCAAGTAAGACTAATGATCTTGCTGGTGATGGCACAACTACATCAACCGTTTTATGCCAGGCACTTGCTACTGAAGGCATGAAAGCAGTTGCGGCTGGATTGAATCCGATGGATTTAAAGAGAGGTATGGATGCTGCAGCTGAAGCTATAATAAAAGAACTTCAAAACAATTCTAAAGCAGTGAAATCTGACAAAGAAGTACAACAAGTTGGAACTATTGCTTCTAATGGTGATACTGAAGTTGGAGGAATGATTTCTGAAGCGATGCAAAAAGTTGGAAAAGAGGGTGTAATTACCGTAGAAGAGGCAAAAAGTTTGGACACTGAACTGGATGTTGTTGAAGGAATGATGTTCGATCGTGGATATTTGAGTCCTTATTTTGTAACTAATGCCGATAAAATGAAGGCAGAAATGGAAGATTGCTTAATTCTTCTTCATGAAAAAAAACTTTCTAGTTTACAGCCAATGCTTCCATTATTGGAATCAGTAGTACAATCAACTAAACCTCTTCTTATAATATCCGAAGATGTTGAGGGTGAAGCTTTAGCAACACTCGTGGTAAATAAATTGCGCGGTGGTTTAAAAATAGCAGCTGTAAAAGCTCCTGGTTTTGGTGATAGACGAAAAGCAATGCTGGAAGATATTGCTATTCTTACTGGTGGCCAAGTTATCAGTGAAGATCTAGGAATCAAGCTTGAGTCAGTTACAATGGATATGCTTGGAAAAGCTAAGAGAGTGGTTGTAGACAAAGAAAACTCAACCATTGTCGGTGGTGCAGGCAAGAAAAAAGATATCGAAGCACGTTGTGATCAGATCAGAAAGCAAATCGAAGAAACAACTTCTGACTATGATAGAGAAAAACTTCAGGAAAGACTTGCTAAACTAGCTGGTGGAGTTGCTGTTATCAAAGTTGGTGGCGCTTCTGAAGTAGAAGTAAAAGAGAAAAAAGATCGTGTGGAAGATGCAATGCATGCTACTAGAGCTGCTGTAGAAGAGGGCATACTTCCAGGTGGCGGTACTGCTCTTTTATACGCAACCAATGTACTAAAAAATCTAAAAGTTGAAAATGATGATCAACGTTATGGTGTTGATATTGTAAAAAGAGCACTATCTGCTCCTTTGAAGCAAATTGTACAAAACTCTGGACATGATGGAGCTGTGATTGCAGGTAAAATTCTTGAGAGCAAAGATAACTCTTACGGTTTTGATGCCCAGTCAGGTAAATTCTGCGATTTGGTAAAAGCAGGTATTGTTGATCCAACAAAAGTAGTAAGAACTGCTTTAATTGATGCAGTTTCTGTAGCTGCATTATTAACAACTACTGAAGCAATGATTACTGATAAGCCTGAAGACAAATCATCTGCTCCTGCAATGCCCGATATGGGTGGTATGGGTGGTATGGGCGGCGGCATGCCTGGAATGATGTAACATACTTTACAACTCTTTAATTCAAAAAGCCGCTTTTAGCGGCTTTTTTTTTATAATTCCTTAAGTATTATCTTTGAATGTTAAAAGATAAAAAATCCTTAGATACTAATATTGTTGATCATTTAACATATTTACAATTTCAGCAATTTATAAATGAATTTACCGGTTCAAAAATTAAATTTCCAAAAAAATTTACAGGTAAAATATTTGAAATTGAAAAATTCAACAAAGCAAGCAAGTTATTCAAAATAATTTATTTATTAAAATTAGTTTCAAAAAGCTTAAAAAATTATAATTCATTAAAATTAATCACAAAATCTTTTTATAAAAAAATCTTTATAGATAATGATATTACTTCATTTCCAGATGATGTCTCACTTGATCTAAAACTTTTTCTTCTTTCACATTATCTTGACTATAACATTAAAAAAATACAAATATTGAAAAATCAAATTAGAAATAATGAATTTAAAAATGATAAATTAAAAGATATTTTTGAATTTCTATATAATAAAAAAAAATTTATTAATTACAGTGATTATGTAAAACCCAAAAATAAAATTGAAAATCTCACTACAAAATTTGTTATTGTTATTATGACAACTGCTGATAGTGATATTTTTAAATCTTCGATAACTAGTCTAATTGAAAGTGATTTTAATGGTCAAATAGTAGTCATTGAAAATAATGAATCAGAAACATGTAAAACTTTTATTTTTGAAATAAAAAACTTTTACAAAAATATTAAATATATTTGCTCAGGTATTAACGGTGGTACATCTCATGCATTTAATTTAGCAACTAAATTTGCTATCGATACTGATTTTGAATTCATAACTTTCTGTCATAATGATATTTTATGGCCTAAAAAATGGTACAAAGATACATATCAGACTATCAAAAATAATCCTAAAATAGCGTTATATAACCTCTCATTTATTCAACTAAACAAATTAGATAATATCTCTAAATACTATGTAGTTAATAATCAATATTATGAATTAAAATGGTCATTAGAGAAATTAATAGATACTGGATTAAAAAAAGATAAATACCAGGATTGTAGGTTAAATAATAACTCTAAAATTGGATTAAGTAGAGATCCTTGGAATGATGAATTAATTGATCTAAGATTACAAGCTGGAAGATTTTCAGTTGCAAGTTGCTTGAGTAAAAAAATTATTTCTCAAATTTATCCATTTGATGAAAATTTATATTTTGGTGCCGATAATGAAATTCATCTTTTTTGTTTAAAAAATAAATTATGGTTTGCATGGATTGACAATATGCCCTTAATTCATATTCGAAGTTTTGATACAAGAAATATGTCTAAAAGTAGAAGTCAAAAATTTGGAAATGATATAAAATTATTGGAAACTAATTTTAAAAAGAAGTATGGATATAATATTCACTGTTTTCACAACACATTATTTTCAAAATGTTTAATAAAACACAGAAATATTATTGAAAAACATTTAAATAACAAAGAATATGAAAAGATTGAATTTTTTTTCAAATACTTTTGGGATGAAATTAATAATTTAGAAAATGGCAGGTGCATGTCACCCGATTGTAGAAATTGTATGAATAGTATTTAAATTTTACCTACGTAAATATAGTCAATAATTTTTTTCTTTTTAGAATTAATTTTTTTATAAATTTTAATTAAATTTTTTGTTTTTTTTCGTGCTTTGATAAATTCAAAGTATAAATAATAAAGAATATTTAATTTATCTAGAATTTTACTAAAGAAAGAAATTTTTCCCTCTAAGATTGGTCTACTTGACTGTTTTAATAATATTTCATTTTCAAGATACTGTTTATTCATGAAAGACGGTCTATAGGCTCTCTCAACTGGAAGAATTGAGCTAGTAGAGTCATCACCTTTTTCAGCAATTGCTAATACAGTTTGTTTTGATTTATTATTTAATTTTTTACTTACGCCAGTTTTTAAATAGTAACAATCTCTATGAGAATTTGGGAAATTATACCTCTCTCTAAATAAATAAATCTTACAATCAAGAAATCTATTTGAAACAAAATAATCATAAAAAAGATCCGGTCCGAACATTATGTAAGCTGCACCAATATAATTTGATGTAGCATTCCACATAATGACCCTACCTCTGGGTTTAAGTAAGTTACTCAAATTCTTAAACGCATTTTCTAGATTAATTAAATGATCAAACGTTCCTCCATCAAAGATAAAATCATATTTATTAATTTTATCTTCATTAATAACTTCATTAAGATTATGTTCTATGTTAGCTCCTGCTTCCAAGGTTACGTCAATTGCATCAACCTTGTTTGCGCCTAATTTTTTAAAAAAATATTCAGCGGTTGCTTGATCTTCATTATTAGGAACTGGAAATTTATTAGAAGTGCCAGTTTTTATATTTATGTTGTTATCCTCAATGATTTGATCTACTTCAGATACGGTTAAAGGAAGAGTCTGTGGCCCAAGAGTTAATACATCGCCAGTAATTTGTCTATATTTATTTTCTTGTAAAATTATTTTAATAATTGTTTTTAATATCATTTTTAATTAGTTTTTAAATTACAAGTTCTACACCATGTAATATGGCATTTTTTATGATTCATGCTTTTAAGTTTCTTAGCAAACATGTCATATACATCTAAATTTAATGATTTTTTTTGTTCATAAAGAGACTCAAAAAACTTATCAGAAATAGATGGATAAATCTCTGAAAAAAAAATATTAATATAATGCTCAACTGGAAATCCAAATCTTTTATAAAACTCCTCGTACATATTACTAAATCTTAATCCCATAATATCTCTATTCTTTTTATCCAAGCTATAAGTGTCTCTACTTTTAAAATGAATTAATGGTTTGTTTCTTATGAAAATTGGCAATCTATTTTTTTTAATATTTAAATTTAATATTTCTAAATCATAAGTTACATATAAATCCTTATTTAAACCATTCAGTTCAAATATATCACTTGCCCTAAACGAAGAAACAACACCGCACCTACCCATTTGAAATATTAAATTTTTTGAGTTTTCAATCCACAATTCTTTTGCAAATCCATATTTAAAACCAGGTTCTATAGATGCATTTAATATTTTATAATTAAAATTCTTATTAAAATTAATATAATTCAACAATTCTTCATATTTACAATTATAAAATAACGCCTCTGCATTTTTGTTAAAAAATGAATTTACTTGTATAAAGCTTAAATTTACTTGAGAAATTTTGTCTATATTATCATTATCATCCCACGTATTTTTAAAATCGTTAAACCAAATATTCGGAAATAGTACATCGCTGTGAGATGTTATTACTACATCATCATCTCTACAAAATTGCATGACGCTATCACTAATATTTGCACTATTTCCAGCCCAATTTTTAGCCTTAAAATATCCTAAATTATATTTTTCTGCTGTTCTTTTTAATTTATAATCATCATAAATGCCATCTTCACATAAAATTATCTTCCCATTATAATCACTTCTAAGAAGACTATTTAAGGTTGTTTGAAAATTAGGATTATCATCAATAACTTGAATTATTAGTTTAAATTTATCATTTATTACTTTATTCAATTTAAGAGTTTCTTGTTTAACATCTAAATTAATTTCTGTTTTTTTTATAAATTTTTGAAAATATTCAATATGATTAATTTTTAAATTAGAAGTTATTAAATCATTAAAATTTTTTAGAAAAAAATTATTATTTTCTTTAAAGAACCAACTCAAAAAATATTTATTACATAACTTGATCTTTAATGTAAAAATTCTATTTTTTTGATTTATATTTAAATCTGCTAACTTAATCTTTTTTATAAAAAAAATACTAAGAAAAAAAATTACAATATTTAGATTAAATTTCTTAATATTTCTTTGTTTATCAAAAGTCAAGTTGGTTAATAAAGATATTAAAATAAAAGCAATTTTTTTTGATTTTATTAACTTTCTTACTTTTGTTTCATTTAAATAAAGCCTAACTAATTCATAGGATACTGTTTTAATATTTTTAATTAATTCATTCTTATTATGAATCTTATTGACTGGAAAAAAATAATCAATTTTATCAAGTATCATATATTATAGATATTTTTCTAAAAATTTATTACAGACTCTTCCAGAAACAAATAATGGTTCTTTTATATAATCATCGCCATTCCAATATTCAATTTTATTTTCATTTAGATAATTTTTCTTTATTTGTAGAAGATTTTTTTGAATATTTGTAACTCCTATATTATTATTTATTAAATCGACTATTTCTATAGTGGCTTCGAGTATTTCTTCAGAACTATTTTCTATTAACTTATACTGTTTGGGGTCTCTAAAATTATTTAAATATTCTTCATTAATCATCTCTGTTATTGATAAGATCCTATTTTCTTTGAAAGAAAGAGCTTTTTTGTATATGAATACATCATTTTTATGAGCATATTCATCAAATCCTATAATACTTGTTGAATTTGTTCCTAATGTGGGTACGCCAGCTAGATTTGCTAAAATTTGTGCCCCACTGTCTGTAGAAATCATAAATTTAGAATTTTTAATTAAACTCCACTCTATAAACTGATTATTTTCTTTTTTCATATTTGTTAAATCTATTAGATTTGAAATTTTTAGATCTAACTTAGTCATTTCAGTTCCAATTTTAATAATTAAAAAATTATTTTCTGATAAATATTTTAGGGATGGAATATAATTTTCTAAATTGCTATTTCTTATTTCATCTTTATTTAGTTCTGATGAAGTACATCTATGATGAAATATTACTATTTCCTTATTCCTATTAAGAATATTATTTAAAAAGTTCAAATCATTGTTACTTTTAATATTTAAATTAAGGTCAAGAATTTTTTTATTAATATTTTTCCTAAAATTTATAATCTTTTTTGATCTAATATTTATATTTTTTTGTTTTTTTAATTTAAATTTAACAAATGGAAATTTTTTATTTTTTTTAATTTTTAAATTAATTAATTTTATTAATGATAAAAAGAAAATATATATATAAAAAAAATTTTTAAGTACAAAAGATAATATGATAAAATCATTTAAAATTTTTTTGTTATTATTTCTAAGAGAAAAATGAGCTTTACTTACACAAGATTTTGGTTTTATAAATAGTATCTCGCAATTATTAATTTTTTGAATCAAAAATGCATTCGCAATTTCTGATAAAACAGATCCATACCCTCTAGATGTTGGCATTGTAAAATAAATTTTAAAAATAAATAGATCGATATATAATGATTTTGTTCTATTGTTATTAATCATTTTTTATTTGGTGTTATTATTGGTCTATGGCTCGACAAAAAAATCTCTTTTTGCTTCATCTACATATAATAATTTATAATCCTCAGAATAATTATTTTTAACAAAATCCAAAAAATCACTTAATTCTTCTGAGCCAATGTTTTTTTTGTGAAATTTTTCAATATAGTATTCTGATTTTTTAGCGATTTTATCAATGTATATCTCATGAATTATTTTTAATAATTTTTCTTTACTTATTTCATTCATCTTCATTATTTTTTGTTCTTCTTCTGTTTTTCTTTCATTTTCAATTCTTTTCTTTTCATTTTCAATTTGTTCTAAATGTTTTTGCCTGTCATACACCTTCGCTTTTTTTAAAAGATAGTAAATTATTGATGGTAGAGAAAAATAAAGTGTTAATATTGATAATGTATATACAACAAATCCAAGGTACTTATATTGCTCTTTCATTACTGTAATTTGATCAAGCTTAATAAAATTAAATATTTGATCACCAATTGATGTTAAAAAAATTACATATATCAAAAAAGTTAACAATCCTAAAACTGTTATTAGAATTCTTATAAATATAAACGCATCTCTCCAATAAGGGGTGTCGCTTTTAAAAACAGTTTTTGCTAAAGAAAGCAATCTATATCCTAAAACCATATAGGTACAAATACCAATTAAAGTTGAGTAGAAATTTTTGATTAAACATAAAATTATTGATGGGGCTGCAAGAATAAAACATACTTGAAGAACTAAGAAAAAATTATCAGTTGTCATAAGTCTTTCTTCCGCAGGCATATCTTCAACCATCTTATCATCAACTCTATAAAGTTTTAAAAAGCTTCTAGTGATTAATTGTGGAATCAATACAAACGCAAAAAGCATGACTGTATTTACATCTAAAAAGAAAAATCCATACATCACTACGCCAAAACATATTAATGCTTGCATAAGTAATTTTAATGTTGGAAACCTACTACTTTGTTTTAATAGTTCCCTTACATCTTTTAAAAATTTAATTGCTTTCATAGAAAAAACTCTCCGCTATATTCCCATCGCCAGGATTATCTGAGTGAGATATATTCTTATTAAAATGCCTCTTTTTTGTACTTTCTAATCTCATATATTTATCTAATATTTTTCTAAAACTTAATTTTTTTTCAAAATACTTTATATCATGATCATTAAGCCTTAATTCTTTAAAAGCGTCTAATAATTGTTTGGAACTATTTTCTTTTAGAGCATAATTTTTGTCACCACCTCTTATTATATATTTCTCAAGCTCCTCAAAATTATTATTTATACATATGTTGTTTTTAAAAACATTTTTAGGAAGCATTAATTGTCCTTTGATTTGCCTCCAAGAACCAACTAAATTTGCTGAATTAGTTACTAACACTTTGATATTTGGGTTGAGATATGTAAATTGTTCAGCACCTGAGTCGCTACCTATAAAATAATGAGACTTCATAATTATACTAAAAAATTTTTTCTTTCCATTATTATCAAGTTTAAGATTTATTAGATTATTATAAGGCATATCTTTAAAAATTTTTTTATTATTACTTATTAAGTAACAATCATAATTCATCTCATTACAAATATATTCAATAAGAGGGTAATAACTTTTATAATCTTTGATATCTCTACTGTCCCCATTTTTTTCTCTAAGATGAATTAAACAAGTTTTATTATTGATTTTAAACGAGTCATAAAATTTATAATTAAACTTTAAATTAAAATTTACATATAAATCATATCTACTTATATCGATGAAAGATAATTTTTTTAAGTTTTCTATGGTCTTTTTCTTAGAAAACAATTTAAATTTTTGTAATAGAAAAAAATAATGATCAAAAACAAAAATTAAAATTTTTGAAAAAGGATAAGTAATCCATATGATATCTAAATCTTGTATAAATAAATCTTTGACATGCTTATTTTGTAATTTGTTACCAGATAAACAAACCAATTTTTTTTTATTTTTTTTTGCTAATGCAACACTAAAAAAAAGTCTTGTTCCATTTTCTCCAAATGACTCAGTCAATTGATTACACAAAACATATCTCTTCAAATAATTTCTATAATAATTTTTATAATATGTATCCATCACCAAAATAAGATTTTTTTCTGAAGTGTTTTTTTAATATTCTTTGTATATGCACGTTATTTGAGCTTAAGTAATTTGAAACGTTTTTGGAGATTGATTGATATTTATTTTTAATTTCTATATTTCCATTACAAATTTGTTCATATATCTTATATGTCTCAACTATCTCTATTGCAGAGATTTTCTCAGTAAATATTTTCTTTTTCCCAAAATATTTTGGATTAAATAAGTATTCTTCAAAACTTAAATTTTTACCATTTTCATTTTTAAAATTAACCATTTTAATAAACTGATTTGCTCTATGTGGGTAACATCCAACTAAATCATTAATATTTATACCTAATGAGGGCTTTGTCGTAAGATATCTAATTTTCTCTGGGCCACTATTACAAAAAATATATGATGAACAATGATTAGCTAATACAATTGGTGCAAACAAATAGTCTTCTTTTTCAATGTAAATGCAATCTTTAAATTTTTTATCATTATATCCAAAAATGACCACTTTATAGTTTTTATTTTTTAAATAATTAAATAATAAAATTATATCTTCATGAGAAAAAGATCTCCAATTATCTATAGATTGATCCTCTCTAAGATTAATTAAAATAAACTTTTTTTTTATTAAAGAGTATTTATTCAAATAATAATTAGATACAAATATTTCTTCTGGCAGGTAGTCAAATAATTCAACTCTGTACTTAGTTAATTTTTTATGACTCGGTACATAAAAATTAAGAGGATTTATGTTTAATTTTTGTTGAATTCTTTTTAAAAATTTTTTTCTCCTATCGCTTCTTAAATATAAGTTATTAATAAAATTAAATAAATTTGTTTTAAATTTATTATAATTATTTAATAAATTAAAAAGAGTATCATTATTAATTACTCTTATATTGCTTCCCAAAAATTTTCTTAAAATATCATACTTCTCATTTTTTAAGCAAGTAAACACAATTATTTTTTTATTTTTTAAGTATTTATCAATATTAATTTTTATTAAAGACTCTATGAAATTACCGTAGCCATTTTTATCTGAACAAATAATAAATCTAAAAAACATAAGCTAAGTTTGATTATGATATATAATTATTTAAATATTAATATTTTGTTAATAAAAAAAACATTTTTTATTCTATTAAATGATATATTTTAAAAATGTTTTCAAATGCAAAAATTGTTAATAATAGGGGCTTCCAGCGATATAGGTTCAAATTTATTGAGCACTATTCATGGATATTTTCAGATTATTGCCACGTACAATTCGACTAAAGTAAAAAATAAATTTAAAAATACAAAATTTATTTCACTCAATATTAAAAATAAAAGTGACATTGATACCTTTAGTGAAAAAAAATTGATTAAAAATTGGGATCACTTATTAATTTTACCAGGTAGTTTGAATCCAATTGGTAAGTTTATAGATACAAATCCAGACGATATAGTTAAATCAATAAATTTGAACTTCACCAATCAAATATACTTAATTAATAAGTTAATAAATCTAAGAAATAAAAATAATAAATCCTCTAATGTCATTGTAACATCAGGTCCGGCATCCAATAGCGCAAATAAAGATTATTTTGCTTACACAATTTCAAAAGTAGCTTTAATAAAAAGTTTTGAATTATTAAATAATGAAATTATAGATGTAAATTTTATTGTTGCCGGACCAGGAATGTTAAAAACTAAGATTCATGAGCAAACAATAAGTAGTAAAAATAAATCTTTAGAGTCATATAATCTTGTTTTAAAAAGATTGAATGAAAAAAAATACAACTCTATTAATTTATTTAGTAAATTTTTGTTTAAGTTAATTAGAAATAAAAGTTCCCTTATGGGAGGAAG
>MDTG01362401.1_pt1 | contig 10925 bp, 9 predicted proteins | sample 811421 | NCBI WGS metagenome assembly MDTG01 (sample SAMN05326645, study PRJNA326480) | marine metagenome | isolation source: seawater | place: Pacific Ocean: South East | collected 2011 | reverse complement strand
TATTATTATTTAAAGCAAAGCAGCTTTAGGAGAACAAATCAGGTAATAAGAATTAAAAAATCAAAAAAAATAAAAGTGGTAATATTTCCCCATGATTTTACAGATAGTCCTCATATTTACGGAAATCATTTTTTTCCAGATTTTGTCGAATGGTTTAAGTTCTTATCTGAAAGTATTAAAAAAACTGATTATGATTGGTATATAAAAATTCATCCTATGGGTAGTTCCAGTACAAATAAAAAGGTAATTAAATTTGCAAAAGATAACAATATTAATGTTTTACCAAAAAATTTTTCAAACAAAATGTTAGCAAAATCTAATATTGATTACGCTTTAACTATATTTGGAACAATTTCATCAGAATTGGCATTTTATAATATTAAAGTTATAAATGGTTCAAAAAATACCCCTTATTCGAAATTTAATTTTTGTATCAATCCAAAAAATAAAAATCATTATAAAAAGTTAATTCTAAATTTAAACAAGAAAAAGTATAAAACCTCCTTAGAGGAGCTATATTATTTTCATTATTTTAAATATCTAGATGAAGAAAAAAATAATTTCTTTTTAAATATTAAAGAAAATGTTTTTGAATTTAAGAAAGAGAGACAAATAATTTATACACCGGAGATTTACGATCTGTGGATTAAAAATTTTAAATATGATCAACATCTGGATATATTATCTAAATATGAAAAGTTTATTTTCTCAAAAAAGTATAGTATAAATATGATAGATAAAAAAAATGATTTTTAGAGGAAATTTAGTTCAAAAATTCAGAAAGTTGATTAATAATAGAATTTTAAGAACACCAGGAGTTGAGTTTTTAGTAAAAAATGAGAACTTTAATGAAAGAAAAAAACATATAAATTTTTGGATAAAAAGAGCAAGAAACAAAAAATCCTTTCAAAAATACTTTTTTTCAGAGCCAAATAAAAACCACAAAAGGCTGAGTTATACGATTGAAAATAATGCAGATCGTAACTTAACAGAGGATATGATGAACTCACTTTCAAGTAATGGATTGCTAATACTTGAAAATGCCTTACCTGAAGAAGAAAGAAATCAAATTATTAATTTTTTTGATGATTTAAAAGAAAAAAAATTTAAAAAGGATAGATGGATTAATGAGCCAAATAACCCTGGATTTTTTAACGAGATAAATGAAATCATGGGTGAAACAAGAATTCAAAATTTTAAAGTATTAAGTCATTTAAGCAATCAATTTTCAAATGAAATTTATGGTAAAATAGTTGAGCCAACAGTTCAGTTCAGATATCTTGAGCAAAATAATCAAAAGAAAGAGGAAAAAACTAAAGGGGCCACTTATTTACATACAGACAGATTTTTACCTCACTTTAAAATTTATTATACTCCTTATGATATCACAAACAATGATGCACCATTAGAATATCTTTTATCTTCACATAAAATAAATGATAATTTTATCAATTTTTACTTAGAGGCAAAAAATTTTGACGAAACTGATAAATTTTTTCAAAATTTTAATTTTGAAAGTAAAACTGTTTGTGTTCCAAAAAATAGTCTTTATATAGCTTTTACAAATGGTTTTCATAGGAGAACACTTTTCAATAATAAGAGCGAAAGGTCTCTCGTATTTTTGCAATATGTACAAAGATTTAATAAGTTTGATTACCTATTTTAATCTTAGTTTATTATTCTAAAAAATATTTTTTTATTGTTCTAAAAATTTTCTTTTTTAATACAACTTATAATATAATTTATATCTTTTTTACTTAAATCATATGAAGAAGGTAAGATGATTATTTTTTCAAAAATTTTTTTGGTAATGTCTTTGTCAGTGACATATTGAGAATTAAAATTTTTTAAAGAATTAAGTGGCCAAAACCCAGACCTTACTTCTATACCCTTTTTTTTTAACTTTTTTCCTAAGTCTCTAACTTTTTCCTTACTACTTTTACTAAAAAAAACTGAATTTAACCAAAATACAGGTTTTGAATTCTTAAGAAGCTTTTGCCCAAAATTAAGATTATTTTTTTTTAAAAGTATTAAATAATTTTTTCCAACATTAATCTTTTTTTTCAATAATTCTTTATTAAATCTCTCAATTTGACCTCTAGCTATTGAACCAAGAAGATGGGGCATAAGATAATTATATCCTTCGCCAGTAACATAATATTTTTTCCAGTATGGATCGCTTGATTTTCTAAATGGTGCTGCTCTAGATGCAAGTAAACTAATATTTGCAAAGATATCTTTTTTACTCGTAGATATAACTGCTCCCTCTCCAACACCTATCATTTTTTCCGATCTAATAGATGTTACACTTATGTCTCCAAATGTACCAAGTATTTTGTTGTGAATTTTGGCACCTAATGATTCGCTTGTGTCCTCAATAATTTTTATATTCTTTTTTTTGCATAATTTAATAATTTTATAAGTATCTCTTGCTGGAAAACCATAAACATGAACAAGCTGTAAAACTTTTGGTTTGAACTTTTTTATAGCTCTTAAAACCAAATTATAGTCAAGACCAAATGTATCTTCTTCGACATCAACTAATATTGCTTTTGCATTACATTGTGAAACTGCTGATAAATTAGATACACATGTATAATTGGGAACAATAACTTTATCATTCCTCTTTACGCCTAGACTTTTTAGTGCTAAATGCAAAGCAGACGTTCCACTTTGAACCGCCAAGGAATATTTATTTTTTGTGATTTTAGAAAATTTACTCTCAAAGATTTTCGTGTTAGATCCATTTGATGAAAGCCAAGTGGTTTTCAACGCATTTAACACATATTTTTTTTCTAAATTTGACAAATTTGGTTTATTGATTAGGTATTTCATATTTTTTTATATATTTATTATATATTTTACAAAATTACTAATGAATATTCATAATGAGACTTGAAAACATCAAAAAGAGATTAATAAGAAAAATAAAATTTTTACAATTAAAAAAAAAAAGTTTTAAACTTTGTAAATTTTATAAAGAAATATTAAATAGTAAGATAAATATCTACGATATAGGTGCTGGTCAAAGAATATTGCCAGAAGTTATTAATTTTGATGGGGTTTCAAAAATACATTTAGTAGATCCAAACAATAATATTAATTATTCTTTTAATCAACTCAAAAATTATTTTTCTGATTACAAAAATATTTTAAAATTCCAAATTGGAATATCTAATAAAACAAAAATCCAAAAGTACTATGAAAGTAGAATTTCAACAGCATCAACTTTTGCTTTAAATAATAAAAAATCAAAAAAATATTCTAAATATTATAATTTAAAACCAAAAAAACAAATTATTTACAGTTTTAAAGATTTTTTAAAAATAAATAAATTATCAAAACCAGATGCGATAAAAATTGATGTTGAAGGTTTAGAAATAAGTGTTTTAAATTCAGTTTTAAGTTGCTCTGATCCTTTTTTAGTTCAAATTGAGGCAAATATTAATAATCCAATATTTGCAGAAAGTTTTGCGTCGATAAATAAAATTATGAATAAAAAAAATTATTTTTTATACACATTATTTCCAAGTTATGGAGATTTAAATCTAACATCAAAAAATAACTCTGCTAATATGGATGTAAATTTAAATGATATAGAAACCAATTTTAATAAAAGATATTTACTTCAATCAGAATGTTATTATGTAAAAAAAGTATCAAATTATAGTATGAAAAATTTTGTTTTAGCATCAGGATTCGGTTTATCAAGTTTGTTTATAGAAAAATTAAAAAGTAATAAGAAATTGAAATTTAAACAAAAAAAAATTTTAAAAAAAATTTATAATATTATTAAATAATTTTAATGAAAATAATTAATAAAGAGTCAAACAAAAGACCTTTAATAACGATTATAACAGTCGTCTTAAATGATGAAGCAAATATTGAAAATACCATTTTAAGTATTTTGAACCAGAAATATCAAAATATTGAGTATATAATTATAGATGGTTATTCAACAGATAATACAAAAGAAATTATTAAAAAGTACTCAAAGAAAATTTCTTATTGGCAATCAGAAAAAGATCAAGGAATATACGATGCTTTTAATAAAGGCCTAGAAAAAGCAAATGGAGATTTAATTGGTTTTGTAAATTCAGGTGATTTGTTAACAGAAAATTCGTTGGAGTATTTAGTAGATTATTATAATAGATTTAAAGATGCAGATTTTTTCTTTGGTTCAGTAAAAAAGCATTGGGGAATTTTACATGGATATAAAAGATGGAAAATTTTTTTTACTTGGGGATTCTATTCCAGTCATTCTACTGGTTTTTATATCAAGAGAGAAGCTGCAAAAATAGTTGGGAAATACAATTTAAAATATAAATTTTCTGCTGATTATGATTATTTTTATAGAATGATTGTTAAACATAAGTTGAAAGGTATTGGTACAAAAAAAAATGAATTATTTGGTCACTTTAAAAGAGGAGGTTATTCCAGCCAACATAAGTTTTTTGATCATTTAGTTGAATGTACTAGAATAAGACTAGATAACAATCAAAATAAATTTATGGTGCTACTTACCATCATTTTAAAATTCATATTCAATCATAAAAGATTATAAAAAATTGATAAAAAAAAATTTAAAACAAAAAAAAACCTTATTTTTAATATTAAAAATCATTACTACGGAATGAGAATTTTAATAACAGGTGTCGCGGGGTTTATTGGTTTTAGTTTAGCTGAAAAATTGCTAGAAAATAAACTTAATAAAGTCTATGGAATTGACAATTTTGATAACTATTATTCTATAAGACTTAAAAAAAAAAGAGTTCAAATATTAAAAAAGAATAAAAATTTTTTTTTCGATAAAGTTGATATTACCTCTAATAAAATTATTAATTATAATAAAAAAAAAAAATTTGATATAGTTTTTCATTTAGCTGCTCAAGCAGGTGTTAGATATTCTTTAATTAATCCTCAAAAATATATAAATACTAATATTTATGGATTTACAAAATTAATTGAGAGTTTAGATAAATCAAATATAAGAAAAATCATTTACGCGTCTTCAAGCTCTGTTTATGGAGATACGAAAAAATTCCCTACAAATGAAAATATAATTTTGAATCCAAAAAATATTTATGGTTACTCAAAGGTAGTAAATGAAAATTTAGCAAAGTATTATTTTGATAAATATAAAATTCCCTTTATAGGTCTAAGATTTTTTACAATTTATGGTGTATGGGGAAGACCCGATATGTTAATATTAAAATTATTAAATGCTGACTACAATAAAAAAAAATTTCAACTTAATAACGGAGGTGATCATTATAGGGATTTTACTTCAATAGAGGATGTAAAAAACATTTCCTTAAAGCTTATTAAAAAAAGAGTGAACAAAAATATCGTATTAAATGTTAGTTCCAATAAACCTATATTTATTAAAAATTTGATAGAAAAAATAAGATTTTATAAAAAAAATTTAAAAATTAAAAAAATAAAAAAAAATAAAGCAGATGTTTACAAAACACATGGTGATAATAAACTTTTATCAAAATTTATTGGCTATAAAATAACAAGAAAATTTGATGATGATTTGTTAAAGATAATTAGATGGTTTGATATTGTAAAAAAAGATAGATATTTTTAATTATTTGTTTATAGAAAGGCTTCATTAATATTAAGATGTTTTCAGTATTTAATAGTATAGACCAAAAAACAAAATTTAGATTAAAGATTATTATAGCTTTATCCTTTTTCACAATTTTTTTTGAATCTCTTAGCATTGTTTCTATTTTCCCGGTCATCAAGACATTTGTAGATCCAAGCTATTTAGACAATAGATTTACATTGATTGATTTTTCAAATCTAAATTTTAAACAAATCAATGTAATAGTTTTCTTTGGTTTATTTTTAATATTCCTATTTAAAAACATTTCAATTTATTTAATAAATTTATTACAAGCTAAACTTGTTCATTTCGCAATTTACAACATGACTTCTTATTTTTTTAGTGAATATCTAAAGTTAGATTATAAAGAATTTACATCTAAAAACAGTTCAGAGCTTATGAGAAATGTGGTAGAAAATATCAGAATATTTTTTGAGGTTTATTTTAAACAAATTACATTACTTGTAACCGAGACATTTATAGTTTTAATATTAGTTTCTGTTTTATTTTATATTCAGCCTCTTGCTACAATAATTTTTTCAATAGTTTTTTCAATATCTGGAATGATTCTTTATCATATTTTTAAAAAAAAATTAGAGGAATATGGTAGAGCTAACAATGAATTAGTTGTAGAAAAGTTTAAAAGTCTTAATCATGGCTTTAACTCATTTAAAGATATTGTAATAACAAATTCAGAAAATTTTTTTTTAAGGATTTTTAATAGAACCATAAGAAAAATAGCAGAAATTGGCTATAAATCAGATGCAATACACTCATTACCAAAATCTTTTATCGAGGTGACAGGCATATTAATAGTTGTTCTATTAGTTTTTTTTAATATTGAAGAAGGTAATAACGATTTAAATGAAATCTTACCTGTTTTAAGTTTGTTTGCTTTAGCAGGTTTTAGAATGATGCCATCAGTTCATAAAATACTAAGTGCTATTCATAGACTTAAATTTCATAAACCTGTCACAGAATCGCTAGTTAGTGAAATCAAAAGGTTTAAAAATTCTGAGGATGTAAAATTTGATGACAAAGATATTTTAAAATTTAAAGAAAATATTGAAGTGAATAAATTAAATTTTTCTTATTCTAAATCTAATCGAGTTTTAAGTAACCTTAGTTTAAAAATAAATAAAGGGGATTTTATTCTGATTTTAGGACGTAGTGGTTGTGGTAAAAGCACTCTTATTAATGTGTTATTAGGATTTTTAAAACCTCAAAATGGAAATATACTTTGCGATGGTAAAGAAATATATAACAATTTATCTCAATGGCGAAAATTGGTTTCTGTCGTACCACAAGACATTTATTTAGCTGAAGAAACACTTTTAGCTAACATTGCTTTTGGAGTTAATGAAAATGATATAGATTTAAAAAGAGTAGACAAAATTATTGAAATTTGTGAACTCAAAGATTTTATAAACTCTTTACCAAATAAAATTTATACCTCTGTGGGTGAAAAAGCATTTAGAATATCTGGTGGTCAAAAACAGCGAATTGCTATTGCTAGGGCTCTTTATCGTGAAAAAGACATCATATTTCTTGACGAAGCAACTAGTGCTCTAGATAGAAAAACTGAGGAAGGTTTTATTAAAAATTTATTAGAAGCGTTTAAAGGAAAAACAATAATAATGGCATCTCATAGACAATCTATAATTCAATATGCTAATAGAATATATCAATTTGAAAATGAGAATTTAATTGAGCTAAAAAAATGAGGAAAGACAAGAAAATTTTATTATATGGTGCAAAGTCTACTGCTTTAATTGTAACAAAAATGTTGGAAGAAAAAAAAAATACTCCATACAGAATTTTTGATAAGTATTTAAATGAACCTACTTTTGAGACAAATATTAAATTTTCGAACAAATTGATTGACTTTAAAAAATTTGTAAAAGAATGTAGTCATTTTTTTGTATGCATAGGAATGATGGATGGAAAAATAAGAAATTTTATTTCAAAAGAATTAAAAAAATTTAAATTAAAAGAATTGTCTATACTTAGTGATTATGCATTAGTAGATAAAACTGCAAAATATGGTGATGGTACTCTAATCATGCCCAATGCAGTTGTACATAAATTTACAAAACTAGGTAATAATTGTTTATTAAATGTAAACTCTGTAGTTGATCATGAATGTGAAATTGGAGATGGGGTGCACATTATGGGTTCAAGCTATCTTGCTGGACGTGTAAAAGTTAATAAATTTGCATCTATAGGTGCTAATGCTACAATTTTACCAGACATTGAAATTGGAGAAAATGCGATCGTTGGAGCAGGATCTGTTGTTACCAAAAATGTTAAAAAAAATGAAATTGTTGTTGGCAATCCTGCAAAATTCCTAAAATATAATAAAAAAAATTTTGATTTTAAAATATAAGTTGTGATCAGAATTGGATTCATAATTAATTTTCACAAAAATAGTTGGTTAGGTGGATACAATTATTTTGCCAATTTATTTAGATTTTTGATGAAACATCCTGAACGAAAAATTGAACCAGTAATAATAACAGATGATAAAAAACAAATTGTTAAAGAAAAAGAATTCAAAGATATTCAGGTAATAGAATCTAATATTGTTTCAAGACCCACATCTTTCCGTAAAAAATTAACAAAACTTGTTTTTATGATTTTGGGGAAAGAACCATATTTAGATAAATTTTTAATCGAAAATAAAATTGATGCTTTATCTCATTCAGGGACTGTAGGAAGATTTAGTAAAATTAAGTCTTTTCCTTGGATACCAGACTTCCAGGAAATTAATTTGCCAGAAAATTTTTCTTTTACGACACGATTAGTAAGAAGACTAAGTCATTATAACAATATAATTAATTCAACGAAGATTATTGTAAGCAGTAATTCTGTTAAAGATGATTTTAAAAAAATTTCCTTAGCAGGTTATAAAAAAAGTGAAGTAATTAAGCATGTAAATTACGTAGTTTCAAAAAATAAGATTAAGTCAAGAAAGTATTTAAAAAAAAAATATAATATTACTAAAAAATTTTTTTTACTACCAAATCATTATTGGATCCATAAAAATCATATTGTTGTATTAAAGGCTTTACATTATTTGAAAAAAAAAGACTTTATTGTTGTTTCAACTGGTAGATGTCATGATCATAGATATCCAGAATATTTTAAAAATTTTAAAAAAAAAATTTATAAATTGAAATTACAAAATCATTTCAAAATAATTGGCATAGTACCTTTTGAAGATTTATGTTGTTTAATTCATAATTCCTTAGGAGTTATCAATCCTTCATTCAGTGAGGGTTTTCCTAACTCAGCTGATCAAGCAAGTCTTTTGGGAAGAATTGCTATTCTGTCAAAATTGAAAGTAAATTTAGAGGAAAAAAGAAAAAATTATTTTTTTTTTGATCCAGAAAACTATAAGCAATTAGCAAAAATATTATATAAAAAAGCTCAAATTTCTAAATATTTAAAAAAGGGAATTAAAAAAAATGAATATTTTGAGAGAAAATATATAAATAAGTATCAAAATTTTATACTTAAAAATATTAAAAAATAATTTCCTCGACCAATTTATAATATTTATGACAGTTGATTTTATGATCATAAATATGAATACTTTTAAATGCTGATTTAATTTTTTTTTTATCTTTTTTAAAATTTTTTAATGCATTAGCCAAATTTTTTGCATCATCCATTTTGATCAGTTTACCTAGTTTTCCATTTTTCAAAATCTCTTTAGGTCCAGTTGGACAATTAGTAGATATAATCGTATTTTTTAGAAACATTGCTTCTATCAATACATTTGGCGAACCTTCAAAATTTGATGAAAGAATAAAAATATCAGATTGTTTTAAATAAGGATATGGATTTTTCTTATAACCTATCAGTTTTACAATTTTCTGAAGTCTATTCTTCATAATATAATTTTTTAAATTTTGATAGTTTATGCCTTTACCTAAAATATATAGTTGAACATCAATTTCTTTTTTTATTTGATTAATTGCTTTTAATATTAAAATTTGATTTTTTTGATCTGTTAATCTTCCAATATTCATTAATTTTAAAACTTTTTTTTTAAAAATTTTCTTTATTTTAATATTTGATAAAGACCTAATTTTTTTGAAATCAAATGGATTGTAAATACAGATGCTTTTAATTTTATATTTTTTATCTACTTCATTTTTAAATTCTTGGCTGTTGACAATTACTTTATTTGAATATTTGATAAAAAAATTAAATATTAGATTTTTGAAATAATTGTGGCCCCATCCTGAAGGCGAAGTATTCATTCTCGTTATTATCTTAACATTAAAAAACAAACATATGATTAATGCGTAAATATTTGCTTGAAATGAAATGACTGAAGTATTTTTATTCTTTTGCAATTCTTTAAACAGCAAGATTAAACAATGTAAGTATTTCTTATATCTTCCAGAATTCTCAAAATTAATTTTTTTTGGGTATAAAATATTGATTTTGTAATCAAATTTATCTCTTTTCTTGTTATCTGAACATATAACCTTAATATTTAAACCTTTTGAGGCAAGGTAATTAGAAATTAAAAACAAATTTTTTTCTACACCACCATCTTCTATTGATGGATTAAAAATTATTAACTGTTTCATTATTTGATGGTATATATTACTTTAAATTATTTAATCAAATAAAACTCTAGTGAAAAAAGTAATTTATTGGGCCCCGATAATTTCAAATATAGCAACAAAAAAAGCTGTTATTAACTCTGCATTTGCTTTAACAAAATTCTCAAAGAATTATGAAGTAACTTTACTAAATGTTTGTGGTGAATTTAGTGATTTTAAGGATCCGAATAAGAATATTAATATTCATAATTTAAATCAAAAAATCATAGAGATGAAATTAAATGGGGTAGGTTTTTTAAAAACAAGATTTTATTTTATTTTGATATTTATAAAATCATTTTTTCCATTTATTAAATTTCTAAAAAAAGAAGCTCCTGATTTTATTATAATCCATATGTTAACCTCTCTACCATTATTAGTTTTTTTTTTATTTAATATAAAAACAAAATGTATTTTAAGAATATCAGGATTACCTAAGCTAAATTTCTTAAGATGTTTTTTATGGAAAATTTGTTCAAAAAAAGTGTATAGGGTTACTTGTCCAACAGAATTAACTAGAAAAATGATTGAGAATTCAAATTTATTTAATTCTTCACAATTAATAACTTTATATGATCCTATATTTAGCAATAAAGATTTAATAAAAAGACATAACAAAACAGATTTTAAAGAAAAATTTTTATTATCTGCTGGAAGACTGACAAGACAAAAAAATTTCTCTTTATTAATTG
>MDTG01275048.1_pt1 | contig 10926 bp, 5 predicted proteins | sample 811421 | NCBI WGS metagenome assembly MDTG01 (sample SAMN05326645, study PRJNA326480) | marine metagenome | isolation source: seawater | place: Pacific Ocean: South East | collected 2011 | reverse complement strand
GTTGCCAGCGTCCCGCCCACCGCGGCGATCCCGCCGGCCGCTGGCGCCCCGCCTCCCGAGGCCCCGCCCACCGCCGCGAGCGTCCCCTCCACGGCAGCCCTCGGCGCCCCTGCGACGGCCAGCGCTTCGCCGACGTCGGGCGCCCAGCCGACGGCCAGCGTTCCTCCCGCTGTCCCGTCGCCGGCCACCGCGCCGGCTCAGGTCCAGCCTCCGCGGCTCGAGGTCGGCCAGGTGTTCGCCGGCTTCCCCCTCGAGCGCCTGCTCGGGGAGGGGGGCTTCGGCGTCGTGTTCGCGACCCGCACGCCCAAGGGCCAGCCCGGCGCGCTCAAGATCCTGACCGACCCCGAGGCCGACGGCGGGCTGCTGCAGGCCCGCGCCCGCTTCCTGCGGGAGGTGCGGCTGATGCGCGCGCTGGCGCACCCCGCCGTCCCAGCCGTGCTCGCCGACGGAGAGGAGGCCGGCTACCCCTACGTCGTCCAGGAGCTGATCGAGGGGCAAGACCTCGAGGACCTGTTCGCGGCGCGCGGCCGGCTCGAGCTGGGCGAGGTGATCGAGATCCTCCGCCAGGTCGTGCCCGCGCTCGATCACGCCCACTGCTACGGCGTCGTGCACTGCGACCTCAAGCCCGCCAACGTGCGCCTGCGCCACGACGGCAAGGCCTACCTGCTCGACCTGGGGGTCGCCAAGCTGCGTCAGGGCTCGGCCCTGGGCGGGCGCTCGGTGCTGACGATGGAAGGCGGCGTGATCGGGACCTTCGCCTACCTCCCGCCCGAGTTCGGGCGCGGGCGCAAGCAGGTCACCCCCATGGCCGACGTCTACTCGCTGGGCGTCATGGTCTATCAGCTCCTCGCCGGCGCCCTGCCCTTCCCCGGCGACGACCCGCGCGAGCTGATCCGCCTGCACCAGGGCGCTCAGGCGCAGGACCTGGCCGAGCTCGCGCCCCACCTGCCCGCGGAGGTCTGCGCGGCGGTCATGCGCTGCCTGGCCAAGGAGCCGCGCGCGCGCTTCCCCACGGCCGGCAGCTTCCTGGCCGCCTTGGACCGAGCCGCGCAGCCGAGGGCCGCCGCCGCGGCCGAGCCGGTGCAGACCGCACCGCCACCCGCCACGAGACACACACCAGCACCGCCTCCCACCCTCGACGCGCCAGCGCCGCTTGCGCCCCCGACCGCCGCGCCGGCGGCGACGCCCGTCCCCACCACGATCGAGATCACCCCGGCCGAGACGAGCCGAACCTCCACCGCCGCGCCAACGACGGCCCCCCTGGGGCTCGCGATCCTGACCGGCTCGCGCGCGGGGACCGTCCTGCCGCTCCCTGCCCAGGGCGTCCTGCGCCTCGGACGTGACCCAGCCAGCGAGGTCGCCTTCGCGCCCGACGAGTCCGGCGTCTCGACGCGACACGCGCGGCTCTCCCTCGAGGGCGCGCGCGCGACGCTCGAAGACACGAGCAGCACCGGGAGCTGGATCGAGGGCGCCCGCGTCTCGCCCAACGCGCCCCTGCCCCTCGCGCGCGGGGCGCGCCTCCGCCTGGGCCCGAGCCTGCTGCTCCTCTTCGACCGCCTGGAGACGCTCCAGGCGCCTGCGCCCGCGTGGCGCGGCTGGCGCGTCGACGAGCCCGGCGCGGCCTTCCGCCTCACCGGTCCGGTGACCCTCGGCCGCTCCCAGGCCGCCGATCAGCAGGTGGTCCCGCCCGACGACCGCCTCGTCTCGGGCGCGCACTGCCGCCTGACTCCCCGCGCGGGCGTCGTGGTCCTCGAGGACCTCGGCAGCACCAACGGGACCTTCCTCCGCGGCGAGCGCGTCCAGGCCGCGGCGCTGCGCGCGGGCGAGGGCTTCCGGCTCGGCGGGCCCGAGGGGCCCAAGTTCGCGCTCGAGCCGGGGTCCGCCACGGAGCTGAACCAGGCCGCCGCGCCGCCGGAGCAGCTCTCGGCTGAGGCGCAGCACACGCCGCTGCCCGAGAGCGGCGACGCGGCGCGCGCCAAGCTCGAGGTCGAGCTCGGGGGAGAGCGGGGCTGCCTGTTCCTGTTCGCCGGGACCCGGCTCCGCTTCGGGCGCAACCGCGCCGCCCCCGGCAAGCCGCGCCAGAACGACCTCGTGCTGCGCGCCTTCCCCCGCGTGGCGGGCGAGGCCGCCGAGCTGATCAAGGCGCGCACCCAGCGCGTGAGCGGACACCACGGGACCTACGTGGTGACCCTCGGCGGGCTCGCGCTGCGCGACGACGGCTCGACCCAGGGCACGCGCCTCGACGGGCGGGAGCTGGCGCCGCGCGCCCTGACGCCGCTGCCGGAAGAGCACCTGTGCGAGGTCCCCGACTCGGTCGCCCTGCGCGGCCAGCTCCTGCCCCAGCGCGGGCCGCGGGCCTTCGCTCCCGGGCTGGGGATCCCCGCCCAGCACCCCTGGGCGGGGCTGCGGCTGGAGCGACCCCGCGACGGCAGCCAGCACGCCTACCTGCTCCTGCTCGGAGACGTCAGCCTGGGCTCGGGCCCCGACGACGCCCTGGCGCTCCCGGCCGAGCTCGGCGTGGCGCCGCGGCACGCGACGCTCTCGCTGCGCGAGGGTCGCTTCGCGCTGACCGCCAACGCGGCCGGCGTCCGCGTGGCGGGGGTCGAGCTCCCCCTCGGCGCGGCGCAGGTGCTCCAGCCGGAAGCCACCCTCCGGCTGGGTCAAGCCGAGCTGCGCCTGAGCGAGGTCGACGACGGCGACATGAAGCCGGCCTGAGGCGCTACTTCACTCGCTTGTAGAAGTAGCTCAGGTGGGCCGCGCCGAGGGGCACGCGCAGCTCGAGCTTCCCGTTCCGCCACAGGACGAGGGTCTGCTGCTTGGGCAGCGCCAACACGGGCTTGCCCTTCTGCTCGGCCAGCTCGTAGCGCTTCTGGCTCTTGGTCCGGCGGCGCAGGTTGACGAAGGTCGCCTGCCCGCCGGCCTCGATCCGCAGCCGCCCGCCGGCGTCCTGCTGGAGCGAGCGCTCGATCAGGTCGCGCGAGCTGCCCTTCATGTGGGCGTAGCGGGCGCGGGTGTAGTCGAGGTCGAGCTCCCACTCGCCGAAGTAGCCCGCGTAGGCCTTCTGCTTGCCGCTCGGGGCGGGACGCGCGGGCTGGGGGCTGGGCTTGGGCGAAGGACGCGCCGCAGGCTGACTCGGCTGAGGCTTGGGCTGGGGCTTCGGTTGGGGCTGAGGCTCCTGCCGCGGAGTCCGCGAGGGGCTCGGACGAGGCCGCGCGGGCTCCGGCCGTGGCTCGGGGCGAGGGACGTGCGGCTGGGGCCGACGCGTCGGGTCGATCGGGGCCGTCAGCGCCAGGTCGCTGGCCTCGTGCAGGGCGACGACCGGGGTCTGGTTGCCGCCCAGCTCGCGGGCCCGGCTGGGCACCTCTCGCTCGAGGTAGGCCTTCAGCTCGGCCGCCGCGACCAGGCCGTCCCGGTTGGCGTCGGCCCGCCCGCGCAGGCCCTGCAGGAGGGCGCCCGTGAATACGCCCTGGCCCGCGCGCGCGTCCTCGGTCGAGAACTGGCTCGCGCAGGCCGCCGCGATCACGAGCGAGCGCGCCCCGCCCGCGGCGCTGGGCTCGACCCGCGCGCCGACGCCGGAGAAGCCCCGCAGCCCCGCCAGCGCGCCGCTGCGGCAGGCGTCGGTGATCAGGACCCGCTGCTGAGCGCCGAGCCGATCCCAGCGCTGCTGGAGGCTCGCCAGCGAGAGGCCCGAGAACTCCAGCCCGTCGGCCTCGGTGTCGTGGCAGGCCAAGTAGGTCCCGCTCGGGTCGGCCAACCCGTGGCCCGCGAAGTAGAAAATCGCGGTGTCCTCGGGCCGCGTCGCCTTGCGCAGCAGGTGCTCGCTCAGCGCCCGGAGCACCCGGCGCTGGGTCGCCTGCTTGCCGGTCAAGATCTGGACCCGGTCGCTGTCGGTCGGGCTGGCCGGGTCCTGGGCGTAGAAGCGATAGACGGCGCGCGCGTCGGCCTCGGCGAAGCGAAGGTCGCTCAGGCGCTGGTCGGCGTAGTCGTCGACGCCCACGATCAGCACGAAGGTCCGCCCACGCGCCCTGAGCGCCGGCCGAGGTTCAGGACGCGTCGGTTCGGGTCGGGTCGGCGTGGGGGCGGGCTTGCTCGGCGGCTCCTGCGCGGGCTCCTTCGTCTGGGCGGGCTTGCTCGCCTGAGGACCCTGCGCCCCCGCCAGGGTGAGGGCGAAGCGGCGCACCTTGGCCAGCTCGTCCGGGCTGCGCGAGAAGCGCCCCACGAGCTGCGCCGGGAAGGCGGCGTTCACCGCGTCGGCCTGGGCCTGCCAGAACTCCGTCGAGTAGTGGAAGTTCGAGGCGCCGGAGAAGCGAAGCGTCACCTGCGCCTGAACCTCGGCGACCGTCTCCCCCTGCCGGTCCATGACGCGCAGCTTGCCCTCGTAGGGCCACTCCTCGTCGAACTCGACGAAGCAGAGCGGCGCGCAGATCGGCGCCAGCACGATCGTGAAGCAGAGCTGAAAGCGCAGCTGGTCCGAGACGAGCCGGTAGGGAGCCTCGTTGTCCATACGCACCCACAGCTCGTCCGGGCTGAGGACGTCGTCGAGGTTGCGCCCCAGGCCCTCGGGCGGGATCGCGCGGACCTCGCGGAAGAGACCAATCTTGCGCAGCGGCTCGACCAGGCGTTCGTCGCTGACCACGGCCCGCGCGAAGCAGGCGGGCTCGCTGGCTCGCACGACCTCCTCGGCCTCCGGCGTGACGCCGTGGATCGTGAAGCTGCAGCCGCTCGTGGCCAGCAACAGGCCCACGGCAGCCAAGATTGGCAGACTCTTCAACTCCGGCCTCCTCGCTCCGCTTCCAGCTTCGACCCGCGACTCGCTCCTCGCAAGGTCGACCGAGGGTGGCGTCGCGGGCGACCTGCTCCTCGACTAGATTGCACAGGTGACGCGCACGATCGCTGGGAAATACGAGCTCCTCGACAAGCTAGGGGAAGGCGGCTTCGGCGCCGTGTGGCGCGCGCGCGAGCTGCTGCTCGAGCGGGACGTCGCGCTCAAGCTGCTCCGCCCCGAGATCGCGGCGCGCGCGGAGGTCCAGAAGCGCTTCCTGCGCGAGGTCAAGGCGGCCCAGGCCTTCGTGCACCGCTTCGCCGTCCAGGTGCGCGACTTCGGCCGCGACGACGAGCAGGACTGCCTCTACTTCACCATGGACCTCGTCGAGGGGCCCTCGCTGCGCGACGTGCTGCGCCAGGCGGGACGCCTCGCGCCGGCGCGCGCTCTGAACCTGGCCATGCAGACCCTCGAAGTCCTCGACCAGGCGCACCTCGCCGGGCTCGTCCACCGTGACCTCAAGCCCGAGAACCTGCTCGTGACGACGAACCGGCGCGGCCAGGAGGAGATCCGCGTGCTGGACTTCGGGATCGCCAAGGCGATCCGCAGCGCGCAGGAGGACACCAACCCCCTCGGCAGCGAGCTGAGCCAGGCCGGCCAGGTGATCGGCACGATCAACTACATGAGCCCCGAGCAGGCCCAGGCGCTCCAGCTCGACGGGCGCTCCGACCTCTACTCGCTCGGGGTCGTGCTCTACGAGATGCTCGCGGGCGAAGTCCCCTTCGCGCCGGACCCGCGCGCGGTCAACGCCTTTCAGAACCAGGTGATCCAGCTCCTGACCAAGGAGCCGCCCTCGCTGGTCGAGCGCGGCCTCTCCGCCGAGGTCGAGCAGGTCGTGTTCCGCGCCCTGGCCAAGGACCCCGCCCAGCGCTGGGCCGACGCGGCCGAGTTCAGCGCCGCCTTGGCCAACCTCGGCGCGGGGCTCCCGCAGGGCGCCGCTCCCAGCGGCAGCGCGAGCGCTGCCGGCACCGCCTCCTACCAGGCCACGCAGGGCGCGGCCGGGACCGACTCCTATCAGGCCACCCTCGGCGGCGCCGCGCCGACGGCCGCGGCGGGAACCGACTCCTACCAGGCCACCCTCGGCGCCGCGCCCGCTCCTTCCGACACCGACTCCTATCAGGCGACCCTCGGCGCCGCGCCGGCTGGAGGCGGCCCAGACCCCGCCCTCGACGAGCAGCGGCTGCGCCTGATCGAGCAGCTGCAGGACGCGCACCAGCGCAACGACAGCCAGGCCGAGGAGAGCCTGGCGCGCGCGCTGTTGCGAATCGAGACCCTCCGCTACGGCGAGGAGTCCCTCGAGGCCCTGCGCACCCGCGCCACCCTGGCCGACGTCGTTCAGCGCCAGGGACGGACCGGCGAAGCGCTCGAGCTGTGGCGCGACCTGCTCGAGATCCGCCGGCGGGTTCAGGGCGACTCGTCCCTCGAGGTCGCCCAGGCGCACGTGCGCGTGGCCCTCGCGGCCGAGGCCGAGGGCGACGAGCGCCAAGCCGCCCAGCACTACGTGCTCGCCCTGGCCGGCAGCAACCTGCTCGGCGCGCCCCGGGCCAGCGTCACGGCGCTGCTCCAAGCGCTGGTCCCCCTGCGCCGCTCCCTGCTCGGGCCCGAGCGCTTCGAGCGCTACAACGACGCCATGCTGCGGGCCAGCGACGGCGACAGTGAGGCCGTCCGCGACCAGAGCTTCGGCGCCGCCCACGACGCCGTGCGCGAGGCCCTGCCCGAGGACCACGCGCTCTGCCTCGAGGTCGCCGCCATGCGCTGGCCGGTCAGCGAGTCCGACCTGGAGCGCATGGAGCGCGTCGCGGGCCGGCTGCACCCCCTGCGCCAGGGCGCGGTGTTGCGGCGCGCCCTGTGGGAGCGCGAGAGCGGCCGCCCCTCGGCCGCCGTCAAGCGCCTGCGGGAGCTGAGCGACGCGCTGGACTCCGACGCGCAGGCCCTGCCCGAGGTCACCCGGCGCCGGTTCTGGATCCGCAACGCGCTCTTCGGGGCGCTCCTCGAGGCGGGTCAGGTCGGCGCCGCCGAGCGCGACGAGTGGCAGGCCACGACCCAGGCCATGGTCGACGCCCACGGCCACGAGGCCGACGAGAGCGTGCTGGCCCTGGGGAACTACGCCAGCGCTCGCCTGGTGCTCGGCGAGGGCGACGCGGTCGAGACGCTCGAGACGCTGGCGCGGAGCTGGCGCGAGCGCGGGCGCGAGGACTACGCCGCCGAGCTGCTCGGCGCGGCGGCGCTCCACTTCGAGCGCCAAGGGCAGCTCGCGCGAGCGCGGGGCTTCTACCAGCAGGCCGACGACGCCGAAGGCGCCGCGCGCTGCGGCGGCGCGGCGCCTCAGGCTCCCGCGCCGCCGACCGCGGTCGCGCAAGACCTGGCCCGCGCCGGGCTCGACCCTGGCCTGGCCCAGGCGCTCCAGGACGTGGGCGCGGCCGACCGCGTCGCCCGAATGCTCGGCGCCGAGGCGAGCGTGGCGCCGCTCGCCGACGAGCGCCCCCGCCAGCTCGAGAGCGAGCAGGCGCTGGCCAGCCGCGTCGAGGCCAAGCACGCCGGCACCCCGAGCGCGTCCAGCGGCGACGCCGCGAGCGCGCCGACCGCGATCGAGGGAGGCGTCGAGGGCGCCGCTTGCTTCGGCGGGTTCTGCCTCGTCAACGGCGTGGTGGCCCTGGCGGCGCTGCTCACGATCGGGATCGCGGCGCTGCAGGGCCCACTCACCCCCGAGGACAAGAGCGCGCTCCCCGGCATGATCGCGTGCGCGGTGCTGGGGCTGGCCCTCGGCCTGTTCAGCCTGCCCCGCGCCGCGCAGGCCACGAGCGGCAGCCGCAACACCGTCGGTTGCGGGTTCTGCCTGGTCGGGCTGGTGCTGATGGGCCTCGCCGGCTACGGCGGCTACAAGATCACCCAGCCCCTGGCCCCGCAGGCGCTGATGATCAAGGCCGGCCAGGCGCTCGAGACCGAGCTCGAGCTGAGCTACCCGGCGCCACCCGAGGACTGCAAGCTCGACCTCTTTATCTATGACCTCCGCTTCGGGACCAAGGCGCTCGGCCTCGACACCTTCTCGGCCGAGATCTCCCCCGTGCCGGGCAAGCGCGCCAAGCTGCGGCTGGAGCTCCAAGCTCCCCATGAGCGAACCCTGATCGGCAAGCAAGGCGTGCTGGCGCTCTACGTCGAGGTCGACGTGCCCCTCTCCGAGCGCGCGCTGACCGACGCCGCCCTGCCCTGGAAGGCGCCCCCGCCCGAGTTCGCCCAGAAGGCTGAGCGCGCGCGTGAGCTCCTGGCTCAGGCCCGCCAGCGCCTGGAGGCCAGCCCCGAGGGCGCCTACGCGCCGGTCCCGCTCGTGCTGCGCCGCGACGTGTGGCTGGCCACCGCCAAGGGCTGGCGCGCGGAGCCGAAGGACCAACGCACGGTGCTGGGAGTGCTGATCGGCCTGGCCGGACTCTTCCTGGCGATGCTCGGCATGCACTACCTCCCCGAGCCCGAGCTCGAGTCCGCCCAGTAGCTCGCCAGAAGCGGTTCGGAGCTCGCTAGAAGCGATCCGGCATCCAGGGGCTCGGCCCCGCGAAGAGCTGGGTCGCGGTCGCGAGCGCGCGCGAGGGGCCCGAGAGGCGCGAGGTCGCCGCGAGCTGCTGCGGCGTGAGCCAGCCCGTGATCAGGGGCGCGAGCGCGCGCACGTCGAGCTCGAGCTCGCCTTCGCCGCCGGGGACGGCTTCGCCCTGGCCGTCGCGGACGCGCAGGATCCAGCGCCCGCCGTTCTCGGGCAGGAACCAATCGTCGATCCGCAGCTGCAGCTCGGCGTCGACCCCGCTCGGGTAGCCGCGCCGCGAGAGGGCCGCGCCCACGTCGACCACGCGCAGCAGCCAGGGCATGGACCCCGCCAGCTCGACCAGCCCCGGCTCCGGCAGGAGCGCCGCGAGCGGGTCGACGGGCGGCCCCTTCCAGCGCACGGCGCTGGCGAGGCTACGGTGGTCGGCGCAGAAGGTCCACAGCCGCCGCGCGGCTGGCCCGTCGAGGGCGAACCAGTCGTGGATCACGAGCTCGTAGAGGTGGCGCGAGCTCCCCGGCGCGTGGGTGTAGACCACGTAGCCGCGCGGGTGCTCGAGGGAGCCGACCACGTAGGCCCGCACCTGCTGGTCGGGGTCGAGGGTCCTCAGCACCCGGCGCCACATCATGGGCGAGCGGTCCAAGAGCCCGGCCCCCTGGCGAGCGGCCTGGGCGTAGACGGCGCGGATCGCGCTCGGCAGCTCGAGGTCCTCGTGCACGTCGACCCGCACCAGCGGCAGCTCGCGCTCGGCGTTCAGGCCGTCGAGCGCCGTCAGCGGCAGACAATAGGTCCGCGAGGAGCCGGCCTCGCTGTAGCCGGCCTTGCGGTAGAGCCGGCTCGTCGAGGCGTAGAGGAGCGAGAGCGCCACGCCCTGGGCGCGCAGCTCCTCGAGGGTCCCGCGCAGGAGCGCCAGCGCCGCCCCCTGGCGACGCGACTCGGGGCGCACGCCCACGGCGGCCAGGCCGGTGGCGGGCTGGCTGCGGCCCCCCAGGAACTGTCCGAAGGGGTAGAGCGCCAGGCCGGCCACGAGCTCACCCTCGCGGCGCAGGACCCGCACCTGCTCGGGGCGGATCGCGCGGGTGAAGCGCTCCCAGTAGTGGGGCTTCCAGTTGAAGGACTGGGCCAGCAGCTCGCGCAAGGCGGGCGTCTCGCGCGGGTCGTCGAGGCGGTCGTAATCGTCGCGCATACAGGGACCTCGGACTCCGGGGACTCAATCGCCTCTAGCTTCGGTTAACACTCCACGTCCACAACCCGACCCCGACCAACCCGAGAGGTTCCCTTGACCCGTCGCCTGCTCTTCGCCGGCCTCCTCGCCGGCCTCGTGGCCCTCGCGATCCAGGCCGCGCCGCCCCCGCCCGCCCCGACCACCTTCGCGATCGACTCGGGCCACAGCTCGGCCCTGTTCCGGATCAGCCACCTCGACGTGGGCGCTTTCTGGGGCCGCTTCAACGAGATCAAGGGCCAGGTGCTCTGGGACGACCAGAACCCCGCCGCGGGCTCGGTCGAGGTCGAGATCCCCGTCGCCAGCGTCGACAGCAACGACGAGAAGCGCGACCAGCACCTCAAGAGCCCCGACTTCTTCAACGTGCGCCAGTTCCCGGTCATGAGCTTCAAGAGCAGCAAGATCGAGAAGAAGGGCGAGCGCTTCCACGTGACCGGCTCGCTCTCGCTGCGCGGCAAGACCCAGACGATCACCGCCGAGGTCAGCAAGCTGGGCGAGAAGGACTGCGGCAAGCGCTTCGGCTACCGCGCCGCCTGGGAGGCCACCTTCACGCTCAAGCGCACCGACTTCGGCATGAGCTACGGCGTCGAGCAAGGGATCCTGGGCGACGAGGTCCGCGTGACCCTCGCCCTGGAAGGCGTGCGCAAGTAGTGGACGCCGAGCCCGTCGCGGGGTCGGGGCCGCCGGGCTGGCTCCCCTGGCTGGGCCTGGCGCTCGGCCTGGGCGCCGGCCTGGGCGCGCTGGCCCTCGCCCCCCTCGACGAGCTCCTGGTCCGCAACCTGCGCGTCCAGCTCCTGGCCGCCTGCGGGGCCGGCGCGATCCTCCTGATCGCCTGGCCCCTGCGGGCCGCCCCCTCTCGCCTGCGCAGCGCGGGGAGCGTCCTGGCCCTGACCCTCGCCGTGGCCTGCGGCCACTTCGCGCTCCGCGTCGACGCCCGCTCCTTCCCGCCCGTCGACGCCAGCGATTGGTCGCCCTGGCTCCTGCTCTGCGCGGCGCTGCCCCTCGCGCTGGTCGACTCGTTCCGCCGCTGGCCCGCCCTCGCCCGGCACCTGCTCCGCTTCCCGCCCTGCGCTGCCCTCGCCTGGCTGATCCTGCGCCCCGTGCTCCAGCCCTACGGGAGCGAGCACTACGGCTCCTGGCTGCCGCGCCAGGACACCGCCCTCTACGGCGTGCTCGGCGCCGGAGCGCTGGTCTACTTGCTGGTGCAGGCCGTCGACCGCTCCACCCAGGGCGAGCCGCCCCGCGACCGCTCGAGCGCGGCCGCGACGCCGGCGGGCCTGACCCTGCTCGCGGGGGGCGGCGCGCTGGCGGTGGGTCTCTCGGGCAGCGAGAGCCTCGCGCTCCAAGCGGGCC
>MDTG01242104.1_pt1 | contig 10926 bp, 14 predicted proteins | sample 811421 | NCBI WGS metagenome assembly MDTG01 (sample SAMN05326645, study PRJNA326480) | marine metagenome | isolation source: seawater | place: Pacific Ocean: South East | collected 2011 | reverse complement strand
GTTTACTGATTTACCACGAATGGCTGCTGCTGTTGTTGCTGCTGTTAATACTTTACTATTGTTTTCTAATTCTACATCACCTTTATTCCATACTCTAACACCCTGTTGCATCCACAAAGGTAAGTTCTCATACATTATTTGATATCTGTTTAATACTTCCCTTGCTGCTGAGGCTTTGTTAGCCATAATAGCTACTGTTTTGTCTTCCTCGAATACTGTATAATGTAATATACAAGCTGCTGAGGTAACTGTTTTACCTTGCTGTCGTCCTTCCATAAGAACCACACGCCTGTTATTCATTATAACATCTACTTTTTCTTTTTGGCAATCGTATAGTTTAAATGGTTGTAAACCTGAGTCTAGTGTAATAATTTTTACATAGTTTTCTATAAAGTATATAGGATCTTCTTTACATTTTAAGTATTCTTTTATTTCTTCTTTACTGAAATCATGCTGATATGCTAACGGCTTAAGGTTAGGATTACCGTGATATGAGGTTTGTTCAGGTTGTGGCATCAGGCTCTACATCGATGGTTTTAACATCGTCTTCTTTTAAAGCTTTTAATAAATCTTTTGTACTTCCTACGAATACATTGTTTTGTGTTTTAATATTTCTTGCTTTAGGATCGTCTGCTGTTATTCTTTTTTGTTTCTCATGTACATCTAACATATCCTTAGCATTGTCTTGTAAATTTTTAATCAATCCACCTGCTACTTCAAAAGCACGGGGTTGATCTGAGTTTCTTGCTATGTGTAATATGCCTTCAATAGCCTCAGCATTAAATGCCTCGGCCTGTTTTAACATCATTCTAGCATATTGCAAGTCCTCTTCCTGCTGTTTTTGATGTAGAGCATGTTTATCTTCATCGGACATGTCTACTGCAGGGAGTTGTCTTTCTTCTTGTGTCTTTTTAAGATTAGTTTCTAGAGCTTTTGTTATTTCTTTTGTATTAAAACTCTTATCTAATTCTTCAAATCCACTTTTAGTCTTCGAATGCTTCATCAAATTCCTCCAAGAATGTATATGTATCAGCAGGTGTAGCAGAATTAGGATTAACTTGTACTGTTGCTCTAACTCTACCTTTTTCTAAGTCTGTTTTGTTAAGTGATAATGCTGGATCATTATAAGCATCTATAACTGCTTTCTTAATTACATCTACATTACTTACATGACTGTAGAAGTTAAGTCTCATGGTAAAATTTAAAGTCCATATTACACTTATTCTATTAGAAAATTCGCCTTCATATTCATCTTCATAATTAACATTATCTAAAGTTATTTTTATATCTCTTTTGATTCCCACTTCAGGGAGATCATTAATTGTTATATTAAAATCAGGATTAAAATAAGGAAGTATTTGTTCTACTATCGCTAATCCATCATTTTGATTCTTCGCAAATATATATAATGCCAAGTCTATGTTCCATGGAGCAGAAGCAAACACAGATCTAACTGTATTAGTATCATCACCTGTTCCTACTACTCTCGTTCTATTTATAGGAGCTACTTTTCTGCCTGGATCATAGTTTAATCCGTTTATTTCAAAACCCATTCTAGGTAAAGTAAGTGCTACTTCTCCTCTAGTACTTGTATCTGCTACTCTAGCAATCCTAGTTAAGAACTTTTGTTTTGTAGAGTATGCTAAAGGCACTCTTAATGTTTGTGCAACAGCACCTGCACTATTCTTTCTTTCAATGTTTATATCATTGAATATAGTTCCAAAGGCAATGATAGCCTTTCTTATATGTTGGTGATAAAATGTCTTATTCTTAAACATTACGAGCCTCCTATTTCACCAAATGGATTTGTTTCGCTAAAGTCTAATATACCTTCTAGTGTAAGTAGGTTATCAAAGTCTGCGTTATCTATTGGTTCAGATACAGTTGTTTGATATGCTTCTGTAATTAAACTTCCACCATCTTCTTTTATGAACAAGTCTCCTGTCTCTATTTGGAATTGATACTCCAACATATCTTGAGAGTATTTTGTTTCTATTGCATCTATATCTGCAATACCTGTATCTATATCTTCTGAACTGTACTCGAATAGTTCACAAGTTAATCTAAATACATATATTTGGTTTGCCTGATAAAATGGATTTTGAAAATCTACATATTTAATCTCGAATAAGGATTTTGTTCTACTAAAATATATTAAATCTCCTTCTACAGGCCTAGCTGCTCGAGCTACTGTAGGACCTTGTCTTGTTACCATGTCCTCCCATCGTCTCTTTGCTAGTATGAAAGTTGCTTGATCTCGAACTTCCATTCCAAATCTAGTAAATATATCTCCTTGTCCTTCAAATCCTTGTACATTTTCCAAATACATTTCTAAAGGATATGCTTGTGTAAATGATGATAGTTGTGCCTCATCAAAGATATCATCTTTGTTAACCATTGTTCTCGGCAGGTAGAAAGTATCGTGGCCGTATATTTTTAGGCTCTCGATAATTAGATCTTCTATTAAGCGCTGTTCGCTTGTTGTTCCTATACCGCTGCCTGATTGAAAATAGTTGTTGGTTGGCATGGTATTATCCTATCATAAATTGTGGGGGTAATTCGTATTTGAGTTGCATCTCCTGTTCTATTTGTCGTATCTCCTCCACCGCTTCATTGTAGATTACTTCACCATTCAATGTTACTCCCCCAGGCATTTGTATCCCTGCAAACTTTTTAAGGTTATCTCCCCATTGTTTTTTATATAATGCTGTTGTATATTTCTTAAGAAACATATCATCATAAACCTCAGAATATGTTGCTGGATCTATAATAGCATAAGCCTCTGCTACTATATAATCGCCTATATTAAATGTTTTATCCCAGTCTGTATCTATATAAAGTCTATCTGTTTTTCTATTCCAACGAATTTGTCTATCACCAGTTAAAAGTTTTTCTAGTGTAGTTAAATGAGATTGTACGACTGAATAATATATCATGTCTGCTCCCATTAAGTTGTATAGATCATTCATTCTAAATTGATACATCAAATCAAACAGTTGTCCATCTTTTGTGTTGTTAGTTGCTGCACCTCCAAAGTTGAAAACTCTAGTTATACCTAATATATTATTACTAATAGGTACAAAACCATTTTCTATATCGCCCTTTGTATATGTATCTGTGCCATGCAATGTTGCCGTAGCACCAGACTCAGAGCCTGTAATAGTTTCTCCGCCTTGGAATGTGCCTGTTTTAACTTGTTCTATTAATATAAATTGTGCTGTTGAATCTGCACCGTCTACTACTGCTGTAGCTCCTGATGTGTTACCAGTAATAGTTTCTGCCTTTTGAAAGTTGCCTGCTAGGTTGGCAGTCAGCTTTAGTTTAGAGCCAGTAATTTGATGTTTTACAAAAGTTTTTTCTACACCATCGAAATGATATTCTTGAAAGAACTGTAATGCGTCATCTATTCTATCTGATAACTGTTGATCATCTACATTTATTTCTATGACAGGGTGTCCTAGCCTTCTAAGACAATAATCATTTAAATCTGCTCTGCTTGCTAAAGCCATAAACTACCCCTAATTAAGTTTAGTACCACTAGCATTATATATAGCCGTTCCAGTAATAGTAGCTGTAGAACCCTCTCCCTGTGTATGGGAAATTGTAATACCGTCTCCACCTGAAACCTGTGCCATATAATTACCTGTAGTATCTGTTCCTAAAGCAACACTATTTGCTGCAATAGTTAATGCAGTTGCCAAGTTACCTGAACCGTCAAAGTCTCCTGTACCGGTTACATCTCCTGTAAACGATAAAGTTCTTGCTGTTGCAAGTGCCGAAGCTGTTGCTGCGTTTCCTGTACATGAACCTGAACTTCCACTTGTGTTACCTGTTACATTACCTGTAACATTACCTTCTAAGTTTGCTACAAGTGTTCCTGTTGTTACTGTAAGATTACCTGTACTTGCTCCTGTAAAAGAGCCTGTACCCATTAGAAACTTGTCTGCACTTTCGTCCCAACCTATAAATGCGTTGTCTGAGTCTCCTCTTTCGAGAACAATACCCATATCATTTGCTGGTGTTCCTGATGTGCCATTACCTAACTCAATAAGTCTATCTGCTATTGTTGAGTTTGTAGTATCTAATGTTGTGGTTGTTCCATTAACATCTAAATTACCTGTAACTGTTAAATTTCCTGTTGCTGCTACATCTGCAAATGTAACATTACTTGATGTTGCTACTGCTTGTCCTATTGAAACTGCTGTGCCTGAAACTGAAACACCAGTTCCTGCTGTTAGCGTTGTAACATTGGCCGAACCATCAAATGATACACCATTTATTGTTCTTGCTGTTGCTAATGTTGTAGCTGTAGTTGCTAGACCAGGAGTTATATTAGCACTACCATCAAATGATGTGCCACCTATAGTCCTAGCTGTTTCTAATGCTGTTGCCGTAGCTGCGTTTCCTGTAGTATCTTGGTTAAGTGTTCCTACAGCGATTGTTGTTCCTGATATAGACAATCCTGTGCCTAAATCTAAAAATGCAGTTGCTCCTGCTGAGTCATCCCAAAATATTATCTGATCGTCATTAGGATCTGATAAGCTTTCTAAGCCTAAGTGTGATAGTGAGACTGTTGCGCTGCCGCTAGTTGCGCCTCCTGATAGTCCTGTGCCTGCTACGACTGCTGTAATATCCCCTGATTGTATCTCAGAATATTTTGCTAGCCTTATACCGCCTGCCGTTGAACCATCATGTACTCTAATTGTGTCTAGCGTAGTGTCAACGGATAATTCACCTACCGCACCTGTAAACGAGTTATTCTGGGTTGTTGTCCCTCGTCTTAATTGTACCTGTGTTGGCATTGTTTTCTCCTAATTAATATGTTCCGCCGTCTATGCTAGAACCGTCTGTTAAAGAACTAGCTGTTATAGTACCGGTTATTCTTGAACTTGCTATATTGCCGTCTATATTTGTGGCATCAGCCTTCATGACTTCATGCCCGCCTTGTGTACTCCCATCATGGACCCTAATAGAATTGTTAGTTGTATTTACCGAGAGCTCTCCAATAGAACCAGTGAACGCATCGTTCTGTGTTCCTGTGCCTCTCCTAAATTGTACTGTAACTGTTGACATCTATTACTCCTTATTAAACTGATGAATCCGACCCGAGATCAACTTCTTGTAATCTAAACTTAATTGCTGTGTTACAATCAAATGATTTGTCTAGTTGTTGTCCAAATGCGTCTGTTGACAGACTATCTGCTACACTACCATAATCGCCAGTAGGAAAAACTAAAGATTGATCTGCTTCTGAGAAGTTAGATACTTTAACAATATTATTGCTAGAGTCTCTTACATACAATATTTGATCTGCTGTATTAAGAGCTACCTCGCCTGCTACCAAATCACTGGTAGTAGGAGCATCACTTGCCGTTTCCGATTTCTTTAATTTTATTACTGTCGCCATTTAATTATTCCTCTGCTATTTTAGGATTAGGGATAAGAGGTCTAGGTCCATCCACTTTAGGATTATATCCTTTTGGTTTAGGCCCTCTAACAAATTCTGGTTGTTGGTCAACAAGGCTTTCTACCTCATTTAACTCTACCTTAGGTTCTGGTTGTTCCACCGGTGCTACAGAATATTCATTCTTTGGTGCCGGTTTAGTTGGAACTTCCTTCTTCTCCTGTTCTGCCAACCTCTCTTGTTCCCTTTTCTCTAAAAGACTAAGTCTAGTTTTAAGTAAAATGTTCTCTTGGGTCAAGTTATTTACTTGATTTGCCAAGTTGTTAATATATTCATTAATTAATTGTTCGTCCATTTCAAATTCCTATCTATTATTAATAAGTTCCACCATCAATACCGCCAAATTCAGGAGTACCACCCGAACCTGCTTGTAAGATCTGGCCTTCAGATCCTGCTGCTGTTACTTGTAGAGCGCCAGTTCCATTACCATAAAGGATACCTTTACTTGTGAATGTACCTACACCAGTACCACCGTCTGCTACTACTAAATCTGTGATACCAGTTATAGTACCGCCTGTAATAGTTGCTGAAGATGATTCAATGTTTGCTACTAAAGTGCCTACTGTATAACCTGTACCACCTGTATTAACAGTTGTGGTTGGTGCTGCTTGTAAGTCTTTAAATAACTTCCATTTACCAGAGTCATTAGCGTCTCTAAATAAACCACCGTATAAATCTGTAGAACCTGATGTGTCATACAAACCATATAGACCAATATCAACTGCGTCAGATGAATTGTTACCTGTTGCAAGTGAGATCAATGGATCTGCTACGGATAATGTTGTAGAATCTACAGTTGTTGTAGTTCCTGAAACTGTAAGGTTACCTGAAATTGTTACATTGTTAGGCATACCTACTGTTATTTTATTGTTAGAAACAGTTGTTTCTATTTCATTTGCTGTTCCTTCAATAGTTAATGTTTCGCCACCAGCCACAGTATCGTCTGATCCTGAGTCTGCTGCAATATTAAATGAAGTAGCAATAGTGCTTGTAGAAGCACCTGTAATACGACCTTGTGCGTCAATAGTTAATACAGGAACCGCTGTAGTAGAACCATAAGATCCTGCTGTAACTGCTGTATTATCTAGTGTTGCTGTAATTGTTGTGCCTGAAGCTGCAGTTGTGATACCTGTACCACCTGCAATCGTTAAAGATTCTGAGTCTAGGTCAATGTCTATTGTACCAGAGTCACCAGCTGCGTCTAAATCGCTAGCTGTTACTTGAGCGTCAACATAGGCTTTTACAGATTGTTGAGTAGGAATAAGCGTTGCACTGTTAGAAGCCATATTGTCTTCGTCAACAAATGCTGTTGCTGTGATAGTACCATCTGATATAGATCCAAACTGTACTGTACCAGAAGCTGTAATACTTGTTGCTCCTGTAATAGCACCTGAATTTATACTTGCGGTGCCATCTGTAAGTGTTGAACCTGTAATAGTTGCACCATTAAAGTGTCCACTTCCATCTCTTTTGACTAATGTACTAGCTGTTGCTGAATTTGTAGCGTTGTCAATAAGATCGGTGTAGTACTTACCACCTAATTCTTGAATGACTTCGTTGCCACCTGAGTCAATGGATGAAATGTATAACTTAGCAGATGCCCCTGAGTTGGATCTATCCTCAGCATACGCCAATTCGCCTTCAACTAAATCAGAAGTAGCTGGGGCTGCTGAGCCTGTACTTCTTTTAATTTGAATTGTTGTTGCCATTTATTTTCTCCTAGTTAAATGTCTTTTAAATTATAATATAAAGCTTTATATTCTAAAATGTTCCACCGTCAATTGCAGTAATAGATGCCGCTACGGACGATGCCGGAGCTGCTTCCCATTTACCACTAGAACCATCATAAACTAGAGTATAACCATTTTGTTTTGCACTGGTATCTATACCGTCCAAATTGTCAATGGTTGTTGTAGTAGCCACCTGAGATTGTGTTGTTGTAGATGTTACAACCCTTGTGCTACCTAAAGTTGTAGAAACACTTATTGGATTGTTATTAGCATTTACATTAACTGCCATCTATATCTCCTTAAGCTCTTGTAACATTTGGTGTTACTGTTACTAACCCTTCTAATACTCTCAATGTTTCCGATGAAGAGGCTATCTCTATATCGTAAACATATCTTCCTGCTTTGAGTGCAGCCGTTTGTGCTGCAGTCAACGATATTGTAATCTTTCCTGTGTTATTAACCTTCGCTGTAGTAAAATCAGTAGCAGTTGTGGATTCATAACTCTTTCTCAGTTGTGAAGTTACCGTGTATGCTGTCAGATCTTTAGCTGTGGTGTCATCATTTGTTAAATTTAACTCCAAACTAAATGTTGTACCCTGATCTATTACTATATTGCTTATGGTTGCCATCAGTTAATCTCTAATTATCGTGTATAGTCTTATTTATAAATAAAAGTGATTACAATGAAAACTATTTTAACATTAAAATATGGTGACAAATATAGTGCAGATGATGTAAATTCTATCTACGAACATACAGAAGGCAAGTTTAATTATGTCTGTGTAACCGATGATCCTAAAGATTTACACCCTGATATAGGTATATTATATTTAGAACATGAACCAGATGGCAATATGGAGAAGCTAAAACTTTTCCAATTAAAAGATTTGGGTACTATATTGTACCTAGATTTAGATGTAAGAATACAAAAACCTATAGATCACTTGTTTGATTATTGTGTTGACAATCCTGTTATAGCATATACATGGTGGAAAGACAAAGGCGATAAAGAAATGCCTATAGATGACTTCCCATATCATGCAACATTTCCCTTATCAAATTATAACTCTAGTATTATGTTATGGAAAGATGCTACTCATATATGGCATCACTATAATAAATACCCAGAAACATATGATATACAATACCCTAATGGAGATGATACATTTTTATACCATGAAGGATTTACATTTGAACATCTACCAAATGAAGAAGTTTATTCATACTTGTTCGCAGGTAGAAAATATAGGCCTGAATATACTGTATGTTTATTGAATGGCCAAGACAGATACCCGGAGATAGCAAAAGAATATGATGAATTTTGTATGCATCAAGTGGGGCACTAAATATGAACCACATTATGTAAACAACCTGTATCGTATGGTACAGGATAATTACAAGGACGACTTTACTTTCACATGTTTTACAGACGATCCTAAAGGATTAAAATGTGATACTAGAGAGATACCTGATATAGAACCTTTGCATCCTAAGTTTTGGTTTGGTAAGGAAAACTATTGTTGGGATAGATCTAAGTTTTTGGTATTCAACTCTCATAACTTTTTAGGCTATGATGGCAAATGGTGTTACATGGATTTAGATGTAATAATACAAAATGATATAACAGATCTATATGAGTTAGCACTTAAACCTAGAATAGTTCATGTTAAATGGGATAATTGGAAGAAAAGAATAAACGAAAGGCTGTTCATAGATATTAGAGGCACATTGTATAACTCTAGTGTAATGTGTTGGAATAAAGATCAATGTGAACATATATTCTGGGATGCAATGGACGAAGATCAACAAATATTTAGAACATTTTTTAAGGGTACAGATAACTATCACTTCTGGCGACAAAGAGATTTTTGGAATAACATTCCTTTTGAGTGGGTGTATAGTTACAATAGAGGTATGGCGCATCCAACAGATTTGGAGACACATAAATATAGAGAAGAACCTAAGTTTTGTTTGTTTAATGTAGACTCAAATCCAAGTCCAGGAAGGCCTAAACAAATAAAAATAGATGAATTAGATAATGAGGAACTTTTGAGATTATGGCATGGTAACAATAATAGCAAATCAGCTAGACAATAATTATAGCCAGGTACAGATAAATGCCTTATATACGCAGTGCAAGAAACTGATAGAAGATCCTTTTGAGTTCGTTGTCTTTGTACAAGATGATGAAATGGATCTGTTAATGTCAACCAAAAAGATGGAAGGCTACATAGAAGGAATAACATTTCATGTGCCTAAGTATGGATTGGATTGGTTGGAAATAGATATTATGAGATATACAAAGCCTAATAATAGCTCTTTGTTTATTACTCCAAATACTATTATAAACTCTATAGAGGACATAGACATTTATAAGGCCAACAAGCGTGTTCGACTCCAGGACGGTAATCTAGCATACTTTATTTTCCGAAACGATAAAGTGGAAAAAATTCTACAAGAGTGGGAAGAAAATGAAGATGAATTACTATATGAATATGACGCTTTCAATAATAAATTTCTTATAGAGGAAGGCTCTTTACCTTTCTTACAAGACAGCACTGCAACATATCCAGAATCTACTGATGAAAAAATTGTTGCTTTACCTTTTTGGTATGAAGACTTTACTAAAGAACAATTAGAATTAATGTATAACAAGGAAACAGATTTATATCCTTGGTTGCCTGAAAGAGTAGAAATAGATCCTGTAGATAATGAAAATAAATTATCATGTCAACTTATAGAGAAAGCATTTAATAAGGACTTTGTAATTAAGTCTAAATTAAAGAGAGTAAAAATAAAAAGTTTACATTCTGAGCCTACTGATAATGAGGAGTTGTTTGATATATGTTCAGAGTTCATAACAACATGGGGAGTAGGTGTAGACTTAGCAACAAATGGTTCCAACAATGATAGTATATGGTGGACTAATTTAGGATCATTGTTTAAGGATATAGGCAATATAACTTTCCTAATTAATACAGGCAATCCTTCTGAAACAGTTTTGAACAATGCCAAAGCAGCTATAAACACAGGGTGCAGAGTATTTTGGAACTACATACATACAAATCAGTTGGACACAGACATACAAAAGGCCAAGGAACTATCTAAAAAATATAATTTTACAGGTTTTATATACGATGATAATGTACCTGAGGAAAAGAAACCTATAAAGAAAAATGTAAAACCTGATATGCCAGACTATAAACTTATAGAATTAGAGACTCTACAGACACGAAAAAAAGATGACATATATAAAGAGAGAACAATAAAATTTTCTCCACATGTAAAGTGTGAAGGTAAAGTTAATAACTCATTTTATCTAAACGCTAAAGGTAATGTGTTTCCCTGTAAGCATGTGGCTCTTAATCTAATTACTGCATATAATTCTCCTGAACACAAGACAGAATTATTGTATAGTTGGGATAAGAATAATATAAATGAACACACTCTAGAAGAAATTTTTACAAATGATTTCTATAAAGGATACTTTAATAATTTATTAAAGTTAAATCCAAAAGTAATACACGATGAACAAGGTGGAATATGTTAGAAGTAACAACAGAAAAATCAGTAATATTAAAAGGCACATTTGAAGACTACGATAACTATGTACCAATAGTTGAAGAGTCTCAGTTTGCTGTATTGATTATAAAATCAGATATTACAGACTTTGAATATAAAACAATGCAAGTCACGGAAGAGCTTGCTAAACACAAACAACAATACGGTAAG
>MDTG01132888.1_pt1 | contig 10926 bp, 9 predicted proteins | sample 811421 | NCBI WGS metagenome assembly MDTG01 (sample SAMN05326645, study PRJNA326480) | marine metagenome | isolation source: seawater | place: Pacific Ocean: South East | collected 2011 | reverse complement strand
GAAAAAATTTAAACATGAATTATCAGATGTTCAAACAAATAGAATTGGAGAGGGTACAAATATTTGGCAATATGTAGTAATTTTAAAAGATGCTACTATTGGTAAGAATTGCAACATAAATTCTCATGTTTTCATTGAGAATGATGTGGTTATAGGAAATAACGTCACAATAAAGTCTGGTGTTCAATTATGGGATGGTATTAGAATAGGTAACAATTCTTTTATAGGGCCTAATTCTACTTTTGTTAATAATCCTTACCCAAGGTCTAAGAAATACCCTTTACATATTGGTGCAAAGTTAGGAAATAATGTTTCTATAGGAGCTTCTGCAACTATTATGGGAAATATAAAAATTGAAGATTTTGCTATGATTGGAGCTGCTTCTTTAGTTAATAAAAATATTGGTAAGAATGAGTTGTGGTATGGGAATCCTGCAAAAAAAATGGGATTCGTAACAAATGAAGGAATAACATTAGATTTAAATTTATTTGATATTAAGAACAATGACCAATATGAATGGAAAAATAATTTTTTAATAATTCAGAAATGATTAAATTTTTAGACTTAAAAAAAATCAACGATCAATATGGGCAGGATTTAAAAGCTGCTGCTAGTCGTGTTATAGATTCAGGCTGGTATCTTATGGGTAAGGAGTTAGATGCCTTTGAGGAAAGTTACGCTAATTTTTGTGGAGTAAAATATGCTTTAGGAGTTGCAAATGGTTTAGATGCTTTACGCTTAATTTTTAAAGGATATATTGAGATGGGTTTAATGACTAAAGGAGATGAAGTCATAGTGCCAGCTAATACATATATTGCATCTCTTTTAGCTATTACAGACAATGATTTAATTCCAATCTTTGTAGAGCCAAATTTAAAAACGTATAATTTAGATTCAAATAAAATTGAGGCTGCCATTACAAATAAAACAAAAGCAATATTAACAGTACATTTATATGGTCAAAATTCTATTGATGATCAAATGCTAGAAATCTGTGCGAATTATGGTTTAAAACTGATAGAAGATGGTGCTCAATCACATGGTGCCAAATGGAATGATAAAATTTCTGGAGGTATTGGAGATGCAGCTGGGCATAGTTTTTATCCAGGAAAAAATTTAGGAGCTTTAGGAGATGCAGGTGCTGTTACTACTAATGATAAGGATTTAGCTAGAATAATCTCAGCTTTAAGAAATTATGGATCTGAAAAGAAGTATGAAAATATTTACAAAGGTTTAAATTCAAGATTAGATGAAATTCACGCAGCTTTTTTGAATGTTAAGTTAAAATATATTCAAGACGATATTGAAAACAGACGAAAAGTAGCAAACTATTATCTTAATAACATTAAAAATGAAAATATAATTAAACCAACTGTTATAGAAGAAGAGGGACATGTTTGGCACTTATTTGTTATCAGAACAGATAAGAGAAATAGATTACAGGAATATTTAAATGAGAATGATATTCAAACACTCATTCATTATCCTATACCAATACACAAACAAAAAGCTTATATCGAATTTCATAATTTAAGTTTACCAATTACAGAAAAAATACATAATGAAGTTTTATCATTGCCTTTAAGTTCCGTTATGATTAAAAAAGATATTGATAGAGTAATTAAAATCCTTAATGAATATTAGAGAGTTTCAATGTTAGTTAAGGAACAATTTATTACTCTTTTTGATATACAAAATCATTTGATTTTAATAAATTATAAAACATAATTAATTAAATTATAAAAAAAAATATATGAAAAAAGTATACATTGGTATGAGTGCAGATATTATTCATCCAGGACATTTAAATATTGTAAAAGAAGGAGCTAAATTAGGAAAAGTAACCGTTGGTGTTTTGACAGATGAGGCAATAGCTTCATATAAAAGGTTACCTTATTTAAATTTTGAACAACGAAAGTTAATTGTTGAAAATTTAAAAGGTATCAACAAAGTTGTTCCACAAAACTCATTGGATTATTCTAAGAATTTATTACAACTTAAACCAGATTTTGTTGTTCACGGTGACGATTGGAAAGAGGGTGTTCAAAAATCTACACGCCAAAGAGTAATTGATGTGATTTCTGAATGGGGAGGTAAAGTAATTGATGTGCCATATACTGAAGGAATATCTTCATCAAAATTAAATCAAAAAATAAAGTCAATTGGGACAACTCCTGAAATTAGAATGAAAATGCTTCGTAGACTAATAGATGCAAAACCTATAGTTAGAATTTTGGAGTCACATAGTGGTTTAACAGGTCTTATAGTAGAAAACATCTCAGTTGATTTAGATGGAGTAAATAAAGAGTTTGACGGAATGTGGTCAAGTAGCTTAACAGATTCAACTTCCAAAGGAAAGCCTGATATAGAAGCAGTAGATATCACAACGAGATTGCATGGTCTTAATGATACATTTGAATGTACTACAAAACCAATTATCTACGATGGTGATACAGGAGGTAAAATTGAACATTTTGTTTTCATAGTAAGAACTCTAGAAAGACATGGTGTTTCCGCAATAATTATTGAAGATAAAACAGGTCTCAAGAAAAATTCTTTATTTGGAACAGCTGTGCCTCAAACACAGGACTCTATTGAGGGTTTTTCTGCAAAAATTAGAGCAGGAAAAGCAGCTCAGGTTACAGAAGATTTTATGATAATAGCTCGTTTAGAAAGTTTAATATTAGGAAAAAGTATGCAACATGCATTAGAAAGAGCAGATGCGTATATTAATGCTGGTGCGGATGCTGTGATGATTCATAGTAAAGAAAGATCAGGTGAGGATATAAAAGAGTTCTGCTTAAAGTTTAGGTCTACAAATAAAAACACCCCGATTGTAGTAGTACCGTCTACTTATAATCATATTAAAGAATCTGAGTTTATTGAGTGGGGAGTTAATATTGTTATTTATGCAAACCATATGTTAAGGGCTTCTTATCCAGCTATGATGAATGTTGCAAAATCAATATTGTTGAACGACCGTTCATCTGATGTAAATGATAAATGTATGCCAATTAAAGAAATTTTAGAATTAATTCCAGGAACAAAATGATAAATACTAAGCTTTTTTATGACAAGCTAATTGAATTAGGAATTGATTTTTTCACAGGTGTTCCTGATTCATTATTAAAAGATATTTGTAGTTATATTTCCGATGTAACTGCTATGGATAGAAATGTTATTGCAGCTAATGAAGGAGGTGCTGTTGGTTTAGCGATTGGATACTCGATGGCTACATCAAAAATTCCTTTTGTTTATATGCAAAATTCTGGATTTGGAAATACAATTAATCCATTATTGTCAATTGCAGATCCAAAAGTTTATGGAATACCTATGCTTTTAATGGTTGGCTGGAGAGGCGAACCAAATGTTAAAGATGAACCACAACATATAAAACAGGGTGAGGTAAGTGAAAACTTACTTCGAGTGTTGAATATCCCCTATACAATAATTTCATCTAATACCTTAAACATAGATAGTATTTTACAAGAAGCAATAGAAGTAATGACTAAAAAAAATACTCCTTTTGTTTTATTAGTTAAAAAAGGAACTTTTGAGCCATATAAATTGAAAAATGAAGCAAAGACTCATTACGATTTAAATCGTGAAGAAGCTATTAAAAAAGTAATTGATTCACTAAATCCGGATGATATAGTAGTTTCTACAACAGGAAAAACTTCACGTGAAGTTTTTGAATATAGAGTAGAAAATGGTGATGGTCATAGTAAAGACTTTTTGACTGTTGGTGGAATGGGGCATGCTAATCAAATTGCTCTTGGCATAGCATTAGCAAAGCCAAAACAAACAGTTTATTGTTTTGATGGAGATGGTGCTGTTTTAATGCACACTGGTTCTATAGGTATTATTGGTGATTTAGCTCCTACTAATTTGAAGCATATTATATTTAATAATGGAGCTCACGATTCAGTTGGAGGTCAACCTACAATTGGTTTTAAAATTAATTTTGAAAAAATAGCAAAAGAATTTAATTATAAAGAAACATTTAAAATAGAAAATATTGCTGATTTTGAAATTGTGTTTAATTCTTTTAAGAAAGCAAGTGGACCATGTTTATTAGAAATTTTAATTAATAAAGGAGCTCGAAAAAACTTAGGGAGACCAACCATTTCTCCACAACAAAATAAAATTAGTTTTATGAAAAGGATCCAGATGAGATAATGAAGGAGTATGTATATCCAGGTTCTGTTTTTGAACTAGAAAAGATACTTTTAAAATACTCTTCTAAAAGAATATTTTTGGTAAGAGGAAAGCAGTCATTTGTCAAATGTGGTGCTCAAAATTTGTTTTCTAAAATATTATCTAATTATAATGTTACTGAGTTTTATGATTTTTGTGTTAATCCAAAATTGGATGAAATGCAATTAGGTCTAAAATTCTTAATTGAAAGTAAATCGGAATTAATTATTGCTGTAGGTGGAGGAAGTGTTATTGATGCTGCTAAAGTTATTAAATATCTTTTTATTAAGAGTAATATTCAAGATCAATTTAATGACTCTTTACCTTTGTTAGCTATACCTACAACAGCTGGGACGGGAAGCGAATCTACTCATTTTGCTGTGGTTTACATAAATGGTGTCAAGAATTCCTATTCTGATAAATCAATTCTTCCAGATTTTGCAATTGTTGACTCAAATTTATTAAAAGGACAATCTAAATATCAAATGGCTGTATCAGGGTTTGATGCACTATCACAAGGTATTGAGTCCTATTGGAATATAAATTCAAATAAAGAATCTTTGAATTATGCCAAAAGATCAATTAACTTAATCTGGCAAAATTTGATTCCATCTATTGCAGGAGATAAGATAGCTTTGGAGAAAATTGCTAAGGGGTCTAACTATGCAGGAAAAGCAATTAATATTACAAAAACTACAGGAGCACATGCCTTATCGTATTTCTTCACAGAAAAATATAATATTCCCCATGGTCATTCAGTAGCTATTTTTTTACCTTCATTTTTTTCTTATAATTATATGGTCGAAGATAAGAATTGTATTGATAAAAGAGGCTCAATATTTGTCAAGAAAAAAATAGGTGAGATAAGTCATTTACTAGGCGTAAGTTCTCCTCAATTAGTTGAATTAGAATTGAAAACATTCTTAAATAAAATTGGTATTAATATAAGTTTTGAACATTTAGATATTAATTATGATATAGTTGTTGAAAGTCTTAAAATGGCTAATTTAGAAAGGATGAAAAATAATCCTAGACTCTTTTCAAAGGAGGATTTTCTACATTTTTTATAAAACACAAATTAAATAAACTTAAATGAATCAAAAATTTAGTACAAATTTAATTTCTGTTTCCGGATTTGGTTATAGTGGATCAGGATTAATAATTGATTTTTTAAACTCTTCAAATAATACTATATTCCCTCAAGTTGAATTTAGGTTGTTAAAAGATGTTGATGGATTGTTGAGCTTAAGAAATTTTTTTGTTAATGGAGCAAACTATATGAATACAGATATTGCTTTGCAACGCTTCTATCGATTTTGCCTTGTTTTAGCAAGGAACAATAATATATTATTTGGGATGGGCTATGATCGTCATTCAAAAAACACATTTTTAGAACATGTAAATGTTTTTATTAATGAAATAGTTGTAGATAAATATTGGTCTGATGCTTTTGTTTTTAAATATCATAAAAGTGATTTTTCACAAATTTTATGGAAGGTTTTCCGAAAATTAAAATATAAGATAAGCTCTGATAAGAGAGTTATTCCAGTTTCTATAGAAGAATTTGATAAATCTGTGAATAAATTTTTAAATAATTTATTCAAAGATATGTCTGATAATTCTGATAATTATCTAATTATAGATAATGGGATTGATGCTACAGCAATTAATTCTTATAAAGAATTTATAGGAAGCACAAAATGTTTAGTAGTTGGAAGAGACCCTAGAGATACTTATACAGATCTAGTTAATTCAAAAGATGTATTTTATGACGTTGATCAATTTATTTATCTTTATAAGAAAATGCGACAAATGTTTCATAAAAATTCACACAAATTAGAAAATGTTTTATTTATTCAATTTGAATCGTTTTTAACTTCATTCGAAATAGAAGCTAAAAGAGTGATTGAATTTACGAAGGGTTTTTCGGATGATTTTTCACTTGATAATTGTCTTAATTATAATTATAACAATTCACTTAAAAACATCGGCATTCATAAAAATTTTAATGATCAGATAGCAATCAAAAAAATTGAAAATGAATTGAAAGAATACTGCTTTTATAAAAAGTAAAATAAAATTGATTTGCTATATCAACAAATTACAAGCTGAAAATATAAAACCAGTATAAATGAAAACAGTTGCATTTTATTTTCCTTATTATGAAGTAAGTGGTGTTCCGGTTCTCTTTTCGAATTTAGCAGATTATTTTTCTAAAAATTATCAATTTAAAATATCTATTATTGATTTTGAAGATGGTTATATGTCAACTTCATTGAAAGAAAATGATAAAATAGAGAAAATAATATTTAAAACAAATAAACCATTACTTATAGATGTGGATGTTGTTATCATGCAATCTATTTTACCTTTTGCAATGAGGCCTGAAGTTAGTTTTTCGAATAAGACAAGGATAATGTTTTGGAATTTACATCCCGATAATTTGATACCTAATCTTTTTCCGTTTGCAAGGGTTAGAAAATATTATCCAAATATATACAGGAAAATATTATCAATATTTTGGAATAGAAAACTCAAATTAATGAAAGAGTTTGTAATGAATTCAATTCGCTTAAATAGTCTTTTATTTATGGATTCATCAAATTTAAATAATACTAATTATTTTTTATCAACATCTATTAAAAATAGCTTTTTTTTACCAATTGCATGTTCAAGTGGTGAAAAAAGAAAAAACGCTATAAATAAAGGTTTAGTTGAGTTGAATTTTTCATGGGTAGGAAGAATTTGTGATTTTAAAATTCATATATTAAATTATTTAATCTTAAAATTAAGTGATGCTGCAAAAAAACTTGAATTAAAAGTAAAATTACATATTATAGGAAATGGACCTGAAATGAATAATATCAATTATAAATACTTAATTCATAATTTCTTTGATGTTATACTATTAGGAACATTAGATAAGGAAAAAGTTGATTATTATTTAAGTTCATTTATAGATATTAATGCATCAATGGGTACCTCAGTTTTGGAATCTTCTAAGTTAGGAATCCCTTCAATTGTGTTGGATTATTCTTTTAAACCAATTAATTTAAATTATAAGTTTAGATGGTTACATGATACTAAAGATTATGATTTAGCACACTTAATTAATAAATCAGATGATATGAGTAAAAGCTATGAGTTAACTGATATTATTAGTGAATTCATAGTAAATAGTAAAATTTTATCTGAGAAATCATTTAATTATTATACTTCAAATCATTCATTAGAGGTCGTATCTAAAAATTTAAAAAATCAAATTAAAAAATCTAAATTAACATATACTGATATTAATCCTGAGTTATTAAAAAAGAGTCTTCTTAGGAGGATACATGAGTATAAAAAATATAAATTATGATTAGAGTTTCAAAATCAGTTGTAGGGAAGAAAGAGTCCGAGGCAGTTGCAAATGTTATTAGAAATATAGGTTATTTAGGTATGGGCGAAGAAGTTGGTAACTTTGAAAATGAATTGGAGTTATATATTGGCAATCCTGATTACAAAGCAGTATGTGTCAATTCTGGAACTTCTGCTTTGCATTTAGCTATAGAATCTGTTACAAATACTGGTGATGAGATTTTAGTTTCTTCTTTTACCTATGTAGCAACTTATCAGGCAATTACGGCTGCAGGTTGTATCCCAGTGTCATGTGATGTAAATAAGGATACGTTATTAATAGATTTAAATGATGCTAGAGAGAGGGTTACAAATAAAACTAAAGTGATACTACCTGTTCTATATGCTAGTAATCCTAGTAATTTAAAAGAAGTATATGCTTTAGCAGATGAATTTAACTTAAGAGTTATTGAAGATTCTGCGCATGCTTTTGGTTGTAATTATAATGGAAAAAAAATTGGAGCTCAAGGAGATATAATCTGTTTTAGTTTTGATGGAATTAAAAATATTACATCAGGTGAAGGTGGTGCAATTTTCACAGCTGACAAAAAAGTTATTGAATATGTTAGAGATGCAAGATTATTAGGGGTTGAAAAAGATTCTGAAAAAAGATATAGAGGTGAACGAAGTTGGGAGTTTGATGTTTCTATTCAAGGCTACAGGTTTCATATGAGTAATATTTTTGCTGCAATTGGCAGAGTGCAGTTAAGAAGATTTGAGAAAGAGTTTGCTTTTTCTAGAAAACATATAGCTAAAAAATATACAAGTGTTTTAAAAAACAACATGAATATCAAATTAATAGACATGGACTATGATAATATAGTTCCACATATTTTTCCTATTCTTGTTCAAGGTGGCTTAAGAGATCATTTGTTTGATAAGTTTAAAGATGTTGGTATACAATGCGGATTACACTATAAACCAAATCATTTGCTTACAAAATATAAAACTTTGTATTCTTTACCTGTAACAGAAAAAGCTTATAATGAAGTATTAACTCTTCCTTTACATCCTGAAATTACAGATTTAGAGATTAAAAAAATATGTCAAATTATTAATAAAATATAAGTGAAATGAAAGCAGTTATTTTAGCAGGTGGATTTGGATCTAGACTTAGTGAAGAAACAGTTTTAAAACCTAAACCAATGGTGAAAATAGGTGGAAAACCTATTTTATGGCATATTATGAAAATTTATTCTTCTTATGGGATAAATGATTTCATAATATTATTGGGATATAAGGGTTATTTTATAAAAGAATATTTCGCAAATTATTTTTTACATCAAAGTGATGTAACAATTAATTTAGAAGACAATAGTGTTGAAGTGATTAATAATTCAAGTGAACCATGGAAAGTTACATTATTAGATACTGGATTAAATACTATGACAGGAGGTCGTATCAAGAGGGCCCAAAATCATATAGGAGAAGAAACTTTTATGCTTACTTATGGTGATGGAGTTGCTGATATAAATATTAAGAAATTAATTAAATTTCATAAATCACATGGTAAATTATTAACAATGACATCAGCTCAACCAGATGGAAGATTTGGAGCATTAGAAATAGATGATAAAAATAAAGTAAATGAATTTAAGGAAAAGCCTAAAGGAGATGGTAGTTGGATTAATGCAGGCTATTTTGTTTGTGAGCCTGAAGTTTTAGAATACATAAAAGAGGGTGATGAAACTGTTTTTGAGCAATCTCCTTTAAAAAATTTGGCAAAAAAAGGTGAAATTTTTACCTACAAGCATAATTCATTTTGGATGCCAATGGATACTTTGAGAGATAAAAACAATTTGAATGATTTATGGCTGAATAATAAGGCATTATGGAAATCTTGGAAATAACTAAATAAAACAATAACAAATATGTTCAATAATATTTATAAAAATAAAAAAGTTTTAGTAACAGGTCATACTGGTTTTAAAGGATCATGGTTATCAATGTGGTTACTTAATTTAGGAGCAAAAGTAATAGGATATTCAAACGAAATACCAACTAATCCATCACATTTTTCAGCTTTAGATATTAAAAAAAAAATAAATCATAATATTGGTGATATAAGAGATTACAAAAACCTTAAAAAAGTTTTTGATGTCCATAAGCCAGATATTGTTTTTCACCTTGCTGCTCAACCTTTAGTTAGGAAGTCATATAACGAACCTTTAGAAACGATTGAAGTGAATACAATGGGAGTAGTTAATGTACTTGAAATTGCAAGAGTTACAGATTATATAAAATCTATAGTTGTAATAACAAGTGATAAGTGTTATGATAATGTTGAATGGATTTGGGGTTATAGAGAAAATGATAAACTTGGTGGGGAAGACCCTTACAGTGTATCAAAAGGATGTGCTGAATTAATTGCAAAAACATATATGAAATCTTTCTTTAACGAAGGAAATACTTTTGTAGCAACAGCTAGAGCAGGAAATGTAATTGGTGGTGGTGACTGGGCAGAAGATAGAATTGTGCCGGATTCAATGATTGCTTGGTCTCAAAACAAAAAAGTAACAATAAGAAGCCCGTACGCAACAAGGCCATGGCAACATGTTTTAGAACCTTTAAGTGGTTATTTACAATTAGGTGCTGAATTGTTTTTAAAAAAAAATTATTGTAGGAACGAGTCCTATAATTTAGGACCTGAATCAGATGTTAATAAAACTGTTGAAGAGTTATTAAAACAGATGAAAATAAGTTGGGAATCGGTCAAATGGAAAGTGGAATTACCAAAAGATAAAAAAATGAAAGAAGCTGGTTTATTGAAACTTTCATGTGATAAAGCAAATAATTATCTAAATTGGTATACAACTCTTGATTTTGAAAAGACAATAGAATTTACAGTAGTTTGGTATAAAGAATTTTATTCCGTAAAAACAAAAAAATCAATTTCAGAACTGACTCTTTCTCAAATTAAAAAATATTCTGAAATAGCAAAGACAAAAAAAATGAAATGGGCTTTAAATTAATTACGGATGTTCATATTAATTTACTTAAACAGATTCATGATGATAGGGGAGCTGTATTTCATGTATTGAAAAGTAGTGAAAAACAGTTTGATAATTTTGGTGAAGCATATTTTTCTAAAATCAACAATAATGTTATTAAAGGATGGAAGTTTCATAAAGAAATGAAACAAAACTTTTGTGTTCCTTTTGGTAAAATGAAGTTGGTGTTATTTGATAATAGAGAAAATTCTAAAACTAAGGGATTAATTAATGAAATAATTTTAGATGATTCTAAAAATTATAAAAGAGTTACTATTCCTAAAAACATTTGGTATAGTTTTAAATGCCTTAGCTATCCTTATTGTCTTTTGCTCAATAT
>MDTG01132653.1_pt1 | contig 10926 bp, 8 predicted proteins | sample 811421 | NCBI WGS metagenome assembly MDTG01 (sample SAMN05326645, study PRJNA326480) | marine metagenome | isolation source: seawater | place: Pacific Ocean: South East | collected 2011 | reverse complement strand
TTGTTAATTGAGAGAGATCGTTAAACATATTTAAGATATTTATTTTTAATGATGAACTCATTGCAATGAGATCTCGATGCGCACCACCTAATGGCTCGGGTATAATTAAATCAATTAATTTGAATTCCAATAGTTTTGACGATGTTATACAAAGTGCCTCTGCAGCTTGTGCAGCTTTTTTTGCATCCTTCCACAAAATTGATGCACATCCCTCTGGGCTTATTACAGAATATATACTATGTTCTAACATACATAGTTTATCTGCTATTCCTATTGCTAGTGCTCCTCCAGAACCTCCTTCGCCAATAATCACTGATATTATGGGAATTTTTAAGTTAGACATGATAGATAAATTTTCTGCAATAGCTTGACTTTGGTTCCTCGATTCAGCATCGATACCAGGATATGCTCCAGGAGTGTCAATGAAAGTTATTAGTGGTAATTTGAATTTTTCAGCTAACTTCATTATACGTAATGCTTTTCTATAACCTTCAGGTTTAGGCATACCGAAATTCCGACGAACCTTTTCTTTTGCATCTCTTCCTTTTTGATGACCAACAAACAGAAAAGTCAAACCGTCAATATCACCAATTCCAGCAATGATCGCCTTGTCATCACCAAACATCCTATCGCCATGTAATTCTGTAAAATTATCAAATATATTTGGGATATAATCTAGAGTATGTGGTCTAAGAGGATGTCGTGCTAGCTGAGATATTTGCCAATCAGTCAGATTGCTGAAGATTTTGTTTGTAAGATTCTCATGATCTTTTTGAAGCTTATCGATCGCACTATCACTTTTTGCAGTTTTTTCAGGATCATCGTTAATTTGCTGAATTTTGTTCTCAAGGTCAAGTAGTGGCTGCTCAAAATCTAAGTAATTAGGATTATATTCTTTCATTTTAAATAATTATAAACAAATTAGACAAAATAACTATTGATATTTAACGATAATATTCTCACTTCCTAATAATTTTGTTAGATTATTTATTAACACACTCGTAGGATTTATGTGCCACTGCTCATCAAGTGATAATGGAACGATATGTTGTTTACTGATACATTTAATAATAAGTGGACATTTACCATTTTTATGAGGTTCAAGGATACTCATTAATTTCTTTATCGTCTGATCATTTGTTTTATCTGATGTTATGAGAAGCTCTATTTTTTTCGAATAGTTTTGTCTAGCAAAATCAATATCTACAACACTAGATGCTTTTATGCTTAAAGATCCATTATACTCATCGATTGATATATTACCTGTTACAAAAAGAATCTCGTTTTCTTTTAACATATCTTTATACTTGTCGTAAACGTCAGGGTATATTATGACTTCAATAGCACCGCTTGAGTCATCTATCGATAGAATATTGATAAATCTATCACTACCCACTCGCTGCGTTCTAGAGTTTACTATTACCCCAGAGAGTGAGACATATTCAGAATAATTTTCTTTTAAGCCTTCATTGATCTTATTTAAATAAAAACCAATAGAATGAAAGCCCATCGATTTAATTTCAGATTCGTATTCAGCTATTGGATGACCTGATAAGTACAAGCCAAGAACTTTCTTTTCACTTTGAAGAACATCTAATCTATTTTCTCTAGTTAACTCAAATGTCTTTTCAGATAGTTTCACATCTTTTGCTACTGAGGATGATGTGTCAGATGCAAACAATTCTGTTTGACCGATAGTCTTAGTTAACTGTTTTTTCTGTCCATATGTTAAAGCCTTATCAAGTACTCTCTTCAAAAATATCCTGTTTGAGTCAAAAAGGTCACATGATCCTGAAAATATTAAAGCATCCATTGCCGCAATATTTACAATAGAGTGAGATACCCTCTCGCAAAATTCGAAGATATTATTAAAAGGCCCATTTTGCTCTCTTTCACTGACAATATGTTTGACTGCATTTAATCCAACTCCTTTTATCGCACCAAGGCCAAACATGATTGCTTTTTCATTAATAGCTTCAAACTCATAATTAGATTTATTTATATCTGGCTTAATAACTTTAATGTTCATTTCATTTGCTGCCTTAATTAGAGATATAACTTTATCTGTATTGTCCATATCAGATGACAAAGCCGATGCAAGAAATTCAGATGGATAGTATGTTTTTAATAGTGCAGTTTGGTAAGAAATATAAGCATATGCAACTGAATGAGATTTATTAAAACCATACCCGGCAAATTTCTCCATTTTTGAAAATATTGATTCAGCAATATGACCGGGGATCTTTTTTTTACTAGCACCTGAAAGAAATTTCTGTCTCTGATTCTCCATCTCTTCTTTCTTTTTTTTACCCATTGCTCTTCTTAGTATATCTGCTTCACCTAATGTATAATTAGCTAAAGCTCGCGATATCTCCATTACTTGCTCTTGGTATAAAATAAGACCATATGTAGGCGATAGAATTGGCTCAAGCAAAGGATGCTCATAGTTAATTTTCTTGCCATGCTTATTATTTATAAAATCATCAACCATATTTGTTCCTAATGGACCAGGTCTATACAAAGCTACAAGTGCAACAATATCATCGAAGCAGTCTGGTTTAAGTTGCCCCATATATCTCTTCATGCCAGATGATTCTAACTGAAATACACCTGATGTTAACTTCTTTTGCATCAACGAAAATACTTTGGAGTCAGTAGGAGAAATTGTTTCAATATCAATATTAGCAATTTTTTTTGATCTTAGATTCTTGACCGTTTTGTCAATTATACTTAATGTTCTCAGTCCTAAAATATCAAATTTAACTAATCCTAATTTTTCAATGTCATCTTTATCGTATTGCGTGACAATCTCGCCACTCTCCTCCACCCTATATAGAGGGATATGATTATGAATTTCATTAGGAGATATAACTATGCCTGCTGCATGTTTACCAACATTACGAGGAAGGCCCTCGATTTTTTTTGATGTTTCAATAAGATTTCTTATCTCTTCGCTAGAGTCGTACTGATCCCTGAGTTCTTTATTCTGTTTAAGTGCGTCATTAATAGTGATACCTGGAGTAAAAGGTACTAACTTTGCAATTTTGTCTACAAAAGTATAACCCATACCTAACACTCGACCTACGTCCCTAATAACTGCTCTTGCTGCAAGAGAACCATAGACTATAATTTGTGAAACTTTGTTACTTCCATATTTTTCTGAGATGTGGTCAATAACTTTCTGTCTATTCACCATACAAAAGTCAATATCAAAATCAGGCATAGAAATTCTATCAATGTTCAAAAATCTCTCAAATAATAGGTTATGAGGGAGCGGGTCTACAGATGTGATGCCAAGAGCATAAGCCACTAATGAGCCTGCTCCCGATCCTCTTCCTGGCCCAACTGGAATATCATTATTCTTTGCCCATGAAATGAATTCATGAACAATAAGAAAATAGCTAGTAAACCCCATTTCTTTTATCACATCCATTTCGGTATTCAATCTATCAAAATATGCGCTATGCTTAGATTCATCAAGCATAGGTAATTTATCCTCTAATCCTTTTCGTACAACATTGTCAAAATGATCATCTATTTTTATTTCATCAGGAGCATCGAACTCAGGCATATGATAAGTATCAAGTTTAAGTTTTAAGTTACACCTTTTTATAACTTCACCGACATTAGATATAGCATCAGGCAAATCATGATAAAGATCCTTCATCTCATCTGGTGTTTTAAAATATTGATTTTCTGTATATTCATTTTGCTCTATACGATCATCGAGTTTAATTTTTTTGTTGATACATACCTTAACTTCATGAGATTCGAAGTCTTCCTTATTAACAAAAAGCACATTATTTGTAGCAATGATTGGCAATTGAATATCATTAGCTATATTCAGTGCTTTAATAATAACCAGTTTTTCCGAGATGTGGCTTGTTTTCTGTATATCTATATACATATTTTTCTTAAATAATTGGTGTAACAATTTGATGTGTTTTCGTATAAGCGCCTCTTCCACATGTAACAGGTTTTTACCTACAATCCCATTATATCCACCTGTACATAATATAAGTCCATTGCTGTAATGCTCTATTTCCTCAATAGATATTGATGGTAATCTGCTTGTAGTGTTTTTAACATGTATATCAGAAATGAGCTTTATTAAGTTTTTATATCCATTTTGATCTTTGCATAGAAGAGTAATGAAAGGTTGTTGATTATCATACTCAAAATTACTTATAGGAATCTGGCAACCTATGATTGGCTTAATTTTATTAGTGATACAAGCCTGATAAAATTTAATGGCATTAAATGTATTAAGGATATCAGTTATCGCTAATGATGTGATTCTATGTTTTTTAGCTTTTTTTATCAAAGTATCAATGGCAATAGTGCTGTCAGTAAGCGAATATGCTGTCCTCAATGACAAATGTGTAAATAATTCTTTCATGACTCTATATGTTTTAAGGGAGAAAAACTCATTCTATGGTATATCGAAGGCCCGAATTGTTTAAGTAATTCTATATGTTTTGCTGTACCATATCCTTTATTTTTACAAAATTGATATGTGTCATACCGCTGATCTATTCTGTTCATATAGTTATCTCTGACAACCTTTGCTAAAATTGATGCTGCAGAAACTGCTGGTATTGATTTATCTGCCTTTACAATAGCCTCGCAAGTGATTACAGAGTGTTCTGGTATAAATAAGCCATCGATAATTGCTCTATCTGGAGTTATTACAAGTGATGTTAAAGACCTATTCATAGAAAGTAGTGTTGCTTTGTGGATATTCATTTCATCAATCTCATTATTAGAACATAACCCTATACCTACAGCTATCGAATTCTTGAGAATGTGATCAGCAACTACCTCTCTTTTCAAAGCTGATAATTCCTTAGAGTCACTTAGAAGGGAAAAATCTACAGTATCAGCAAGAATTACAGATGCTGAGATTACAGGACCAGCAAGACATCCTCTGCCAACCTCATCAACGCCAGCTAAAATTGAGCTTGTCATAAAAAGTTCACTATATATAATTGAGTCTATACCTAAATATAACAAAAAAGAGAAATCAATACTCGATATGGTTAAAAAAAAATTAAGAGTAGCTGTAATAGGCCTAGGTTATTTAGGCAAATATCATCTTGAAAAGTACCTCAAAAATCGTAATGTAGCTGTTAAATGGGTGATTGATAGTGATATCAATAATTTAAAGCTAAATATTAACGAATCAATTAAAAAATCAACTGATTTTGAAGATATTATTGGTAATGTAGATTGTGCCTCAATTGTTACGCCTACGACAAGCCATTTCCAGATAGCAAAATCTCTATTACAAAACAAAATTAACATTCTCCTTGAGAAACCAATGACTGAGAGCTTGAGTCAAGCAAAAAAGTTAAATGCTATGGTTAAAGGTAAAAAGGTAATCATGCAGGTTGGACACTTAGAGAGATTCAATCCAGTCGTCGAAAAACTTACAAGTGAAATAAATAACCCTCTATTTATTGAAGTACATAGACTGGCAAAATTCAACCCAAGATCTACTGATGTTAATGTAATATTTGACTTAATGATTCACGATATAGATATTATACTTTCACTAGTAGAATCACCAATAAAGAAAATATCTGTATTTGGTAAGAAGATCATTACACAAACAACAGATATTGCAAATGTTCGTATCGAGTTTTTAAATCATTCCGTCGCTAATCTCACTGCCAGTAGAATAAGTGCGAAAAATGAAAGGAAGATTCGTATTTTTGAGAAGAATAAATACTACTCTGTTGACTTTTTACTATCTAAGATGAATATTTTCTCAAAAAAAACAAATCGCATCTTTAAACAAAATGAGTTTAGTTATAAAAAAGCTGACGCGCTTAAGAAAGAAATTAATAATTTTGTTAATTCATGTTTAGGTCACGAAAAACCTCTTGTGGACGGTATAAATGGCATGAATGCACTTAAAGTAGCTGAGGATATTTCGAGGAAATTATGAATAAAATTAAGTTATTTGATCTTTCGAGGCAATATAAAAGTCTCAGAGTTGTTTTAGAACGAAAGGTTTCTAGAGTTCTAGCAAGTGGACAATATATTATGGGACAAAATGTGAAAACATTTGAAAAGAATGTTTCTAAATATCTATCAGTAAAAAATTCAGTTACATGTAATTCTGGTACAGACGCACTAATTTTAGCGTTAAGATGCCTAGATATTGGGCATGGAGATGAAGTTATCACTACACCATTTACATATTTTTCTACAATAGAAGCTATATTACTTGTTGGTGCGAAGCCTATTTTTATAGATATAGATTCTACTACTTTTAATATTGATCATAGTCAGATTGAGACAAGGATTACAAAAAAAACAAAGGCTATCCTGGGTGTGCATATTTTTGGTCATCCTTATGAGGCGGAAAAGATAAAAAGATTATGTAAAAAGCATAAATTAAAAATGATTGAAGATTGTGCGCAGTCATTTGGAGCGAGTATTGGCAAGAAGCAAACAGGAACAATTGGTGATATAGGTTGTTTTAGTTTTTTTCCAACAAAGAATCTAGGGTGTGCTGGTGACGGCGGTATGCTTGTAACAGACAACGATCAACTTGCTAGAAAAGCTAGGATGCTGCGAAATCATGGTGGAATTGAAAGAAATGAACATAACTTGGTTGGATATAATAGCCGTCTAGATGAAATTCAAGCGGTAGTACTCATAGAGAAGCTTAAATTAGTAGATAAGCTTAATAATAGTAGAATCAGAATTGCTAAAGAATATAGTAAATCTATAGTCAATAAAAAAATAATTACACCTAGTTATACAAACGAAGTTAAACATATTTTTCATCAATTTACATTAATTGTTGATAATAGGACTCGGTTCACAAATTATCTAACAAAAAATGATATTCCTTTTGGAATCTACTACCCAAAACCAGCTTATATGCAACCAGCAGTTAAAAAAATTATAAGAAATAGTCCGAAACTTAAAGTAACAGAGGCTGTTTGTAAAAAATGTGTATCGATACCCATTTTTCCAGAACTATCAAAGAAAGAATATGATTTAATTATTGACACTATTAATGACTACTAAAGGTTCAAGAGAAATATTTATCATAACTGGTGAGTCGTCAGGCGATCAACATGCTGCTAAGTATGTAAAGGAGCATCTACTACTGAATAAAGAGTTATATTTTTCTGGGATAGGACAAGAGAGTATGAGGGATGAAGGCGTATCTTTAATATACAATTCTGAAGATATATCAGTGGTTGGGTTGACAGAGGTAATATTTAAATATCATAAAATTAAAAGTGTAATGGATTTGGCTAAGAAATATATTTATGAGAAAAAGCCAGCACTTATCGTTCTTGTAGATTATGTCGAATTTAATCTCAAAATTGCCTCGTATGCAAAATCACTTGGCATACCTACTCTTTTTTATATCGCTCCACAAGTATGGGCTTGGCGTGAGAATAGAATAAATAATATTGTTAAAGTAGTCGATCATTTAGCGGTAGTTTTCCCATTTGAATATGATATTTTTTCGAAGTTTACAACGAATGTTACATATGTAGGACATCCATTAGCAGATGATAATGAATTGAGTTCTGATGATACCAATTATCATAATAAAAAATATGATTTAGGAGTTTTTCCTGGGAGCAGAGAATCTGAAATAAAAAATAATATTTATACGATGCTTGATTGTATTAAACCAAGTAAAGGTAAAGGCCCCGACTATAGTAATATTAAAATTTTTTACTCAAATGATAAAACTAAAAAGTTATTAGAAAGAATGCTTCCTATTTCATTGCATGACTCACTTAAAAGTGGAAAGGACAGGAGTGAGATAAAGCAATGCAAAAAGGCAATCACAGCATCAGGCACAATTACACTCGAGCTAGCTCTACTAGGTATTCCGATGGTAATAGTATATAGATTATCAGCTATCTCATACTTAATAATGAAAAGATTGGTAAAATTAAAATATATTGGACTAGTAAATTTAATTCTTGGAGAAAATCTTGGAGATAAAATGATTGTCAAAGAATACATACAACCAAAGTACCATGACCAGGTAGAGATTATGGCTGAGTTGGATAAAATAGATAATGATACTGAATATCGTGATAGAATTAGAAACAAATATCTTGAAATAAGGAAGAAATTAAAACCAGGTGCGGCGAAGAATCTTGCTCACATAGCTAATAAATTAATTTTCTAATTTATCGCGTAATTCCTCTTTTGCTTTTAAGTATGAAGTCAACGAAATATTTTGATTCTTCGTTGTTTATCTTTAAATCATTGTATCTTTTAATGCAGTCATCTCTTGATGTTTTCGATTTGATAAACAATTTAAAAAGCTTCTCTAATGAATGAATAACCTCATCAGCCAGGCCAGATCTTTTCAAGCCAGTGGTGTTGATTTTATAGGCGCGAGCATGATTACCAGCGACTAGGGTAAAAGGTGTTACATCACGAGAAATTACAGTTCCTAATCCACTAAAAGCATAATCACCAATATTACAAAATTGATGTACAAGTGTGAAACCACCGAGTGAAACATGATGTCCCAGCTCAACATGCCCTGCTAGTGATGCAGCATTGGAAAGAATGCAATGATCCTTGATGATACAATCATGAGCCACATGCGCATATGACATAAAAAGGTTGTTTGAACCTATCACAGTTTTATTTATTCCGGCCTCAGTGCCTCTGTTTATTGTGCAAAATTCTCTAAATGTATTATTATCAGATATTATCAACTCAGATTCTTCACCATGAAATTTTAAGTCTTGAGGTATTTCACCAATTGAACTAAATTGATATATCTTATTTGAACATCCAACTGTTGTGTTTTTCTTAATTATAACGTGAGGCTCTATCTTGGTATCTTTATTAATTCTAACATTTTCTTCTATAATTGAATAAGCTCCAACATGAACGGAGGAATCTAATTCAGAACTTGGGTGAATTATTGCAGTCTTATGTATCATTTTTATTTTTTACTGCACCAAGCAGTTCTGCTAGACATACAACATCATCATTAACTTTGCATACTGCTTCAAATTTATGAACATCTCTTTTACTCTGAATTAATTTGACTTCTATAATAAGAATATCACCAGGGTAAACAGGTTTTTTAAATCGTGCTTTGTCTATACCAACAAAATAATATAATAAATCAGGATCATTTCTATCATTACTTTTGAAATCAAGTAAAGCTGTCGCTTGTGCCATTGCCTCTAAAATTAAAACGCCAGGAAAAACTGGATGGTTTGGGAAATGTCCCTGAAAAAAAGGTTCGTTATTACTTACGTTTTTTTGGGCAATAAGATAATCATATTTTTTGAAATCGATTAATCTATCAATTAAAAGAAATGGATACCTATGAGGTAAGTAATTGATAATTTCATTTTTATTCATATTTTTCCCCTTTGCTTCTGTTTACTTTTTTAAGAGTATCATCCAAAGATTTAAATCTCGCTTGATTTCTTCTCCAACTATCTACCGGTTCTACCGTTGTCCCTGATGCATATGATCCTGGCTTCAGGAGACTTTTAGTTACCATTGTCATTCCGTGTATATGTACATCATCAGAAATATTTATGTGTCCATTCACTCCGCTACCACCACCAAGTGTGCAATTTTTCCCAATAATGGTACTACCTGCAATGCCAACACAAGCTGCAATTGCGGTATTAGTACCAATTTGTACGTTATGAGCAACATGTACGAGATTATCGATCTTTACATTATCACCAATCATTGTCATATCTAATGATCCTCTATCAATAGTAGTATTAGCACCAATCTCTACAGAATTCCCGATTGAGACTCCACCAACTTGTGGTATTTTTTCCCATGAATTTTTTTCATTAAGTACCAGACCAAAACCGTCTGCACCTATAACCGCCCCGGAGTGTATTATTACGTTATTACCTAGTTGCACATTACTATATATGGTTACATTTGGATAAACAATACAGTTATCACCCATTGTTACATCGTCTGCAATATCAGCACTGTTAGCTATTAACGTAGTTGAGGCAATATTTTTAAACTTCGATATGTCTTTAATATCATGTGCATGTATCTTCTCTTTAGTATTATCTCTCAACATTCTCGAAAATGTAAGTTGAGGGTTGCTTGATATTAGACATGATTTTTCTATAGACGCAGATAGCTCCTGTGTTGTTAATAGGCATGAAATTTTATTATCATCAATAAGCTTGAGCATTTTTTTATCACTCATGAAAACTAAAGAATCATCGGTGGGTTTGACTAGGCTAGCAAGTGAGCTAACATTTGTATCTTTGTCACCTTTTATTTTACAATTATATTTTTCAGCTAATTCAAGAATCGTGTGTTTTTTGCTTAATAACATTATTGGAGTTTAGAAATGATATCTTGAGTAATATTGATATATTTTTTCGCATAAAGCGTAGTACTCTCAGCTCTAAGAATGATATCAAAATTATTTTTTTCGGCATAAGTAGTAATAGTCTCATTAACAATTTTTTCAATTTTACTGTATTCTTCTCTTTGAGTTTTTTCTAGATCAATTTGTAACTTTTCTTGACCAGTTCTAAGTTTTTGCTCTACGCCTTGAATTTTGGTTACGAGATTCTTCTTTTCCTTATCAGACATCACTGATTCATTCTTGAGATATTTATCATTTAGAGAGTTCCATTCTTTTTCCAAAGTCTTAAGATTCCTCGCTCTTGGATCAAATTTCTTCTGAATTTTTTCACGTGCATCTTTGTACATAGGGACCTCATTCAAGAGTCTTGATAAATTTACTATTCCCATCTTTACCTCAGAATAAGAAATTTGCGGGTACGATATAAAGATAATTAGTGCTGATGATAATAATATTTTACTGATAATTTGCATTTTAAAAATTTCCTCCGAGCCTAAAAATGACAGATTGAAAATCATCACCTTCTTTGTCTCTAAGAGCGTTTGCGAAAC
>MDTG01436420.1_pt1 | contig 10927 bp, 5 predicted proteins | sample 811421 | NCBI WGS metagenome assembly MDTG01 (sample SAMN05326645, study PRJNA326480) | marine metagenome | isolation source: seawater | place: Pacific Ocean: South East | collected 2011 | reverse complement strand
TGAACACGATCGCCATCATCATGGTAATCAGCATCCACGGCTCCATCTCGAGCGTGCGGATCAGTTCCTGCGTGGCGCGCAGGCCGCCGGTGATGTTGAACACGCCGGTAAAGGCGGTGGCACCCACCACGATGAACAGGATCATTGCCGAGGTGCGCCCGGTCTCCAGCATCGCGCCATAGAAGGTGCCAAACTGGAACCGCCCGCGTGCGATCACGATCAGCAGGGCGAGCGCGGCACCTATGGCTGACGCCTCGGTCGCCGTGGCGATGCCTGCCAGAAGCGAGCCGAGAATGCCGAAAATGAGCACCAAGGGCGGCAGCGCCTCGACCGCCAGCATCCGCATCAGGGTGGCGCGCTCGACCTTTTCGTCAGGCTCCACCGCCGGGGCAAGGTCGGGGCGCAGCACCGAGATGATGTACACGTAGACCGCATAGCTGAGGCCGAGAAGCACGCCGGGGATCATAGAGCCCGCGAAGAGCTCGCCCACCGAGAGCGGCGAATAGCTGGCCATCAGGATCAGCATGATCGACGGCGGAATGAGGATGCCGAGACAGCCCGACGCGGCGATCACCCCGGCGGTGAGCGAGGGCGCATAGCCATATTGCAGCATCGGGCGGAGCGCCATCACCCCCATCACGGTGATCGACGCGCCGATGATGCCCGTGGTCGCCGCCAGCAGGATCGAGATGAACACCACCGCCAGCGCCAGTCCGCCGCGCACCTGACTGAGCATCAGGCGCAGGGTTTCGAACATTCGGTCGGTCACGCCTGAATCCGATAGAAATCTGGCCATCAGGACAAAGAGCGGAATGGCGATGAGAGTGTAATTGTCCAGCACATCGCCGAAAATCCGGTTGATCACGATGCCCAGAACCATCGGCTTGCCCGCGATGATCGCGGTTAGCACGGCGGTGCCGCCCAGAACGAAGGCCAGGGGATGCCCAAGGAAGAGGCCAAGCAAAAGCAGGCCGAACATCAGGACGGCAATCAGTTCGGGGTTCATTCAGAGGCCTCCTGCCGGTCGAAGACGATTTTCAGAACATCGGCGACCCCCTGCACGAGCAACAGCCCGGCGGCGACGCACATCGCCATCTTGAGCGGGTAGACTGGCATCTGAATGGCCCCGTAGGTGACTTCTCCCTGCGCCCAGGAACGCTCGGCGAACTCCCAGGACCGGGTGAGAAACACCCAGGCGAAGGGAAAAAAGAAGATCGCATAGCCCAGCAGGTCGGCGATGCGCTGACCGCCGTTTCCCAGCTTTTCCGTCAGGATATCGACACGTACATGCGCCTTGTGCCGCAGCGCGTAGCCACCGAGCAGCACGAAGTAGAAACCAAAGAGCTGTTTGGAGACGTCGAAGGCCCATCGTGTCGGCTCATTGAACACGTAGCGCAGAACCACGTCATAGATGATGATCGCGGCGAAAATGATGGCCAGAACAGATATTACTCGCCCAACGATTTCATTCAAAGCGTTGATGGTTCGCACGACCATACTGGCCCCTCCCCCTCGATTTTTGCCCGGCGGTCGCGGTACGACTGTCGCGCATCTATCTACCTCGTGGGGACTGTCGCGTGTTTCAACGCGAAGTTCAAGGGGGCCTCAGGTGACTTTCATGTAACTGAAAATACTTAAGTATTTTGATTGAACGCAGGGTTCACTGCCCGGCCCGCCTATGTGACGGGCAGGGTCGTGAACGCGCAGCGCGGAGCCGATCAGGCCTCGACCGGTGCGTCCCATCCGGGCTTGAGCGCACCCTTTGCCATGTCCAGCGTGTATTCCGACAGGATCGAGGATGTCCCATCTTTCACGCTTTGCATATACGCCTGCGGCTCGGCGATGAAGTAGCAATGCGCCTGCACTTTCTCGCCGTTGACGACGACCGAGATCGTCTTGCGCATGTAGGTGTTCTTTTGCCCCGGGCCGTTGTAGCCCTCCAGCTTGTCGATCTCTTTCAGTCCGCTCGACTTGACCCGGTAAACCTCGCCCATGACCTGCTGTCCGTGGCCTTTCAGATCGACGAGTGTTGCCATGCGGTGCAGGTAGGGGCATTTTTCATTCGTGCAGGCGGGTTCGTCCTGAACGACCAGCGGCACGCGTTGAAAGGTCTTGGCCTCGCCGACGAAGTCCGACAACAGATCCTTGTACTTGTCGTGATTGGGGAAGCCGCGTTTGAGCGAGCCATAGGTGAAGTAGAGATGGGTTGTTTCGGCCTCGGTGCCTGCGCCGTCCTGCCCGGCACTGGCCAGACCAACCGCGTCTGGATCATCGACATTGAACTTTTTCGACCAGTCGACCAGACGGGTATAGATCTGCTCTGACAATTCAACTTCGCTCAACAGTTGCAGGCAACTCGTGACGTTGAAGTCGTCCTGATCGAGCAGCAGATTGATGATGTCCTCGGCACGGTTCTTCATGGCGACGTGCATCGCCGAAAAGCCGAACGCGTTGACGATGTTAACGTCGATTCCAAGTTCAATGAGCTTTCGCGCGGCGTTCAGATCCGTTTTGCCCTGAGCCGTACCATGCCCCGAGGTTTCGCCCGCGCCGCCCGCCGCATAGTGCAGTAGGCTATCGCCGCTTTCCTCATCGACGATATTCACGCCGACCACCTGTTCCTCGATCGTGCGAAATATCCTTGGCCAGAGGCCACCGTCATTCTGGCGTGATGCCTCTTGCGCCCATTTGATCACCCGGTGTTCCTGATGATCAAGGTCGTCAAAGGCGACGTCCAGGGCCGCCAGGATTTCCTCGGGTGTCGCCATCGCCCCGATGCCGACCATGCCATTCGATAACTTGTCCGATCTGGGGCCCACGAATGTGCCGCCGAGACGCTTCAATTGCGCGACGTTGTTCTGCGTGTTGATGTTGTTCCACATGTTGGTGTTGCAGGCCGGGCAAAAGATCACCGGCTTCTTCTGGTACTGCCACGCAACGAACACCGAGGTGATCAGGCTGTCGCCGATCCCGTTTGCGACCTTGCCCATGGTATTGCAGGTGATCGGCGCGACGATCACGCAATCGGCCCAGTCACAAAGTGCCAGATGCGAGGCGCGCACCTTCATGTCGAATTGCTCGTAGCGAAAGTTCCACTCGTCGCTGTCGCGGTAGATGTCGCTGTGCTTGATATTGTTCAGGATCGTTTCAGTTCCGAAATCCTTGAAGAAATGTTCGGCCTGCGGCGAGGGGGCCAGCTTTACATGGTGGCCTGCGGCGGTCAGTTCCTCGACCAGTCGCGGCACCTTGTCGGCGGCCGATGATCCGCAGGCGCACAAGAGCACGTTGCGCTTGCCGTCGCGCGGTTCGGTCAGGCCACCCTTGGGATAGCCGTAGAGATTGTGTTCGAGGCTGGGGGTCTCGTCGGCGGGCAGGGCCGGCAGGCCAGCCGCGCGGATCCGTTCCTGAAGCGCTCCGCTGAGGATGGCGTTGACGATATCGTCGCGCCGCCCGAGGTACTCCCCGTTCAGGAACATGTAGGGCACCGTCGCCTTGCCTGTCAGCCGCTCCAGTTGCTGGCGCATCCGCGAGGCCAGCGTGCCGTTACCCGACACGTCCTGCTGGAAAATCTCGGTCACGCCGATGTTGGAAAGGATGCTTTGCAGCATGTAGGACCACGAGTCGTCAGGATCGTAAAACAGGGCCAGCGTATTCTCGGAAATCAGGCGCGCGACGTCTCCGGGATCTTTGGGCACGTCCTTGCGCAACAGCAAGACCATGGACGGGTTGCGCTTTTCGCGCAGGCCGCGAAACAGGTGAGAGCGCGGGGCTTGCCAGACCTGTGACGTCGCCGGGCTCATGTCGACCAGTGTCACGTAATCGGTATCGGCGTCATAGGCGATGCACAGGCACCAGAATTCCTGCAAAAGCGCCGTCTCGACATAGGCGCTTTCGGGGACCGCCACGGCCTTGTGCCCGAGCACTGCGTTGAGGTCGATATTGACCATCAGGTGCCGCTGCGACGCGGTGCCAAGCTGGTCGAGTTGCTCTGTGAACCACGCCTCGGGATCGTCCGCCTCGCCCAAGTTCCGGTCTTCAAAGATACGACTTTCGGCATCGAGATGCAGGTCCGAGAATTTCCCAAGGTATTGATGAGCGATCTCCGCCAGTTCCTTGGCCGAGCGGATGGTGCTGAGTGATTCTGTATAGGACACGTCGGTCGAACGCAGCAGCTTGTCCTCGCTCGCCCAGTGATCGCCGAACAGCTCGAAACTTTCGGCCAAGACACTGAGACCGTTCAGGTTCGGCGTGGAACGGCGGAACATCTCGCGGCGCTTCTCGTTCGTGATGTCAAGATGCGCGGTGCTGTCGACATAGCGACAGTCCTGCGCGAAGGTCGTCAACTCGGTGTCCATCGCTTCGCGCGCCGAGAACCGCAGCAGGCCGCGCGACCGCAGCGACCCACCGTCGCGATCGGACATCGCGGCGTGCAGACGGGCGGTGGTGGTGACCCACATCTTGCCGTATTTCTCGGGGTGTACATCCATCATGTGCACCAGCCCGGTGCTGGGATTGCATTTCGCGATAACGGCGAAATGCCCGCCCGGCATGTCGGCGCGGCCATGCGCGAGACCCACCTGAAAATTTGCGACGATGATGTCATTGTTGCCGGCGATCTGAACGGATTCCATGATACCGTCGCGCAGCATGTGCTCGTCCGTGGTGTCGGCATCCATGTAATGGACGCGCACCTTCACGCGGTCGTTCAGGCCCTTGGTGTGAATGTAGGTGCAGGCGATGTCGAACAATTCGCCAAGGGCGATCCCGGTATTGACGACATAGGCACTCGGCAGATTGGCCTTGCGGAAGATGTCATTGACGTCGCAGGGAAACCCGAGGGCCGAAAGACTGAGGGCTGCGGCGGTCACGCTGCAACAGTTGATGGTCTGCTGAAAATGCTCCATCCGCTCGGTTACTAGTTCGCCGAAGAACGTGGCGAAGAACGCGATTCGGGTCTCATCGGGCAGGTCGTGCCACTCCGTTGCGGATAGAAAGGCAACCTCTGTTCCCGCTTCAGCACGCGCGGTCAGGCTGACCGGCAGGTCGTTGAATTCCAGGTGCTCTTCGTAAAAGTAGTCACCCGGCTTGGCGGTGGCCAGCGCGTCCTGCTTATGCGACAGCGCAACTTGCCCCGTCAGCACGATATAAAGCCCGGTAGCAGGCAGGACTGTCTCATCCGTGAAACTGTGCGCCTTGAACCGCTGCATCAGGGCCTCGGGTGCCTTGTCGGACAGCGTATCGGGAACCGCACCGAGAATGATGTCCCACTGTGCGGCGGTCAGCGGGGTTGCAGGTGTTGCGGGGGTGATGGAAATCTCGGACATAAAATGCATAGCCTCCGGTTGGGGTCAGGTTAAAAATCTCACGTTATATCACTCGTTACAGATACAGAGCCGGGACCGGTGATGGTCGGCACAGAATTGAACAACGCGGCGTCCTGCGCGCTGCGGATGATGTCTTTCAACGTCTCTTCATCTGCGCGACCGCAGGCGACATCGAGCATCGCCCGAGTCCGGGCGATGTGAAAATCCGACCACGGTGTTGGTTCTTCGCCTGCGTAGGTCTCCAGTGCGTCGGCAAAGCGCGCGGCCTCGTCATGCTCACCCGCGTTGAGAGAGGCCTGCATCGCATTTCGATAGAACCTGAAATAGTTATGCCCGACGCATCCTTTTGCCAGTAGGGCCTCAGCCTCGGCGAGAATCGTCTTGCGCCGGGTCGCATCCGGTGTCGTCAATCCGACCGTGGACATGACCCATGGGCCGATAAAGGTCTCGGCACCCAGATCGCGCAGCTTGCGCAGCGCGTTTTCGGCAATCGCGGCGGCCTCTGTCCGTTTGCCTTCGTAAAACGCAATGCGCGCGTTAGTCTCTTCAAGGAACGGCTCAAAGCGCAAGGCGCCGATCTTCGTCGCCAGATCCAGACCTGATTGAATCTCGAAACGTGCGTCCTCGAACCGGGCCATCGACGTGAGAATCCATCCGGCGGTCAGGCGCGAGACGATCTCGGGCCGGTGCATCCCGAGTTGTGCCGCGAGATCCGCCGATCGTAGTGCATAATCCAGCGCGGTCTCGGTTTCGTTCATGTAGATCTTGGCGGTTGCCAGCATGAAAAGATTGGCGCTTTCGACATCGACCAGATCATGCTCGTGGCAAAGTGCTAGGCATTTCTCGATCACGTCATGGGCCGAGAACATGCGGCCCTGTGCATATGCGGCATCCCCCAGGCCGCTGAGCGCAAGTGCCTGACGCCTTGGCAGGTCGGCGCGTCGAGCGTAATCGAGGGACGTGGTGTGTTCTGCCTCGCAGCCGTCCAGATCACCGCGCGGGAAATGCAGGCTACCGCGCAGGTAATGGATGGTACTCAACTCGGCGATCAGGCCAGCGGCTTCCGCGATATCCTGGGCGTGATCCAGCACACTATAGGCGTCGTCGATGCGGTCTAGAACGCGCATGGCTGACGCGATACCGATTTCCGACTGGCAGATTTCAAGTGGTGACTGCGCGCAATCCCGCGCCGACCTGAAACACTCTATGGACGCGTCGTTCTGCCCGGCATCCCGTAACGCATCAGCCTTGACCCGCAGCAACGCCCCCTTGGTCTGTATGTCAGGGGAACAGCTAAGACCCGCATCGGCAAGCCGGAGCGCCTCTTCTCGCTGGAACCGCTCTCGCGCATCCTGTGCGACTTCGAGAAACGCCTCGGGTGCCTCTGGGTCCATCGCGGCGGCGAGATGCTGTGCATAGAGCCTGCGATCCTGCGTGGCATACCAGCGCGCGGCAGCCTTGTGCAGCGCGCGAAAGTCGTTGCGCAAAATGGTCTGAAGGATCGCTTCGCGGATCAGCGCATGCGCGAACAGATACCCGTCGTCGGTCGGCTTGATCAGCGCCGCTTCGACCAGCGGCTTTTCGTCATAGACGCTGATGCCGGAAATGCGGGTCACCGCAGCCATGGCAAACCTCTGGCCAAAGATGGCCGCAGCCTGAAGGATCTTCTTGTCGACGGGTCCGAGCCGGTCAAATCTTGCCTGGATCAGGCTCTGGATCGAACTCGGAAGACGGCCGTTGGAGTCTGTTGCATGCGCCAGCATCTGCACCAGGAAGAGGGGATTGCCCTGGGCCTTCTCGACGCATTCCTCGATCAACTCCTCGGTGACGCGCAGGGTTTTCTGGGCCAGAGCAAGTGCCTCGGAGTCCGTCAGCGCCTCGAGCGTCATGCATCTGACCCGTGCAGAACTGTCGATCGGGGCAAGCGTAACCTCCATCACCATCCCCTCCATCCTCGATGTGATCAGAAGCAGGATTGGATTGATCTTGCTTTCCTCGATGAGCAAATCGACCATTGGCAGGGCTTCAGGGTCGGCCCAGTGGATGTCTTCGACAAGGATGAGTTGGGGCCTTTGTGCGGAAAAATGACGCAAGAGCCGCCGCAGCGTTTCGCGATAAATTTCGGTCCGTGCATCGTCGCTCATCGCGCTCAGCATCAGCGACATATCACGGTCGAGTTTCCCACCAAGCATTTGCACCGCAAAGATCGCAGTGGCCTGTGTGAGCACTTCTGCCTCGACGAGTTTCGAAACCGTCACCATGATGGCGGACTGCCGCGCGCGGTCTCGCAGACCGCAAATGCTCTTGACGAGTTTTTCGATCGGGTCATGCGTGTTGCCCGACCCGAAATCCAGAAACTGGGCCGTGTGCGTCTCGAACCCCGCCTCGTCCGCCGCGAAACGTGTCGCCTGCAGCAGGTGGGTTTTGCCAAGCCCCGCGTCGCCCCGTACGAAAATCGTCTCTCCCGTGCCGCGCTCGGCGCTGCCTGAAAGCGCGCGCCGCATCACCGCCATTTCGCGATCCCGCCCGACCAGCGGTTTCACGTCGGTCGTCTCGCGAAACCCGATATAGCGATGTGCGAGGATCGGCACATCATATCCCTTGACCTCGAGGGACAAGGGCGTATCGCAGACGATCTTGTGGCTGAGCGATCGATAGATCAGGTGATCGATCAGCGTCTCCCGGCGACCCGCCCGGTCCGCCAGCCGAGAGGCGAGGTTCACGGTATCGCCTGTCAGCGTGAAATCCACGTCCTTGCGATGGCCGTATCCGCGTCTTGAGAATAGGACATTGCCAACCGCAGCCCCGACATGAATGGTCAGCTCCCGTCCGAGACGGTGAGAGATTTCATCCATCGCGCGATGCATCTCAGAGGCTGCGCGTAGCGCACGTTCGGTGTCGTTGCCGTAAGAGACCGGGGCGCCAAAGACGGCGATGACGCAATCCCCTCTGTGACCGTCGATGGTACCACCCATCCGCACGACGATTTCGTTCAGGCTTTCGTAAAAGCAGGACAGGACATCGTGCATATCCTCGGTATCGAGGTCGCGCGAGAGTGCGGTGTAATCGTTCAGATCTGCGAAAACGGTCGTCACATTTCGTCGCTCGGCCTCTAACCCGGCGTCCGCAGTTTCTTTTGAAGACGTGCCGGTGACTGCGTCCGATGCCGCAAATGTCTGAAACCTCGCATATAATTTCTTGCGATGTCCGAGTGAGGCGATGCCGATTTCCTTGAGTTCATCAAGGCTGAGATCTGCGACGATGGTCAGGTCAATATCGTTTTCTTCAAACAAGGAATAGTATTGGTGAAATCCCAGCTCATCGAGCAAGCTCTCAAGCTCGGTCATCTTTCGATCCTTAGGGTCCATAATGTTGCCGCAGTGTAGTTTCCATATGCAGCAAGTAAAGATTTTTCGGGGCGGAGTAGGGCATTGCTTAGCGCGTTCCGGCAACCACTTTCAGTTGATCAGAGGTTTTCGAAATTGCCTGTCATAGGATGGAGGCACCTTGTTTGCTGTGGTCTGACGCTGCAGCGGAATGAGGCGCGTGTCGCGGCAAGCAGAACCACAACACGACATCGGGTGCCCGCGCAGACCCTAACGCAGTAATCCCTGTGCGGATACGCGATAAATAGCAGCGGGTTTCCGGGGAAAATGTTGCATGAACGCGCCGCTTGGCACCCAATGATTCCTGTTGGTCTCATCACGTCCCATGTTGTAGGGCTGGATGACGCTGGTGGAGTCGGAGACATGGAATATTTCCTGACGGATCAGGTGTTCAACGCGGCCGGGCTTGCGGGGGTGGTGCTCTATCTGGGATCCTATGCACTGCTTCAGGCAGGCATTCTGCGCGGTGGCGGATATACCTACGCGATCCTGAATCTTTGCGCCTCCTGCTTGGTTCTGATCAGCCTGACGGTGGCGTTCAATCTGTCTTCCGCCATCATACAGGTGTCATGGATCGTCATAAGTCTGATGGGCATAGCGCGTCTTGCATGGATCAATGGCCAAGTGCAATTTTCGGCAGAGGAAGAGGCCATGTTGCAGCAGGTCTTTACGGACATGCCGCGCCCGATGGCCCGCCGTTTTCTGAATCGGGGCAATTGGATCGATGCCACCGAAGGTGTCATACTGACCGAAGAGGGCACGCCGGTCGCCAACCTTTACTATCTGGCGGATGGCGAGGTGCAGGTCATATCCGGTGGTCAGGTCATTTGTAATATCACCTCCGGCCTAATCGGCGAGATGAATGTTCTGTCCGGCGGAGAGGCCTCTGCCACGGTTTGCATCGCATCCCCATCACGCCTGTTCGTCATCTCGGGCGATGCGCTGCGACGCCTGAACGCGCGCGACCCGGATTTTCGAAATTTGCTTGGCAAGGGAATGAGCCGTGACACCGGGCGAAAGCTGATGTCAGCGAATGCGCGTTGGTCTGCAAACACCGCCGTAGATTGACGCTGGCCGCTTTGCAAGTTGCCCTGTCTCAACCACATCGCGCATCGCGGCTGACTTGGATCAGGAAGACGTGATGGGCCTCGCGCCGGTCATCGAAGCCCATCCCGGGAGAGGCATAGGGCATATTCCGCACAGCCAAGCTCACGGTCTGTGGGCGCTCGGACAGAGGGCAGCGGATGTCGGCGGGACATGGCGCTTTCCTTTCTTAGCGGACCAGGTAATGGGTCTGGAGGCACTGCATGCAAGGGCCAGCGCCGCCGGGTTCGACAATGTGCTGGGGCGGTCGGGCGCTGCATTGACATCCCGGACCGGTGCGGCATTGTACTGGATCATGGTGGATCGCATGTTTCCCGAGGCGGTCGCGCAGGCCGTTTATGTCCTCGTTCTGACGCTGATCGTCGTGGTCATCGCTGCGCCCGATGCTATGGCGCATCCGGTGCCGCATCCCGGCGAGGCGGTCGCTGCCGGACCCAAGGACATGGCGGATGCGGTTGTGGACGCGTTTTCGTGCTGCCATGCCGTCAGCGGGTGTTCTGTCACACTCTCCGCTGATCCGGTCGGTGTCCTGTCAAAGCAGCCGTGGTCGCGTATCGTGTGAACCGGCATGCAAGATTGACCCCTGTATTGGGGTAATCGGCGTCCAAAAGTGATCCCCCTGATATTTCTGTTCAGAAGCTTCCCCGACGGGTTGGAGGGAGCGAGTTGGGGATGTTGGTTGTGGAGACGATTGCGAAGATCAGGCGGGCGTATTTCATTCAGAGGAAACCGATCAAGCAGATCTGCCGGGAGCTGCGGGTATCACGGAACACGGTGCGGAAGGTGGTGCGGTCCGGGGCAACCGAGTTCAGCTATGATCGCACCAGCCAACCCCGCCCCAAGATCGCCCCTTGGCGGTCCGATCTGGATGAGATGCTGGCCGAGAATGACCGGCAAGCCAAACGCCAGCGGCTGACACTGGTTCGGATTTACGAAGAGCTACGCAACCGAGGTTATGACGGCAGCTATGATGCGGTGCGGCGCTATGCGGCGAGTTGGTCGAAGGCGACCCGGGAAGCTTCCGCCGCTGCGTATGTGCCGCTGAGCTTCGATCCGGGCGAAGCCTATCAGTTCGACTGGAGCCACGAGGTTGTCCTGATCGATGGCGTCACC
>MDTG01375376.1_pt1 | contig 10927 bp, 9 predicted proteins | sample 811421 | NCBI WGS metagenome assembly MDTG01 (sample SAMN05326645, study PRJNA326480) | marine metagenome | isolation source: seawater | place: Pacific Ocean: South East | collected 2011 | reverse complement strand
AAGTTGCTTTAATTACAAAACCTCTTATTGAATAAATTGTGATGAATAGAGGGTATGGGTTATTCACTAATAATTTCTTTTGTTCTGCATACAGTAGTTTTTACTGCAACAATGGTAGGACTGCCAATATTTAATGATCCTGAGCTTGATATTCCACCAATTATTCAGGTGGAATTAATTGAAATTTCTGAAAAAACAAATGTTCCTGAAATAAGTACAAAAAAAGAAGAAGTAAAAGTAGAACCAAAAAAGAAAGAAAAGAAGGAGGAAAAAAAGATAAATCAACCTAAAGTTAAGCCTAAAGAAGAAAAGTCTAATGAAAAAATTAAAGATCCATCAAAAGAGGAGAAAATTGTTAAAGATAAAATTGAAACCAAAATGATCCAAAATATTCCAATAAGAAAACCAGAAATAAAGAAGAAGGATAAATTTGATCCGCTTAAACTTGCTGAACTCATAGATAAACAGCAAGATACAGTGGTAGAAAAAGAAGAAATTAAAGATCTTGAGTATGAATCTTTAGACAAGACCAATTCTATATCAAAAAAACTTACATTGAGTGAAGAGGATGCAATTAGGGCACAATTTATGAATTGTTGGAGTATTCCTCTTGGAATGCCTTTTGATGAAACATATATTGTGAAAATAAAGATATTTTTAAATAAAGATGGATCTTTGTCAAAACCTCCAGAAATGTTACAACACGAACGTATGAATAAACCAGGTGAAGAATATTTTAGAACTTTAGCTGAAAGTGCGATTAGGGCTGTAAGGAGATGTGATCCATTAAAGAAAATACCTGATATAAATAGATATGATGATTGGAAAACTCTTCAATTAAATTTTGATCCAAGAGAAATTTTAAGATGATTAAGATACTTACTTCAATCATAGGAATTTTTCTTTTTTTGATATCTATTTCATGGTCAATGATTGAAATAGATATTACAGAAGGTAATCGTGAACCTTTACCGATAGCTATAACTGAATTTTTTTATGATGAGTCTGCCAAAGAGTTACTTGAGGATGTTTCTTCTAATATGAGAACTGTTATGTCAGCAGATCTTGAGAGGAGTGGTTTATTTAAATCTATTAATAAGGAAGCATTTATTCAAGCAAATAAGTCGATGCATCTTAAGCCAAGATTTGAAGATTGGCGTTTAATCAAAGCACAAGGATTAGTTACTGGAGATCTGAGTTTAGAAGGTGAAAAGTTGAAAGTTGAATTTAGATTATGGGATACTCTTGCTGAAAAAGAAATAGAGGCCTTGGTATTAATTACTACCCAAGACAATTGGAGAAGAGTAAGTCATATGATTGCAGACAAAATCTACGAGAGACTTACAGGAGAAGAAGGATATTTTGATACAAGAATTGTTTACGTTTCTGAGAGTGGTCCTAAAAATGAAAGAGTTAAGAAACTAGCAATTATGGATCAAGACAGTTTCAATCATAGATTTTTGACCAGTGGAAAAGAGTTAGTATTAACTCCAAGGTTCAATCCTGTTAGACAAGAAATTACTTATCTTTCATATTTTAAAAATCTTCCAAGAGTTTATTTACTAGATATTCAGACAGGAATTCAAGAGGTTGTAGGTGATTTTCCTGGAATGACATTTGCACCAAGATTTTCACCTGACGGCAATAAAATTATTATGAGTTTAGCGCGTGAGGGAAATTCAGATATTTATGTAATGGATTTGGTTACTCGAATTGTTGAGAGGCTTACAGATAATCCTGCAATAGATACTTCTCCAAGCTATTCTCCAGATGGTCAAAGAATAACTTTTAACTCAGATAGAGGTGGATCTCAGCAAATTTATGTAATGGATAGTAATGGGCGTAATCAAAAAAGAATATCAAAAGGGTCAGGAAATTATGCAACCCCAGTTTGGTCCCCGAGAGGTGACTTAATAGCTTTTACCAAAAATTTCCAAGGCCAGTATTTTATAGGTGTTATGAGAACTGATGGAACAGGAGAAAGACTTTTGACTGAAAATTGGTATCAAGAAGCTCCATCGTGGTCATCTAATGGGAGGGTCCTAATTTTTTATCGTGAAACCAAAGCAGATGACGAAGGACAAGGCCATTCCTCGTCTATATGGTCAATCGATCTAACGGGATTTAATGAGCGAAAAATTCCCACACCCAATGACGCATCAGACCCTTCCTGGTCAAAATTGATACAATAAGCTTGATAAATCGGTCATTTTAAGAAGAATTTACTTTAAATTTTATTATAGACTTGTACTATTTATGACAATAGAGTAATCAAGTTTGGGCTTACAATAAAAAACGGGAGTTTTGCAATGATATTCAATTTTAAATATTTAAGAAGATACGGCTTAATAATAATGATGTCCTTAGTGTTAGCTGCTTGTGCTACTGCACCTAAAGAAACGGCTTCTACTAAATCATCATCAACAACAACAACTTCTTCATCTGAAGCTTCAAAGCCTCAGGTTGTAGATGGAGTTTATGTTGGTTCAGATACTGTTGAAATGTTAGCTGTGAATGTTCCTGATAGAATATTTTTTGCTTATGATAGTTATTCTCTAACAAGCGCTGCCCAAGACTCACTTTCAAAACAGGCTAAATGGTTAAAAGCAAATGGATCTGTAACGATATCAATTGAGGGTCATGCAGATGAAAGAGGTACAAGAGAATATAACTTAGCTCTTGGAGACAGAAGAGCAAATGCAGCAAAAGACTTTTTAATGGCTCAAGGTATTAGTTCTAGTAGAATTACTACGATTAGTTTTGGTAAAGAAAGACCCGTTAACGCTGCTTCCAATGCTACAGCATGGGCACAAAATCGTAGATCTGTAACAGTTAGAACCAACTAATAATTAAAAAATTTAGTTTTATGTTCGCCTTTTTTTCGACAAAAAGGTGAGATTTATCTATAGTTTATTATGAATTATAGATTGATAAAATTATGTTTGTTATTAATTATAATTTCTTCTGTAAATAGTTTTATTGTTAAAGCAGATACCACACAAGACCTAATTGAAAAGTTAAATACTATTGAAAGTAGAATAAAGGTTTTAGAAAAGGCAACTTTTAATAAAACTACTTCTGGAATAGAAGGCAGTATAAATCTAGATGATTATCAGTCTGTTCTTACGAGGCAGTCAATTCAAATTAATGAACTTCAAATAGAAATTCAATCGCTTACTGCCCAATTAGAAGAAGTTTTATTTGCACTGCAATCAACTATTAATAATTTTAATACTTTTAGAGAAGATACTGAATTTAGGTTTACGGACGTGAATAATAAAACAAATCAACTTGAGTTAGGTCAGCAACAAAACTTAATGCAGGAACAGGAAGAAATGACAGTTGGAGTTTTAGAAACCCAATCTAGTTTAGAACCTCAAAACCTAGGAACCTTGGAAATTCCTATAGAGACTAATAATGAGGATTCTCCTTTTGAGATAAAGCTCTCTGACCAGGAAGGCGAACAACAAGAAATTATTGATACTATTTCTCAAGATAATCCCGTGTTAGTTGAAGAGCAGTCTTTCGTGTTAAATATTCTTCCTGAAGGAGACGAATTAGGACAGTACGAATATGCAATGAATTTATTAAAACAAGGTGATTATGATACAGCAGAAAAAGCATTTATCGAATTTATTTTAGTTGGTTCTGATTCAAAACTTTTGAGTAATTCAAATTTTTGGTTAGCTGAAACTTATTATGTTAGAGAAAATTATAAAGATGCTGCAAAAAGTTATCTTAACCTCTATCAAAAATATCCTGAATCTCAAAAAGCTCCAAATGCACTTCTTAAGTTAGGAATATCTCTTGTAGAAATGGACCAAAGAGAACAAGGATGTGTTACATTCCTAAAATTACAAGAGACGTTTCCTTCGGCAGAAGAAACGTTACTTCAAAGAGGAAGTTTAGAAGTTCAAAAAAATGGCTGTCAAGTTAGCTAAGCCTACAAATTATAGATCAGTAGCAAAAATTACTGCATTAGATTTTCAAAATATAATGCGAGATCTTAAAGTAGAAAAAGCTTTTGCTGTAGCCGTATCTGGAGGACCGGATAGCTTAGCATTAGCATTATTATCTAAACAATATGCAGAAGAAAATAATCTAAGTTTTACAGCAATTAGCGTTGATCATTCACTACGTAATGATTCGAAGGATGAAATTAAATGGATCGAAAAATTAATGAAAAAAAAAGCGATTAAGTTTAAATCTTTAAAACTTAAAGGTAAGAAACCTAAAGCTAATATTATGTCTTATGCTAGGGAAAAAAGATATAATCTCTTAACACAATATTGTAAAAAAATGAAAATTGACTTTTTACTAACTGCTCATCACTTAGATGATGAAATCGAAAATTTTTTAATGAGATTAATTAGAGGCAGTGGCATTAAGGGACTTTCTTCTTCACGTCAAAGCTATAGGCACGAAAGAAGTGGTATTAGTATTATTAGACCACTCTTAAGCTATTCAAAAAAATCTCTGATAAAGTGCTTAGCTCTAAAGAAACAAAGCTATATTTTAGATCCTACTAATAAAGATTTTAGATTTGATAGGTCTAGGATAAGAGAGCTTACATCTAAATTAATATCTGAAGGTTTAGATAAATCAAGATTTGCAAATGTTATAGATAATCTTAAAAAAGCAGAGATTGTTATTCAGGGTTCTCTTTTAAAATATGCAAAAAAGTTAATTCAAATAAAAGAAAAATCATCAATTGTTATTAATATAAATGATTTGATTAAGGCGCCTGATGAAATCAAATTTAGATTAGCTTTTTATACATTACAATATGTTAGTAAGAAAAATCAAAAACCAAGAGCAAAGTCAATTTTAAATATGATTGATAAAATAAATAAAAAAGAATTCAGAAGAATGACGATTAACGGCTGTATTGTTACAAAGAAAGACAAAGAAATTGTCATTTCACAAGAGCAAGGAAGGATTTCTAAAAATAAGGAAAAAAAGCCATTATCTCACTTCGCTAAAAAAGATATTTTCAATTTATTTATCTAACTAATTGATTATCAATAATAATATTTTATTCTTTCAGTTCTTGTATGATTATAAATAGTAATTATTTAATATAAGTACTGCTAACATACTAATTATATTTATGAATTTACGAAATATTGTCCTTTGGGTTTTTATAGCACTTATAGTTTTTGGCCTTTTCAATTTGTTTAATAATGCCAGTGAAAACAATAATAGTGTCAGTTTAACATACTCTCAATTTTTAGATGAGGTTGAAGTTGGTTCAATTAAAGATGTTGTTATTAAGGGCAATAATATAACTGGCTCTTATGAAGATGGGAGAAGCTTTAAAACTTACGCTGCTAATGATCCAACTTTAGTAGATAGATTAAATTCAAGAGGAGTAAATATTTCTGCTGCTCCTTTAGATGATGGCTACCCTTCTATTTTAGGCATTCTTATTTCTTGGTTCCCTATGCTTCTTCTTATTGGTGTTTGGATATTTTTTATGCGACAGATGCAAGGTGGAAAAGGTGGAGCTATGGGATTTGGTCGTTCAAAAGCAAAGTTATTAACTGAAAATAAAAATAAAGTTACATTTAATGATGTCGCTGGTATCGACGAAGCTAAAGAAGAGCTAGTTGAAATAGTTGAGTTTCTAAGAGATCCAAGAAAATTTCAAAAACTTGGTGGTAGAATACCAAAAGGAGCTTTGCTAATAGGTCCTCCAGGAACTGGAAAAACACTTCTAGCAAGAGCAGTTGCAGGTGAAGCTGGGGTTCCATTTTTTACAATTTCTGGTTCAGATTTTGTTGAAATGTTTGTAGGCGTTGGTGCATCTAGGGTAAGGGATATGTTTGAGCAAGGACGAAGAAATGCGCCTTGCATAATTTTTATTGACGAGATAGATGCTGTTGGCAGAAGTAGAGGTGCTGGTCTCGGAGGTGGAAACGATGAAAGAGAACAGACTCTTAATCAAATTTTAGTTGAAATGGATGGATTTGATACTCAAGAAGGTATTATTTTAGTTGCAGCAACAAACAGACCTGATGTGCTAGATCCTGCATTATTAAGACCCGGCAGATTCGACCGTCAGGTTGTTGTCCCAAATCCTGATATTTTAGGACGTGAGGCCATATTAAAGGTGCATATCAAAAAGATTTCTGTTGCACCAGATGTAGATATAAGAACGATTGCTAGAGGAACTCCTGGATTTTCTGGCGCAGATTTAGCAAACATAGTTAATGAGTCTGCATTACTTGCTGCTAGAAAAAATAAAAAAATTGTTACTATGGTAGACTTTGAAGAGGCAAAAGACAAAGTTATGATGGGCGCTGAGAGAAGATCGCTTGTAATGACACAAGCGGAAAAGGAATTGACTGCATATCATGAAGGTGGGCACGCAATAGTTGCGCTAAACCAGCCAGCTTCTGATCCTATCCATAAAGCTACAATTATTCCAAGAGGCCGAGCTTTAGGCATGGTAATGCGATTACCTGAGAGAGATCAATTATCTTTGCCTAGAGAAAAAATGTTTGCTGATATTACTGTTGCAATGGGAGGTAGAGTAGCAGAAGAAATTATCTTTGGAGATAAGAAAGTAACTTCGGGAGCTTCTTCTGATATTGAGATGGCAACTAAAATGGCTAGAAATATGGTTACCAAATATGGAATGAGTGAAAAACTTGGTCCTATTCAATATGGAGAAAATGAAGAAGAGGTGTTTCTTGGTAGATCTGTTCAAAAACACCAGAATGTTTCAGAGGATACGGCAAGATTGATAGATTCTGAGATAAGAAAAATTGTAGATACTTGTTATGATTTAGCAAAGCAGATCTTGACTGATAAAAAAGATGATCTGCATAAATTAGCTAAAGGCTTAATAGAGTATGAAACACTCACTGGTGAAGAAATTACATCTTTATTAAAGGACGGTGTAGTAAATAGACCTGATCCTGAAGAAGAGATAAAAAATGCGGGTGCCTCTGTTCCAAAAAGTGGCAAAGCAACTAAACCAAACTTATCACCAGGTTTAAAACCGAAACCTCAGACAAGCTAACAATTCTATAATGAAACTGCCACGCAACGGTTCAAAGTTTTACGTGCGTCCAATTTTTAGTAAAAAAAAATCTAATTCCATTTTATTGGGTTCTTCTAATCTATATTTTTCAGATATAGAGTTAATCGAAAGAAGTAAAAAAAAAATTAAGAAGCAAGTTATATCATTAAGAGATATAGAAAATCTCCCCAATAGAACAAATAAAATAGTAAAAGAAAAAATCAAAGCTATAAAAAAACCATTATCAAAAGCTAGTAGAATTAATTTTAAAAAACCATGCATCATGGGAATATTAAACGTTACGCCAGATAGTTTTTATGATGGAGGAAAATATTCATCAAAAGAATCTGCTATTTCACAATTTAATAAGTTAGTAGATGAAGGAGCTGATATAGTTGACATAGGAGGAGAGTCTACCCGACCTGGCGCAAAAAAAATTTCTTTCCAAGAGGAAATAAAAAGAGTAATCCCAGTAATAAAAGCTATCCCAAGAAAGAATGTGCTTATTTCACTAGATAGTAGAAAACCTGAAGTTATGGATAAAGCTGTAAAAGTGGGAATTAACCTTGTCAATGATGTATCTGGATTGAGATATAGTAAAAAGACATTCAACATTCTTAAAAAAAACAAATTACCTTTTGTTATTATGCATTCTATTTCAGATCCACAAAATATGCAGAAAGATATAAAATACGACGATGTACTATTAGATGTTTATGATTTTTTTGAATCTCAAATAGAGAAATGCAAAAAAAACTCAATTAATCTAAGCAATATTATTTTAGATCCTGGTATTGGCTTCGGTAAAACAGTGAAACAAAATTTGAAGCTCATTTCAAATATCGCATTATTCCATTCATTAGGATTTCCAATACTTTTAGGCACATCAAGAAAATCTTTTATTGGAAAGTTATCCAGAAATACTTTAAATAATGAGCGGCTTGGTGGTTCTATTGCTACTGTGTTATATGGTCTTACTCAAGGAGTTCAAATTTTTAGAGTTCACGATGTTCAAGAAACTATTCAAGCAATTAAGATATTTTCTAAGATTTAAATAATGAAAAAAACTTTTTTTGGGACAGATGGAATCAGAGCTGAGTCAAACAGTTCTATTTTGAATGGAAAGACCATGATGAAGCTTGGCATGGCTTTAGGTAAACATTTTACCAATGGAAGTCATCGTCATACTGCTGTTATTGGAAAAGATACTAGATTATCAGGATATATGATTGAACAAGCCGTTACTTCAGGACTTCTTTCAATGGGAATGGATGTTTTTCTATTTGGCCCTCTTCCAACACCAGGAGTAGCAATGCTAACTAAATCAATGAGGGCAGATTTAGGCATCATGATTACTGCATCCCATAATAAATTTACTGATAATGGATTAAAAATATTTGATAAAAATGGAAATAAATTATCTGATGATATTGAATTAGAGATTGAGCGTTTAATGAATACTCATCTTGAGGAAGATTTAATAGAGCCAGAAAAAATTGGACGAGCTAAAAGACTAGATGATGCGAATGGAAGATACATAGAATTTCTAAAAAATACATTCCCATCAAAACAACGACTTGAAGGTTTAAAAGTCGTAATAGATTGCGCAAATGGAGCTTCTTATCTATCTGCTCCTAAAGTTTTATGGGAATTAGGAGCAGAAGTTATTCAGATTGGAGTAAAACCTAATGGTTTAAATATTAATGACAAATGCGGGTCTACAGATACAAAACTGCTGTCTGAGAAAGTAATAGAAAATAAAGCAGATATAGGTTTAGCACTTGATGGCGATGGCGATCGCTTAATAATTTGTGATGAAAATGGAGAAGTTATTGATGGAGATCAGATTTTAGGATTACTTGCTCTTAAAATGAAAGAAAAAGGAATATTAAAAAATGATCTAGTAGTTGGAACTTTAATGACTAATGTAGGATTAGAAAAGAAATTAGAAGATAGTTCTATAGGCTTAATCCGTGCACCAGTTGGGGATAGATACGTAAAAGAAGAAATGTTAAAAGAGGATCTTAATCTTGGAGGTGAACAATCTGGTCATATCATTTTAAGAGATTTTACTTCTTCCGGAGATGGAATTGTCGTATCTCTTCAAGTTCTATCTTTTTTAGGTGAGACAGGTATAAAGGCTAGTAAACTACTCGACATCTTTCAGCCTGTGCCACAAAAACTAATGAATTTCAAAGTGCATTCTAAAGAAGTTTTAGAAATGGAAAATACCAAGAAGTTTTTATCTGACTGTTATAGCAAAGTTCATGAACATGGAAGGATTGTTACAAGAATGTCTGGTACTGAGCCACTTTTAAGGATAATGATAGAATGTAAAGAACAAAATAAACTTAACGAATTATCAGAGAATATAAATAACTATTTTTCAAAACTTTAAACTAAGGAAAATTGAATGACTGGTGTTGTAGTTGTTGGCTCACAATGGGGAGATGAGGGAAAAGGCAAGATTGTTGATTGGCTTTCAAGCCAAGCAGATGTTGTTATACGTTTTCAAGGAGGTAATAATGCAGGTCATACACTCGTTATTGATGGAGAGACATATAAGTTAAATATATTACCTTCGGGTATTTTGCGGGAAGACAAGGTATCTATTATCGGTAATGGTGTTGTATTAGATTTAGGTGCATTAAAAAAAGAAGTTGAAAGTTTAAATGAAAGAGGAGTTAAAATATCTCCCAAAAATTTATATATTTCAGATCGAGCAACAATTATTTTACCTATCCATCAAAAATTGGATGAATTAAGGGAAAATAATAATCTACTTAAAATTGGAACAACTAAAAGAGGAATTGGACCAGCCTATGAAGATAAAGTTGGACGAAGAGCATTAAGATTATGTGACCTCTTTGAAAAAGAGCATTTAAAAAATAAAGTAGAGACACTTTTAAATCACCACAATGCTTTGATGAAAGGGTTTGGTGAAGAAGAGTATATAACTGATAGTGTCGTAGATCATATTTTTGATTTAGGAAAGTTTGCCCAACCCTATGCAAAATCTAATGAGGAAATCTTAAGAGAAATTGATAAAGATAAGCAAAGAATTCTTTTTGAAGGAGCACAAGGTTTTTTACTTGATATTGATCATGGAACTTATCCTTATGTAACATCATCAAATGTCCACGCAAGCTATGCCTCAATTGGAAGCGGATTGTCACCTCAATTAATCGATCATATTTTGGCAATAACAAAAGCTTATACAACTCGAGTTGGCAATGGGCCTTTTCCTACAGAATTAGACGATGAAGTTGGAAACAAACTTGGAGAAATAGGCAAAGAATTTGGAACAGTAACTAACAGAAAAAGAAGATGTGGGTGGTTTGATGCAGTTCTTGTACGTCAGGCATTAGTTCAATCTGGCGCTACTGGTATCGCTCTAACTAAGATAGACGTCCTAGATACATTTGAAGAAATTAAAGTGTGTGTGGGATATAATTTCAACGGTCAACAAATTGATTATTTTCCTAGCTCAGAGTTTGATCAAGATAAAATAGAGCCGGTTTACGAGGTTTTTCAAGGCTGGAATTCAACTACGACTGGCATTAATGATTTTAAAGATTTACCTGATCAAGCACAAAAGTACGTTAATCGAATTTCAGAGTTAACAAAGACTAAAATAGATCTAATTTCCACTAGTCCAAAGCGAGAAGATACTATCTTGATAAATCAATTATTTGATTAAGCTTGGATAAGTTTTTTTTCTTTAGCTAAATTTAACATTTCCAGCTGAAGTTTTTGAAAAGCTCTTTCTTCAATCTGTCTAATTCTTTCTCTACTTATCTTATATTCCTTACTTAATTCATCGAGAGTTTTTGGATCTTCAGAAAGTTTTCGATCTTTAATAATATTTTTTTCTCTATCATTTAGAATATTTATTGCTTT
>MDTG01064872.1_pt1 | contig 10927 bp, 14 predicted proteins | sample 811421 | NCBI WGS metagenome assembly MDTG01 (sample SAMN05326645, study PRJNA326480) | marine metagenome | isolation source: seawater | place: Pacific Ocean: South East | collected 2011 | reverse complement strand
GGGATACATTTCTATGGCTTTTGTCCTGCTGGCATCTTTAGAAGAATTAATTAAATCAAAATGTTTTTTCCATTTTGCTGGTCTAACAAAAAAAATAGGTAGTCCTAAAGCTGCACAAATTCCTTTTATAGCTCCAAAGGTTTGACCAAAATTAAACATGCTTGTTACACCTTGACCAGGCATAGCGCTTACATTTTCAACAACAACTACAGTTTCTTCTTTATTATAAGAAATATCTTTTAACATTTTAACTAGCTGCGCACTATTTAATTGTCTTTTGTTTTTTTTTCCTTCAGGCATGACTGGAACATCAAAAATTTCTTTTACTTTGTTGTTCTCCAAAACAGCAATAGCCCCATTTAGTCCAGGGTCAATACCAATAATTTTCATAAGTTAACTTTACAGTTTGTGAATATTCTTTGAATGTCATCATCATCATCTAATAATTCCAAAATTTTAATAATTTTTTCGTTTTCTTCTTTAGGTGTGTCTAAATAATTATAAGGTATCCATTGTATCCCAAAATATTGAAGAGTTTGTACTTTTTTTTCTATTATACTCTTAACTTTATTAAAGTCGTTTTTCTTTGATATAATTTCGTGGTGATCCGAATTGCTTTTACAATCCATTGCCCCTGCGTTGATAGCCATTTCTAAAATTTTTTCATCTGTAAATTCTTTTTTTGAAACATGAATAACACCGCAATGTTGAAATAGGTGAGCTGTTGAACCATGTTCTCCTAATCTACCACCATTTTTTTGTAAGACTGTTCTAATATTAGAGGCGGTTCTGTTTTTATTATTAGTCAAGGTTTCTATTATGAAAGCAACGTTAAATGGTCCAAAACCCTCATACCTTAAATTTTCATAACTTTCGTTTAAATTAAGCTCAGATTTATTAATAGCTCTTTCTATATTGTCTTTTGGCATATTATATTGTTTTGCAGCTTGTATCGCAGATCTCAATCTAGGATTTGAACTGGGATCTTTAGCTCCAAGTTTTGCTGCAACCGTTATTTCTCTTGATAGTTTTGAAAAAAGATTTGACCTTTGTTTATCCTGTCGTCCTTTTTTATGTTTGATACCTGCCCAATGTGAATGACCTGCCATTTATTATATTCTTTCCTCTAAAGAGCCACCTAAAATAATTGGTTGAATTTTCAATGCTAAGCCAGTTTCGTCCGACGCAGAAACAAACAATCCTGAAATAGTAGCAGATCCCTTTGCAGGAAAATGTCTCACAGCAGATGGATCTTTTAAAAATTTTTTTAAAGAATTGTCTCTATTCATTCCGATTACAGATTTATAATCTCCACACATACCTAAATCTGTTTGATATGCTGTTCCTTTATCCATTATTATATGGTCTGAAGTTGGAACATGAGTATGTGTGCCAACAACTATTGTTGCTTTACCATCAAACAAATACCCCATAGCCATTTTTTCGCTGGTTATTTCTGCGTGTACATCTACTGCTATAAAATCAGCGTCTTTTTTTAATTTTACTTTTTTAATAAAATTATTTGCTGCTTTGAATACATCGTCGCTTTTTTTCATAAAAATATTTCCCATTAAATTTACAACAGCTACTCGTTTATTATTTTTTGACTTAAAAATACCAAAGCCATTTCCTGGAGAGCCTTCGGGTAAATTAATAGGTCGCAATAATCTTTTTTCAGATGTGATAAATTCTGCAGCTTCTTTTTCATCCCAAATATGATTGCCTGAGGTAATTACGTCTGCTCCAACTTTAAAAAATTCCTCAGCAATTGCTTTAGTTATACCTACACCAGCATCACCGGAATTTTCCCCGTTAATTATTACGAAATCTGCTTTTTTTTTCTTTATTAAATCTGGTAATTTTTCTGATATTGCCTTTCTTCCAGGTGGGCCAAATACATCGCCTAAAATTAAGATATTCATTTTCTTTAAATAATGCCTTTCTCAGTTAATATATAATCTAGTTTTACATCAAACTTTGATGTTGGAAGTTTATTGTATTTTTGAAACGAAAAAGCAACTCCAATGGTAAGAATGTCTTTATTTAAAGATAAATATTTATTAAAAAACCTGTCATAATATCCTTTTCCGTATCCAAGTCTAAAATTGTTTTTATCGTAAGCTAAAAGAGGCACTAATGCTACGTTAGGTATATAAGATTTTTTTTTATTGATTGGTTCAAGTACTCCAAATCTGTTTATTTTCAAAACATCTAAAGTATCCCATTTGGTAAAAGTCATTTTATTATTTGATCTTATAACCGGTAGAAGAGCTCTTATATTTTTTTTTCCTTTCAATAGTTTAAGTATTTTTAAGGTATTTACTTCATAATTTGAGGGGTAATATAGTGATAAAAAAACAATTTTTTTTCGTTGTAGTTTATTTAATAAATTAATTAAGGGCTTAAAAAAATTTTGATCAATTTCAAAATATTTTTTTTTTCTTTCTCTGGAATAAATATTTCTAAGTTGTTGTTTAGTTGGCATTTACTGAATTTGAGACTTAGATTCAGTTTTCTCTATTATTTGCTCAAGAGACTTTGTGGTTCTATCTAACATTGTCTCGTACAAATTGGAGCTCTCCTCTATAGTTTTTTTAAAACTTTCAATTTCAGAGTTTAAGTTATCAATTTCAAGATCTTTTTTTTCTTTGTAAGAAATTGCTAAGGATTTTAATTCTATAAATTTCTTAGATAGTTCATCTAATTTTGTTTTTTGTGAGTTAACTCTATTTTTAAGATCAAAATATTCATCTATTAATTGTATGGTTGTTATCAATAAAAGTTTATTTTCACCTATATTTCCAAGTTTATCTTTTAATTCTTTGTACTTTTTATCAAGAAAGACAGTTAATTTCTTTAAAGACTCCTCCTGCCCTTCGTCACAAGAAAGCAAATAATCTTTATTGTTAAATTTTATATTTACGTTTGCCATTTTTCTATTTCCTCAACCAGTTCCTCAGTTTCTTGGTTTAAATCCTCTATTTCCTGACTAAATTCTTCTTCCTTCTCAGCTTTTTTGTTTGCTTCCTCTTGTAATTTAATTATTTTGTTTTTTAAATATTTATGTTCCCTCAAAAGCTTAGTGTGTTTATTCTCTAATTCTTTTTTTTCACCCTCTAATTGATTTTTTTCAATTTTAATTTTTTCTGTGTTGTTTGTCGACTGTGAATAACTGCTAGACAAAATGCTTAATCTATCAATTAGATTATTTAATTTTTTTTCTTTATCTTCTAAATAATTCATTTATTTATTTTATACCATAATATTGATATAGAGACTTTAAGTCTATATAGGTAATCTGAAAGTGACTATAAAATTAAAGCAATTAGCAAACGCAATTAGATTTTTATCGATTGATGCTGTGCAAAAAGCAAAGTCAGGACATCCTGGCATGCCTATGGGTATGGCTGATGTGGCGTCAGTACTTTTTAAATACCACCTGAGGTTTAATCCTAAAAACCCTGGGTGGATTAATAGAGATAGATTTATTTTGTCAGCAGGTCATGGTTCAATGCTTTTATATTCTTTGCTTTATTTAACTGGATATAAAAGTGTTTCATTGAATGATATTAAAAATTTTAGACAACTCGACTCTATTTGTGCTGGTCACCCAGAGTACGAAAAAAATTCAGGAATAGAAACTACAACTGGTCCACTTGGACAAGGTCTAGGAAATTCTGTTGGTATTGCTATTGGGGAAGAAATTTTCAGAAAAAAATTTGGAACTAAAATTATTAATCATAAAACATATGTTATTGCTAGTGACGGTGATTTGATGGAAGGTATAAGTCATGAAGTAATGAGTTTAGCTGGTCATCTTAAACTTAAAAACTTAATCGTTCTTTTTGATAACAATAAAATTTCCATAGATGGATCTACCTCTTTAAGCGTTTCAGATAACTTTAAAAAAAGGTTTGAAGGTTATGGATGGAACTTTCAAGAGATAAATGGCCATAATGAAAAACAAATTTCAAATGCAATTAAAAAAGCATCAAAATCAAATAAGCCGAATTTAATATCTTGTAAAACTATAATTGGATATGGTTCGCCTAACAAGTCTGGAAAAGCGTCATCTCATGGTTCTCCTTTAGGTGAGGAAGAAATTGAACTAGTAAGAAAAAAATTGAATTGGAGGTGGGGTTCTTTTGAAATACCAAAAGAAATTTTAGAAGAATGGAGGAAGATTGGAAAAAAAGGTGAGTCAATCGAGAAAGATTGGGAACAAACTTTCGCTAAAATAAGTCCAAAAATTAAGGGAGAATTGGAAAAAATGATTAAAGAATTTAATGTCGAAAATCTTGAGAAGATTATAAAAGAAGAAAAAACAAAAAACTTTAGTTCTAAACCAGAAATGGCAACGAGACAGTGTTCGTCAGCAGTAATTGAGAAATTGTCTAGTTTTTTACCTGAACTGATTGGAGGATCAGCGGATTTGAGCGGATCAAATAACACTAAAACTAAAAATTCTAATGTTATTTCTTCAAAGAATTTTAATGGTAACTATATCCATTACGGTGTTAGAGAACACGGCATGGCATCTATAATGAACGGTCTAGCATTATATGGCGGGTTGATACCTTATGGAGGAACTTTTTTAATTTTTTCTGATTATTGCAAACCTTCTATTAGACTATCAGCGTTGATGGGTCTAAGAGTAATATATATATTTTCTCATGACTCCATCGGTCTAGGAGAAGATGGACCTACTCATCAACCTATTGAGCAACTTACAGGCCTCAGAGCTATACCAAATTTAAATGTTTTTCGCCCAGCTGATATAAATGAAACTTTAGAATGTTGGGAGGTAGCTTTAAAAAGTAAAAATAATCCAAGCGCTATAACTTTATCTAGGCAAAAACTTCCATACATAAGTAAAAATGTGTCTGAAAAAAACAAATGTAGTTTTGGAGCCTATGAACTTAATATTACATCTCACGATTATAAATTAATATTAATTGCCTCTGGTTCTGAGGTTGAAATTGCTATGAAGGCACAAAAAAAATTAAAAGAGGAGCAAATTGATACAAAAGTTATATCAATGCCTTGCCAAGAACTTTTTGATAAGCAAGATAAAGATTATCAAGAAAAAATCCTAGAAACAAAATCATGTTCAAGAATTTCTATTGAAGCAGGTAGTGTAAAGGGTTGGGCAAAATATATTCATAATAATGGAGTTTCAATTGGTCTTGAAAATTTTGGTAAAAGCGCTCCCTACAATGAAATATACAATCACTTTGATCTAAATAGTGATAAAGTTGTAGAATTTGCCAGAACATTGCTTAAAAAATAATTCATTAAAAACAAATGAAATTTTTTCCAAAAAACCTTGACATTGATGACAAAAGAATCATTTTAAGAGTAGATTTTAATGTTCCAATTGAAAATGAAAAAATTTCAGATCCATCTAGAATTTTAAGTGTAATTCCCTTTGTAGAAAAATTAATTAAAAAAAATGCTAAGATAGTTCTTGTTTCTCATCTAGGTAGGCCAGAGGGCAAAAAAGATAGTAAATTTTCTCTTATGCCTATTTTTGAATTCTTAAAAAAAAAAATTGGAACTAAAATTTTTTTTTATGCTGACAATATAGATGAAAAAGCGAAGTCTAAAAGTCTAAATTTAAAACAAGGTGAAATTCTTTTTTTAGAAAATATAAGGTTTTTTCCAGGAGAAAATGAAAATGATGATAAATTTTCTAAGCAACTCTCAGAACTTGGAGATATATATATCAATGATGCTTTTTCTTGCTCTCACAGAAAACAGGCATCAATTCACAAAATAACACATTTTTTAAAAGACTGCTATGCAGGTCCGCTTTTAAAAAAAGAAATTGATACTATAAATTTAATTTTAAAAGAAAAAAAATCTCCAGTTACATGCATTATAGGGGGTTCAAAAATATCCTCAAAAATTAATGTGATATTGAGTTTGATTAAAAATGTAGAAAATATCGTTATAGTTGGAGCTATGGCAAACAATTTTTTGGCATATAGAGGTTTTGAAGTTGGCAAATCCCTTGTTGAAGAAAAGTCTAGCAATATAATACATAAAATATACTCCGAGGCAGAAAAGAATAATTGCAATATTGTAATTCCAGAAGATTACAAAATATCAAAAAGTTTCAAAGGAAAAGCTGAAAATAGAGAAAAAAATGAAATTAATAGTGATGAAATAATTTTAGATGCTGGTTCAAAAACAATTAAATTAATCAAAAATATTATAGATCAATCTAAAACTGTTTTCTGGAATGGTCCAATCGGATATTTTGAAAATAAAAATTTTTCCGAAGGTACAAATTCAATAGCAAAAAAAATATCTGACAATACAGTTAATAATTCTTTAATATCAATTCTGGGTGGTGGGGATACCATTGCTGCAATAAATAAAAGTAAATTAAATTTATCCTTTACGCACTTATCAACAGCTGGAGGTGCTTTCTTGGAATATTTAGAGGGAAAAGACTTGCCTGGTCTAAGTGTTTTAAAATAAATATCGCTTATGACACTAGAAGAAATCGCAAAAAAAATGGTAGCAAAAGGCAAGGGAATTTTAGCTGCTGATGAAAGCACTGGCACTATGGAAAAAAGATTAAAAAGCGTCAACGTTGATTCGACACCAGAAAATAGACTTAATTTTAGAGAAACGTTATTTAGTTCAGATGCTATGAAAAATTATATTGGAGGGGTTATTCTCTTTGAAGAAACTTTGAAGCAAAAAAGTTCACAGGGAATTTCTATCCCAGAGCTAATTATGAAAAATAATTCTATACCAGGAATCAAAGTAGACAAAGGAGCTAAAACTTTAGCTGGATCTCAAGATGAAAAAGTTACAGAGGGTTTAGATGGGTTGAGAGATAGATTAAACGAGTATTACAAACTAGGTGCAAGATTTACAAAATGGAGAGCGGTTTACAATATTTCAGATAAGTTTCCTTCTTCTCAAGCAATTAAATCTAATGCTCATGCTCTCGCTAGATATGCAGCTCTTGCTCAAGAAGCTAAAATGGTTCCAATTGTTGAACCTGAAGTTTTAATGGATGGACAACATGATATAAATAAATGTTATGAGGTAACGACAAATGTACTTAACGAATGTTATAATGAATTAGAAATTCATAAAGTTTCCCTTAAAGGCACAATTTTAAAACCTAATATGATTTTACCAGGATCTAATTGCAAAGATAAATCTAATTCACAGGAAATAGCCAAAAAAACAATTGAATGTTTAAAAAAAAACGTACCAACTGATGTAACAGGCATAGCTTTTTTGTCAGGTGGACAAAGTGAACAGGAAGCTACTAGAAATTTAAATGAAATCAACAAACTTAATGATACAAATTTTCTTATTTCTTTTTCATATGGTAGAGCTTTACAGCAAAGTGCTCTTAAAATATGGTCTAAGAATATGAAGGACACGAAAATGGTTCATAGTGTATTTAATCATAGAGCTAAAATGAATGGTATGTCGTCTAAAGCTGAGTGGTCAGAAAATCTAGAAAAAGAATTTGCTGCTTAAAAATTGAAAAGATTTATTTATCTAATTTCACCTAACAAAATCAATGATGATTTTTATTCAGCATTAGAAAAAGTCCTCGCATGTAAAAAGGTTAATTATTTTCAATTAAGACTAAAAAATTATCCAAAAAATAAAATTTTAAAAATTGGAAAAATAATTAAAACCATAACAAATAGACATAAGGTAAAATTAATAATTAATGATAATCCAAATATTGCAAAAGAAATTGGAGCTGCAGGTTGTCATATTGGGCAATCTGATACCTCTTATCGACAAACAAATAAAATATTAAAAAGAAAAATTATAGGATTAACCTGTCATGGATCAAAAAGATTTGTTGAACAAGCAATAAAATACAAAGTAAACTATATAGCTATCGGATCTTTTTTTAAATCAAAATTAAAGCCTAATGCAAAAAAAGCTAAAATGAAACTTATTAAAGAAACAAAAAAAAAAACAAAAATACCAATTGTTGTTATTGGAGGGATTACTAATAAAAATTATAAAAAATTGATTAGTTTGGGTGCGAATTATATTGCAATTTCAAGTTATATTTGGAATAACCCCACTCTAAAACCAGAAATAGCTATAAGGAAATTTAATTAATGAAAATATTAGCAAATGAAATAAAACCGGGAATGATAATAGAACATAAGAATGATTATTGGAATGTGCTTAAAACTCAACATGTTAAACCTGGAAAAGGTGGCGCTTTTAATCAAGTAGAACTTAAAAGCATTACCAAAGGTACAAAATTAAATGAAAGATTTAGGTCAAGTGAAAACGTTGACAAAGCAGAGTTAGATGAAAAAAAATTCAATTTTCTTTATTTAGATGAAAACAATTGCCATTTCATGGATAATAAAACTTTTGAACAGATTTCTTTACCAAAATCTTTGACAGGAGAAAAATACAAACTTTTAAGTGAAAATCTAGAAGTGGTAATTACATTTATGGATGAAAAACCTATATCGATAGATCTGCCCAACAATATAGAATGCACCATTCAAGTAACTGATGCAGTAGTAAAAGGTCAGACAGCAGCATCTTCTTATAAGCCTGCAACTTTAGATAATGGTATAAATATAACTGTGCCACCTTTTATTGAGTCTGGTGAAAAAATTATTTTAGACACTAGAACTTTAGAGTATGTAAAAAAAGTTAATTAATGAGAATAAGTTCTCCAAGTATGAATATCATTTATAGAGCCTGTACTAAGGCTTCTAAATCATTAATAAGAGATTTTGGGGAGTTGGAAAAATTACAAGTATCTTCTAAGGGGCCAGGCGACTTTGTTTCTGCTGCAGACAAACGTTCAGAAAAAATTATTATTGAAGAGCTCCAAAAAGCACATCCAGATTATGGAATTTTAAGCGAAGAATCTGGAGTTATTAACGCAAATAATAATGAAAAAAGATGGATCATAGATCCAATTGATGGAACCTCAAATTTCCTAAACGGTATACCTCAATTTGCAATTTCAATAGGTTATGAGGAAAAAGGCGAGATTGTAAGTGGAATGATATTTGATCCAATTAAAAATGAAATGTTTTTTGCTGAAAAAGGTTCAGGAGCGTTTTTGAATAATTCCAGAATAAGAGTTTCAAATAAAAAAATGTTAAGTGATGCCATGCTAGTTACTGGTGGACCAAGATCAAGCAGTAAAAACAGAGATAATATTTTTAAAGAATTTGAAAATATTTCTAGAAAAATTAATATTCCTATTCGTAAGTTTGGCAGTGCTGCTCTTGACATGGCAAATGTAGCATGTGGAAGGTTTGATGGCTTTTGGCAAAGAGAACTAAATTATTGGGATATTGCTGCAGGACTGATAATTGTTAAAGAAGCCGGTGGATTTGTAGATTTTATAGAAAAAGAGAAAAAAACATCCCCTAAAAAGAATATTATTGCCACTAATTCAAAAATTCACGAAGAGCTTAAAAATTTATTAGAAAAAAAATATTGAGTAAAAAACCTAGATCATATAAAACATTTTCCATGAAAAAGAAAAATATACACCCAGATTATCATAAAATAAAAGTAGTCATGACTGATGGTAGTGAATTCGAAACCAGGTCTACTTGGGGCAAGGAAAATGATGTTTTAAAATTAGATATCGACCCTAAGTCACACTCTGCTTGGACTGGTGGTGCCCAAAAAATTTTAGATAAGGGAAGAGTTAGTAAGTATAATAAGAGATTTAGCAACCTTAGAAAAAAAAATTAATTAGACTATGTCAGAAACACCTTTCATGCCAAAAGCTACTGCTGTTTGGTTAGTAGAAAATACGACTTTAACTTTTAAACAAATTGCTAATTTTTGTAACTTGCATGAATTAGAGGTTAAAGGTATTGCTGACGGAGATGTTGCCAAGGGGATAAAAGCTTATAACCCAATACTTGCTGGACAACTTACCAGAGATGAAATAGACAAATGTTCTAAAAATCCAGAACAGTCTTTAATACTTACACAAAGAAGTGAAAATGTAGAAGTAAAAGAGAGAAAAAAGCCAAAATATACTCCTCTGTCAAAAAGACAAGATAGACCAGATGCAATTCTCTGGTTGGTAAAAAATTATCCAGAAATGACTGATGGACAAATATCCAAATTGGTTGGAAGCACAAAAGGTACTGTTTCTTTAATAAGGAAAAGAAGTTATTGGAATTTTTCAAATTTAAAAGCAAGAGACCCAGTAATTTTGGCTTTATGCACTCAAGAGGTTTTTGAAAAGGCTTTGGCAAAAGCAAAAAGAAGAGTAGAAAGAGAAAAAAAAGAAAAACTGAAAGAAGAAAAATTAAAACTCAAAGAGGGAGAAGTTAATAATGAAGAATAAAGAACCAATTGTAGGAATAATTATGGGAAGTAAATCTGATTGGAAGGATGTTATGGAACACTGTAGCGAAATGTTAAAAGAATTTGGAATTAAACATGATGTAAGGGTAATATCTGCTCACAGAACTCCAAAAAGATTAGAAAAATTTATTTCTGAAGCTGAAAAAAAAGATTATGAAGTAATTATTTGTGCTGCTGGAGGTGCAGCTCATTTAGCCGGAGTGACTGCTGCTTTAACAACTATCCCCGTTCTCGGAGTACCAATGCCAAGTGTAACGAATGGTGTGGACAGTCTTTATTCGACTGTGATGATGCCGGCTGGAGTTCCAGTTGCAACTTTAGCAATTGGAAAAGCAGGTGCTAAAAACTCTGCGTTATTTGCTGTTGCTATTCTTAGTCGCAAATATCCTGCAATAAGCCAAAAATTAAAAAAATATAGATCAGAATTTGAAACTAATATTCCGAAAAGACCTTATTAAATCCTTTATAGACAATTCTTTTTTTTAATGTTAACTACCTTCACAAAATTTAACAGGAGTTTTTTATTAAAATAGAAGTAAAAGATAATAACGTTGAACAAGCT
>MDTG01057676.1_pt1 | contig 10927 bp, 8 predicted proteins | sample 811421 | NCBI WGS metagenome assembly MDTG01 (sample SAMN05326645, study PRJNA326480) | marine metagenome | isolation source: seawater | place: Pacific Ocean: South East | collected 2011 | reverse complement strand
TGTGGAGGTCCTAGGAACTCGTCCGCGCCTGGCGTAAAGAGCGCGCGTTGAAAGCTAGCCGCCTCGGCGGTCTGCGAGTGCCCAAAAGCCTGGTGCTCTGCGAAGGCCCTAAATCGGCGCGCGACTGCGAACAGATCTCCAAATTGCTGGTAGAGAAGCGCCTGACCAACGCAAACAGCGATGCACCTTCAGTAGTCCACCAGCTATCCGTCGCCTCATGTCAACCCGCGGCCGGTCGGGAGAGCATATCGGTGAATGTCGATCGCGGGCCGCTTGGGCACCTATCGGCAATATTCGACCGGTATGACGTACGTATGCATTCCAGCGGACGTTGGAATGACGCGCCGACGCGCCGCGCCAGTGGAAGGGACTTAAGGCCCGCGACCCCGACCGCGAGGAGTCGAACTCGTCCGAGAGCGGCCTTTAGGGCGCTAGGCGTATTGTTATAGGCTATATTCGAATACCAGCGCGGATGGGGGGTTGGGGGCACTCTCTGGTGCAAGGAAAAGCACCACCCCCCTCGAGCACCGCCGGCCCTGCCTACAGCCCCCCTATCTCGCGGGTTTTGGCTCTCTCCGTAGTATCTCAGCTTCAACTCCCCCCCCCACGTCAACCTCAAGTTGAAGTAAGGGTAGTCATAGGTAGCCACGGACCCCCTCGGACCTCCTCAAACTCACTCCTACTTCTGCTGGGTTCTTCTGGACGCTTTCAGACGTCTATCATAAGGGAAAAGTAGGTCGAGTGGGAGGAAGTAGTGGCACTGGCAGCCTGCCCGTGAGTGCCGGTGCCAGTGGTATAAGAAGGGGGGGCGGTGATTTTTATGACGGACTCGGATTTCAAAAAAAATGGATTTTGTATGCTTTAAGTACCATCCTTCAGGATGGGACATAAAGTATAGAACTTGAAATCCCTATACTACTGGTAAACGCAGCATGCTGGCGCAGTGGCAGTGTCCGAGTCTCCGAGTTAGACTTGAGGGGTCCGGGCGGCCCGGCGGGGCCAACCCCCGTATGCCCGCCAGGTAAACATACAGGTCTCCGACAAAGTAAAGACTAGCGCGTGTGGCGTCCTAATCGCTCTTCGACGCCTAGTTCCCGTTATGATGGTCGTCAAAGCTCCATTCAGGTCAAAGGGATTGTCGCCTCTGAGCCGGTCCCGGTCCGGGCTGGGACCTTGGGGAGCAATAACTTGATCTTGAATGGTATTGAATCGCCTGCTCTTGTGAATCAATGATTTGTCCCATGGAATAATCATGTGTTCTACGGTTTGATAATGATCTGCGCATGGCATTTCGCAAAAGAGGTTGTATGAAGTCGTGGCCACTATAAGCTCCTCGCGCCTGTATGCAAGGTCACTGTCAGCCGCCGCGCCCCGACGGTTTGTTCAGTCTTAAAATGCTTGCTTCCCTGGCAGCGACTCAGCACAGGCACTCCGACATCTGTGAAATGAAGGGGCTAGTCTTTCTTGCGCTGCGGCTGTACAATCGCCCTTATATGTTCTATCTAAATATTTAAGTGCCACCAGAGATTTCTTGCCCCCTCTCCCACGATGTAGATAATGAATGTGGGTCCAAGAAAGCGCAATGAAAACACCATCGAATCCTCTTGTTCCAAGGGTGTCACTTGTTGGGAAATATGATTGAAATATTCAGATTTTCCAACGGGATTTCCTTCGGGCGCACCTTGCTCATGTGTGAGTCATGAGCGGCATGTTGAGGGATGACCACAAAGCAGAGTTTGCATGCGAAGGATGCTTTAATGGCGCTGGCTGTGAGACAGGATCGAAGAATTACATAGGACATGCCCGTGGATTTACACCGAAGGGCCCTTAATGGCTGGCCCTGTTCCTGGACAAAGAGAGCCTTATCCCTGGGGGGATCAACACTCACTCGTATGTTTTGCATGTACTCTCCCTTAGTGTTGTTTGTGACACGAAACTGAAGGACAAAATATGACTCAAACATATGGGCAGTACATGCCACGTGGCAGGGTGCAACAGCAGCATGCTTGCTAATTACCACAGGCCGGAGTAATCGCAGATATATACCAAGCTGTGTTACTTGGTGCGAAATGGTGATCATGCTTGACTGCTGCTTCCTCCGGTGCTGCAGGAGTAGATACTTCAAGGTGACAAGTTCTACTTTGCGTAGGTTGCGTTCTCCCATTGCAACGCGTTGCTTGGACTCTGCGGCGGATACTACCACCTATTGCAATATAGATCAGTCATCTCAGAGCCGGAGGGGTTTAATAGACCTTCAAGAATTCCATACACGATAGCAGTGCAACATCATTGGGAAAGAGGCTTAATACCTTGGCCAAATCAATTTTTTTGGTATGGCGACAAATGAGATCTAGCATTTCAGCAAGAGTGGATCTGCCATAATTCACGTAAGAGATTTTGGAGCGCGTCGCATAGCACCTGGCAAGCGTAATATATATGCCTAAATAGTTCAGGTGAACCGTGGTTGGACACGCAACAAATTTAGTTCGTTCTTGATTGTCACCATTTGTGCTGTCCTGATGATAACCTGCTGTGGACATTTTCCACGTTATGCTGCAATATGTCTCTGCAAGGTGGTCATCCCTGAGCTTCGTGGCGTATATGTTGAGCACTGCAGGGTGATCAGAAATGCGCGAAAGAACTATCCCCCTTTCGTGGAGATAACCTGCTGGAAGCAGTGGGAATGACGCTGCGGCATCATACTTGGTGGAAATCCGCAAGAAATGGCACAGCCTGGCTTGATAGGCCCCTATGAGATTGATGTCACTAGCTTTTTCCAGCCCGCCGAGAAGAAGGTGCAGATATTTGTTGTGCATGTCACAAGTCCCCCCAGCGGTATAGATGGTGTACTCCAAGTAAGCAAACGCCACTGTCGCCCCATTTTCAAGTGGAACGGACAAGCATGCAACACTGTCCTTCGCGGTGGCACAAAAAAAAAAATTCAATGCTGACAAGGGATCCCAGAGGCACGATGAAAGACGGTGATTGGCCCAAGTCGGGCGAGGGCTCAACTCTAGATTTTCTATGCAGGCAAAACTGTCGTTCAAACGTACTACATTCTTCGTATTGCCGCTACCTTGCCAAGTTCGATCATTATCATCGTCGTCATCATGTGTGATAATTTTAGTACCCGTTAAGACAGCAAGACCAAGAGCAGGTGCTACAGGGAACATTCTTATGACATGATTTATAGCAAGATCGATCTCACGTGACTTTCTGGACCACCAAAGTGATTGTAAGTACCTTGCCCTCCAACGCAGGGACTGGAGGTGGTCCCAGGCATCGAAAACATTAGCGAAGCAGCTGACTTTGACCAGATGTTCCAGGGCACACTTATGTGCATGCTTGCTACGATAAAGCCAGATCAGAGGTGTGGCATGCTCTACGCCTTCTGCTGCTAGCAAGGGAGCAATAGCTTGCAGATCACATTTTTGAGTTGGATTTCGCAGGAAATTAGAAATATTGGCAAAGCGAGGCGGAATGCACCAGAGCCACACAGCGACAAGCATCGTATCAATGAGTAGGAGCTGTGCCTTCAAGCTAATGTCATCGCACAACATTTGCTTTGACCTCCGGAGTCCATGAAGTCGACGTCGCGTTAATTGAAAATAAGAAGTGAGAGCAGTCTCAGCCGCACGACGAAAGGAACTTCGCTGCATTTGCAAGGACATCTTTGCACCTATTTTTTTCAAGCCAGATCTTACCCCCCCATAAAACCCCCAAGTGACAAGTTTTGGTGGCTTAATGAATGCAAAAAGCCCAGCGACTACCTCCGGTTTTGTCTCTGCATTGAGCCAGTGATGTAATGCGCCGTTAAAGTCACCTTGGCTGCAACAGATATACGCATACCTAATTCAAACAGATTTACGCGAGCTACAGGCGAAAACAATCACGATACCTTTCTTCAATCGACTTTTCGTTTTTTGGGGACACTAATGAGAGTGCCCTAAGTCCAAGTGCATCCGCGAACATTGCACTTTGCAACAGAGATCGTGACTGCTTGTCGATTGATGACATATGCACTACAACTCCGGTATTGGCTCCAATGCAGTAAACTGCAGGGCACGCCAACCAAAGGCTCGAAGTCTCTCTTGCTAGTTCTTTTGATGTAGTTATGGAAACATCTTCCAGCACTCCCTTTGAAGTCGAAAGCTGGGGATCAATCATTTTCTCCTCGTTGTTTACATCACACGTCCCAAGTAGAATTGTCAAAGCATTTATCGCCAGTGAAATAGTCTGCACATATGCAAGTGTTGGGAGATAGTGCACCTGGATAGCACACTCCAGAAGAGCCAAAAGGAAAGTGGATGAGGCCTTAAGTCCGGTGGGTGTTCCTGACCAGGCTATCAGCCTCTTTGCAGGGCAGGACTCTCGTGCTAATGATAACGCGGGCGACCTTAGGATGTCTTCAATGCGAAACACAGTGCCTCTAGTCTGCGAGGATACCAGCAGCCACTCCCTTAATCCACACAAATGACCGTCTCCTGGCGCGATCAGCATGCATGTCGCACCTCTGGGTGTGTCCAATAGAGTTCTTACAGCCACACGCACACAACTCGTATATTCTCCATCAAGCCCCATCCTCAAAATATCAAAAGATTTTTTGTTTGCAACAACAATGCATTTGTCATCCAGGCAGCAAGCTTGCGATGGAGTCTCGGAGAGCATGTACGTCTGCCCTGAACAGTTCAAGAGCCCACTGCGCTTCCAGAAATAAACTCTCGCCTTTTTCTTTGGGAACAGTATTACAGTCTGCCTTGGAGCAAAAGTGGCAAATAGGAAAAAATACGAGTCGTCTACACGTGCTGTGACGTCTAAAGAGTCTGCGTCGCAAACTATTACCGTGCCAGCAATGATTGCTATCAGCAACGAATGCACCTCTACCACCGCTAGGTGCGATATGGAAGACCTCTTTGACGTTCCTATCTGCTTTGTCTTTACTAGCTTGGTTTTACATGTATCTGACTTCAAATTTACGTGACAATCATGGACATCCAGTTGCGCATCCAAAGTGCACGTGAAGATTCGTGTGATGCCACGGCAGACATTGCGAGTTGTCACAGCAAAACTAGATATATTTTTTGACCCGAGATTGACCAATGTAGCTTCGAAGGGCGCCCACATATTGTGTTTGCAGTCTAGCTCCTAGATGATGATTTGTGTAGGCCTATGTCCTTACATGCTATTCCTCTGTTTTTCTTGGCTTCCCTGGTGCCTATAGCCTCAGGGTTCCGTCGGAAATATCCGGAACGCCTACGATCCATCGAACGAGAACCACGCTGCCCGGGCCGGTGCGGATCCACTTTGATTTCGGAGACCGCAAGTACACAATCTCACATTCACAATCTACAATACCGTAGGTACCAAGCTTGGACGCCTCGGCCACCCTACTAGTACTGTTAGGGGCTGGTGCGTTGCACTCAGGCTGGGGCATGTGTAAATCATCGCTAACTTCAAGTTACCCGGGTCGCGGCCGCGTTGGAGTGCTTGAACCCCCTGTAAATTCAAGTTCCTAGGTCCTCGCGGACTCTTTAGCGTCGCCGTAGGCTAATTCGAGCTACTAGTAAGGGAAGGCAAGGCAGAATGTTGCTTACTCCAAAGAACCAACCGACTTCCGGCTAGGGGGAAGTGTTTGCGACCCACCCTGCTATGCTAGTTTCCTACCATACAAGTCCTACGGTATGCAAGCTGGATACAGGTGTACATCGATCGCTCCTCAGGCAATTGCCAATTGCTGATTAATAAAGATTCGCGATGGAAATCACGCAAGAGGTGATTTCATGTTGAGAAAAAGCGGTTTTATAATGCTTACACACTCAGGATGCGTGGACCGTGATCAGTGCCTACTTTGCAGAGAAAGGTCTCGTCCGCCAACAGCTGGATTCATTTGATGAATTCATCCAAAACACTATGCAAGAATTGGTTGACGACAGTGGGGAACTGTGTGTCAAGCCGGAATCACAATACTTACCCGGGCAACTAGTTGGTACTCACAGCACATATCTTGTACTATTCAATCAGGTGTACGTGTCTAAACCAACAGCCACAGAGAAAGATGGCACAACCAGTAACATGTTTCCTCATGAAGCGCGACTAAGAAATATGACTTACGCATCGCCAATTTATGTTGATGTTAGCTGCGTTGAGGAGAATCAACTACCTTTGTTGCTTGAAGGAAGTCACGCAGAGATCAAGGTTGAGGGCGAGTGGTATCCATGTGAGGTTACCACTCGTGAAAAGGAGGCTGTCACCGTAACATACAAGGCGGCATCTCCAGTGAGTAATATTCGTGAGCAGGAGGGCGTCGTGGAATCAGTGCAGTTAGATCGTGCTGGTGTCTCAAATCGGCTCCGCGTACCTAATGGCGGACTAAGAACGCACAGGACCGATTCGCCTAAAGAGTTCTTAGGTTATGTACCTATCATGTTGCGTAGTCGTTTTTGCGTGCTGGCCGATAAGTCTGACAAGGAGTTGTGTGAGCTCGGTGAATGCATTTATGATCAAGGGGGATATTTTGTGATCAATGGTTCTGAAAAAGTCGTGGTAGCACAAGAACGCATGTCTAATAATCACGTTTACTGTTTCCGAAAGAAACAGCCACACAAGTGAGTAGTATCTCTGCTGTGTTTTCTCATTGTGAAGCCTAACATGCAGGTATTCCTGGGTGGTCGAGTGCCGTTCTCATATTGAGCATGGCGCTCGACCTACAAGTACCATCTACATGCAAATGTACAACAAAGCAGGACGTGGTCAGTCTCATGGGAACCAGATACGCGTGACCTTGCCATATGTGCGAACAGATGTGCCAGTCATTATTGTGTTCCGCGCTTTGGGTGAGGACAATAATATACTTACAGGGCAACTCGCATGTTCGCCCCTTAGGTTTCGTGGCAGATCGTGACATCCTTCAGCATGTCATATACGACTTTGCTGATACGGAGATGCTTGAACAGCTCCGCCCATCATTGGACGAAGCCTTTGTTGTTCAAAACCAGACGGTCGCCCTAGATTTCATCGGGCGACGTGGGAGTGCTACAAACATGGGACGTTCAAAACGCATTCAATACGCAAAAGAGATATTACAAAAAGAAGTATTGCCTCACGTGGGCACAGAGGAGCAATCAGATACCAAGAAAGCTTTTTTTGTTGGTTATATTGTTCATAAACTATTGATGTGTTCACTTGAGCGTGTTGATGAGGATGATCGAGATCATTATGGCAACAAACGCCTTGATCTGGCAGGGCCGCTTCTGGGCGGTTTATTTCGAATGCTCTTTCGCAAGCTCACTAAGGACGTGGTGGCTTACCTACAAAAATGCATCGACGAAGGTCGTGATTTTAACCTTGCGTACGTAGGACATACAAAATTAAGCTAAATCACATCGTACGCCCGTGCAGGTCGGCGATCAAGTCACGACTCATTACTGATGGTTTGAGGTACTCCCTAGCAACAGGGAACTGGGGTGATCGGAAGGATGCTTCCCGTGCTGGTGTTTCCCAGGTTCTGAATCGACTAACATATGCTTCTACGCTATCTCACCTACGTCGATTAAATACGCCACTTGGACGAGAGGGCAAACAAGCCAAGCCAAGGCAGCTCCATAATACTCATTGGGGGTTCATCTGTCCCGCAGAGACCCCTGAAGGACAGGCTGTTGGTCTTGTGAAGAATCTGGCGTTGATGGCATATGTATCAGTTGGCAGTCCTCAAAGTCCAATCCTTGAGTTTCTCGAGGAGTGGTCCATGGAAAATTTGGAAGAGATTTCACCGCAGACCATAGCTGATGCTGGAACCACAAAAATATTTGTCAACGGGAGCTGGATTGGCGTACATAGAGATCCATCAACATTGGAGGCTACTCTACGGTCACTTCGACGGCAAATTGACATAGATCCAGAAGTTTCGGTCGTCCGCGACATTAAAGAGAAGGAACTTAGAGTTTATACGGATGCGGGGCGCGTTTGTAGGCCACTACTCATTGTAGAAAACAGTGGCTCTACCTCTTTGGCAAGAAAAAACATATCGAATGCCTTTCAGCGGCTCAATTTGAGAAAATCTCACATCCACAAGCTCGTTAATGGGGAACTTGGATGGACACAACTCCTGGTTAAAGGATTAGTTGAGTTGATCGATACCGAAGAAGAAGAGACGGCAATGATTGCAATGATTCCCTCAGATTTGCAAGAATCATATTCCTCCAGCTATACTCATTGTGAGATTCACCCCTCTATGATCCTTGGCATCTGTGGTTCTATCATACCTTTCCCTGACCACAACCAATCGCCTCGAAATACTTACCAGTCGGCTATGGGCAAACAAGCAATGGGCATATATGCTTCAAACTTTCAGCAGCGCATGGATACTCTGTCGCATGTCTTACATTATCCACAGAAGCCGCTTGCAACTACCCGGGCTATGGAACATCTGCATTTTCGTGAGCTTCCAAGTGGCGTTAATGCTGTCGTTGCAATTATGTGTTACACAGGCTACAATCAGGTGCACTCTTACTCTCATAATATTGAGCACCACAAGCAACTTGTTGGTAGGAAGACTCACTTATCATGAATCAGGCAGCGATTGATCGCGGTTTGTTTCGTTCAACCTTTTATAGAACATATGCTGATCAGGAGCATAACGATCACAATGCGCATAAGTTAGACTCCTCTGATGTCCTTCGGGAGAATTTCGAGCGGCCGAATAGAGAGGATTGCACTGGGATGCGGCATGGCTCATACGACAAAGTCGACAGTGATGGCCTCGTGTCGCCTGGTTTGCGCGTGTCTGGGTGTGATATTCTCATCGGCAAGACATCACCCTTGGCCAGTCCAGGACAAAATTGTGCACTGGGTCGTTTTTCTAAGCGGGATTCATCAACCACTATGCGTCCAAATGAATCTGGGTTGATAGACCAGGCACGAAGCCCAGACTATAATCCCCCCCCACACGCCAATCATTCAACCCTAAACATCTAGGTGATGCTGTCTACTAATCAGAACGGGATGAAGTTTACCAAAGTCCGAACTCGTACAATCCGCATTCCTCAAATTGGAGACAAATTTGCCTCGCGACATGGACAAAAGGGGACCATCGGAATGACCTATGCGCAGGAGGACATGCCTTGGAGTCGCGGTGGTATATCGCCGGATATTATAGTAAATCCTCATGCCATTCCCTCTCGCATGACAATTGGCCACCTTGTAGAATGTTTGCAATCAAAGGTTGGTGCACTGACTGGCAAGGAGGGTGATGCTACTCCGTTTACAGACGTTTCTGTGGATCAAATCGCAGGAGTTCTGCATGAACTTGGGTATCAGAGACATGGAAATGAGGTTATGTACTCTGGCCACACTGGTCGGGCCATCCATGCAAAGATATTTCTGGGCCCGACTTTTTATCAGCGGCTAAAGCATCTTGTCGACGATAAAATACATGCTCGCTCGCGAGGGCCAGTTGCAATGCTTACTCGCCAGCCTATGGAAGGACGAGCACGAGATGGGGGTTTACGAATGGGTGAGATGGAACGAGATTGTCTTATATCCCATGGTGTCTCGAGCTTTTTGCGGGATCGCATGTTTGCAAATTCTGATCCTTATGCGGTTCACATTTGCACAAAATGTGGTTTGATTGCACATGCTGATGTCCAGAAACACTTTTACTGGTGCAACAACAAAGATTGTCAACAGCACAAGGCATCTGTTGCACGCGTACACATTCCGTATGCATGCAAACTCCTTTTTCAGGTTCAGAAAATACTAAGTTTTTGCATAAAATGTACCTTTCACAGGAGCTTATGGCAATGTGTGTTGCTCCGCGTATAGAAGTCTAATATTGACTGAAAGCCATAGAAGGAAACGATATACAAATTCGACGACCGCATTCTGCCAAAGAACAAGATGCATCGATGCAGACACGGCCGCATAAAATTGACAGTCACGGTCGACGGCGGTTGGCGGTCCCCCAGGCGGCGGAGAGAGGTAGAGGGGAGCGCTCACTAATAAGGAGACACCAAGTGAATGCCCTGTCCCGAGCCGCTAACACGTCTAGGTTTGCGCCGTAAATTCAGGTTCACCCTAATTTCTCGGCGCGGAGGAGTCGTGGTCTATACTCGACAGGTCACGGTGAATGCCAAATAGCGCGGAAATAGATTATTGATCAATATAGATACCAGCAGTCGTGAACTTGAACGGCGGTAGATAGATCATCTTGTCAAATATATTGTCACGGTGACGGTCGGCCTAGCAAAGCGGAGGAAATTCCCTTCAAGTTCGAGCCCGATATAGATACTATTGAACTTGAGCCGGAGTCGGAACGGAACTTGAACGCTACAAGTAGGAAGTTCCCTATATAGTAGATAAATAATTATGCTTTATTATTTTTGTTTTTTATGGTTATGTTTATACGTCTGTAGGGCGATTTCCTTTTGCCGCGTCCGAAGGTTTTTGGTTTCGGACGGGTTTTAGCTCGAAACGATCGCCCAGAAGAGCTGTGCTGTTTCCGTTCGCATCCGCATAAACGTCTACATCACTGACTATTCGCAGGGGGGCCTGGTGGTGGGCCCCCGAATATACACGCTTCGACCTTTATTCGGGGTACTAATGTCCAGATGTAATACTTGAACATGATTTTGGATGATAATCCGGGTACTAATGTTGTCGGGCTCGGATGTAAGATGACGTAATAGTTAAAGCGCAGTCGGAATACTGTATACCAATATGTCGAACCCAATTTGTGAAGACCCTATTTTGTTCGACATCCCATGGTCATCTTGAAACCATTGGCACCGTGCTGGAGGACTCGCTGAAACGGGCGAGATAGCAACCACTGCAATGAATCTAGTAGCGACTCTTGCCACCGCCAGGGCGACTGTAGCGGCCGCCGCCGCCGTAACTACCAGCTGTTCCACACTGTTGTTGGAGGGCTGGAGGT
>MDTG01055257.1_pt1 | contig 10927 bp, 12 predicted proteins | sample 811421 | NCBI WGS metagenome assembly MDTG01 (sample SAMN05326645, study PRJNA326480) | marine metagenome | isolation source: seawater | place: Pacific Ocean: South East | collected 2011 | reverse complement strand
TGATGTTGTTTATTTAAAAGGTACCCGCCGCGCAAGAATTATTAGACAAACCCCCACCAAAACTGTCTTTCACCTTTTGGAAACTGATAGAAAATTGGTTGTCCCCAATGTAGACCTTTACTCTCTTCGAATAGAAAAACCTATGCCTGGCTCTAATGAAGGTAAAGATATCTAAACTTTGTTGTTTTTGTGTTATAATCATTAATGTCTGCTAGGTTTTAAACTAGTTAATTCTAGTTACCTTAGTTGTACAAAAAAAATAGCGAAAAAATTTCGCGGCGAAAATGGGGATTATCACACATGAAATTTATAAACGAAAACGAAAAACCAACTATAACTTATGAAGGCGGCTCAGTTAAGCCCACGCATATCATAGTAAAGTTTAAAGGCTATGAAAGAAAACGGCGCCTTAAATATGGAAGAGACTACGACAAACTTAAAACAACAGAAAAGAAGATGCAAAGAATAGCTCAAACTATTCACGATACAAAGACTGACCTTTTGAATTCCATTGAGGATGACTATGCTTCAATGAAAAGAGAATCTGTCGCACCTGTTTTGCAAGAGTACATTGTAAAAAACACGACGGAAGCTTTCGACCAAACCCCTTTTGGGCAGATTGTAGTTGACGAAATTAACAAAGCTGTTGCTGAAATACCTGAAATAAAGTTAGCTTTGGATTACTTATCTGAACAGGACGATCCCGAACTTGAAGCCAACACTAAAAAACTTGGGAGAGAATATGCCACTGCGGCACTAAACAAGGCTAGGACCGAAATGGTTGAGAAGTTACCAGGACTTGTAGCAGAATTAATCGATGAGTTAATAACCCAAGCGGAAGCACCTGAATGAAGTATTTAATTTTTCTACTTTTTATCTTGGGTTGTGGGCCGCATCATAAGAATCAAGCTGAAATTGTTGTTATGTATGATGGAGTGGTTGAATCTCACTACCATCCAGACTATAACACCGAGTCAGAATTCAAAAACGCACTTAATGATAACAAGAGTCCAGACTTTATTATCTTTTCTTCACCTTATTGTGGGGCTTGCACTGACTTGAAGCACCGTTTAAACGATTTAGGCTGGAGAGATAAAGTAATTGTTCTGAACTTTCACGAAGAATGGGTAAATTTCATTGCACAATATGTCGGAATCAACACTGTGCCGGCGATGATTATAGATAAAGACGGTGGAGAGACTATTTCTCAGATTTATGTTGGGCCCGGAGAGATAGGAAAAGTACTTTATGAACATTTGGAGACCAAAAAATGAAGAATATGAAGCTAATAATGGAAAATTTTAACAAAACTGTAAAAAATGAAGCATGGAATTGGGGTGGAAGCAAGGAAGATGCCGAAGCTTTCGTCCAAAAACAACTAGCAAAGACAAAAAAGTCAAGACAAGATGCCGAAGATTCGATCGAAGCAGAGAAAGAACGACTTATAAATGATCCGAAGACCCCGGAAGAGGAAGCAATGGGCAGTGCAATGACAAGATTAGAGAATGAATTCGGTCCGGACTTGGTTAGAGCCATGCACGAGATGCCTTATGACCAACAAGAGACCGCAATTGAAAACTATTTTGCTGATGGTCACCCAGAAGAGGCTTATCCAGACCGTGAACACATAGAAACTATAAGAAAGTTGCTCAGAATTTCAGATCCAGGCGAAGATTACAAGAAAGATGACGAAATGGAAGCCTCTGATATGGATGATCCGCCCGGATATATGCCAGGAGAGGGAGGCAACTACTAAAAATCATGTGTATTATCTGCCTAGACATTGAAAAAAACAAAATTACATCAAAAGATGCTCAATGGGCGCTTTTGGAAATAGCAAACGAGCTTGATAGTGAACATTATGAAGAAGTTTTGCAAAAAATTGAAATTTTAGAAGCAAAAGACGAATTCAAAAGACTTTTGAAAGCAGATTCAACTGAGAACGCAAAAAGAGACGCAAGTTTACGTTAAAAAAAACTATTTATAAGGTAAAATAACAAAGAGGTCTCTTATAAATGTCTAAAATCACCATTGCAAATCGTCAATTCCTCGAAGAACAGGTTAAATTGACGCTAAAAGAAGAAATAAGCACGTTTACTGCAGATATTAACCCAAACAGCTTAAGTGCACAAGCAGAAGTAGGGATAGATGACATCGTTTCCTTTGTGGAGGCCACTCTAAACGATGTCATGGCATTGCCAAATGAAATGGCAAGAAGTTTAGACAGAAATTTGCTTCGCGGCGGTTCGAGATCAAGGCAAGCCTTGATAAAATCAGGAGCACCATTCGATGTAAAAACTTTTTTTGCAACCTACAAGTTAGATAGATCTTCAAAAATTACACCAATGGACCTGAGTTCAGAATCCTTTCAATTACCCACAGGACTAAGAACAATTTTAAGGGATTCCAGCAACAAAGAACCAAAAGATGTTTATGAAGAATTGCTAAAATTTTACTCGTCAGGGTTTATTAGCAGATATTTTACTGCGCAGGTTTCTGAATTTGTATTAGTTTCTCAAGATTCTGCAGATCAAATTATAGAGTCCTGTAAAGATAAGCAAATTCCCAATCAAGTAACAATTAAATTACTTTTTAGAAGAGCTTTTATAAAGCAGGCAAGAAAAGATCGATTTTTAAACGACATAGCAAACCCAAGCGTAGATGCTTTAGGTTTTTTGAAGCAAGACAAACAAATTTTACTAAATGAGTTAAAGGCTGATCACGAATCAGACTTGGGTGCATTTTTCTTATATTCTCAAATAGACCCAACACTAACTAAGAGTCTGGAAAGTTGGAAGTCCACATATTCTGATTTTATGGCCATTTTCAAAGAATTTGAAAAACAATCCAAAGGCGGAATTGAAAAATTTAATTGGACCTCTCTTCTTTTGTTGATAATGGCTGGGGAGGCTTTGGATAAAAGGTTGTTCAAATTAGCTAGCAAATCAAAAAAGATTGCCCAATGGACCGGAAGGGGAGGCCTTATTGGTTTTATAGCGGGAGTAGTTTATGTTATGGTTGTTGCAGAAACTTTAAATTATTCATTAGACCAGCTTGATCTTAAAGGTTTACCTATGAGAGTCGGACATGCGCCGATTCCCGGTACAAGCGCTGCCGACCTAAAGACCATGTTAGATGTCTTTGATAGTGCTGAACGGAAAGTGGACAGTTTTATTCCTGGTGCTAAAAAGAGAAAAATAAAACAAAATCTACAAGAATGGGAACTATCGCTAGAAGAAGTAGATGAAGTTAAAAACATTTTTTTAGAGATTGTCAATGTTCAAATGGAAAACTTTCAAAAAGCAGCGAATAAATCCCTATTAAGCCAAACAGCGTCAGAATCTGGTGCGACTCTATTAGTCTTTTACGAACAAATGAATCAACTTAAACAATCTTTATTTGAAAACACTTTTTATATTAGAGAGTCAAACTATGAAGACTTCAAGAAAAACATTAAAAAAGCTAAAAAAGACTCAAACAAATTATATATGGATTTTAGAAGGCCGGTGCAGGCTTTTGAGGAGCAGAATGCTCTTCTTGAAACTCCTAGTAAACCTGTTTATGATAAGCCAACTGGCTTTATAGATCAAACTGTCGACGCCACTTTGGATAAACTTGGTACTAGAAAGAAAAAACAAAAATTCTACCCAACGGGCAGAAAAATAAATAACATTATGATTACTGATAAGGAACTGAAAGTTTCAGGGCTGAATGAGAAGTTTATAACTCAGTTAACCGACTGGTATGCCCTAGGGGCACCTGGAGAGCAGTTATCAATTGTTGGAAGGTTTGACCCAATTCTTGAAGAAGCAGGAAAGATTGATGATTTTGTTGTGGATTCAATAAACCAAAACATCAATAAAATGTCTAATCTCTCTCGGGCTTTCGCTAAAGCCTGGGATACTTATGTCAGTCCAGTTTCCTCAAGAATTACCGGAAAAAAATCTACAATTTTTACCAGGGACTACTCGGGAATAGGGCTTATGCTACAGATGCGCGGACGAAACGGACTTTTCAGCTATAGAGAAAATAAAACACTTATAGCTGCTCCGCTTTTATGGAATCTAGAGGCTAATTCTGCTTTTACCATCGCGCCCTCAAATTTAATTTCAGGACAATTTAAAGATTTAATTAACAGATCTGTTGCTTTAAACCAAGGGTCCACTTTTGGCTTCTATTCAGAGATCTTAAAAAGTAACCCTTCTTATATAAATCTAATGAAGACTTTGGGCCCAACTGAGAGCGCTCTTAACAAATTAGATGCTTCAAGCGTTAAAGGCAACTTAAATGTTATTTTAAAAATTAATTATTTGGTGACAAAATTGCTTGGAGCATTAGAAGCAAAACTCATCAAAGAAGAATTAAAAGCGAAAACTAGTTTTGATGCGGCAGATGCTAGCCAGACAGCGAAAACAACGGCGGAGCAAGCTTTGAAAGCTCTTGAAAAGACTATTTCAGATGTGAAGCCATACTTGGTTATGTGTATGGTCTACAGTGACTTAGAAGTGTTTTTTCAAAAAAACAAGTTCCAGTTTGTTGATGACGTAAGGAGAAATAAAAACTAAAATGAAAAAACAAATTTTACTTGAAGACTTGGAAGCAATCAAGCGCATGAAATCCGGACCGCGTGACAGCGGCAAACCCATGTTCACTACTAAGGTTACAAAAAAGTTACCAAAAGAACCTGAGGCGGAACCGAAAGATGACTCAGAAGGAGAAATAGGGGTTGCCCCAGTAGAAGAACCCAAAATAGAGCCTGAAAAGAAGGATGATAAACCCCAAGAAAAGCCAGTTGTTGAACCCGAAGAGCCAGAAGTTCCTCCTCTTGTAGTATTTGAAGAAGATAGAGTTCCAGACTGGAATAAAGAAATAGTCCTAGGAGAGGGTCTGCAAAAATTTACAATAGTAAACCAAAACCTAAAGCCAGACCCAGGAGGAGAAAATACTTCTGCTATATCTTATCAAAGATCTAGCCAAGACCTTAATGCGCTAGCGATTCTAATGAGACAAGCCAAATATCCTCTAGATTGCATTGATTTTCTACTGGATGCTAATAATTGGGCACTGTTCATGACATATATGACTGCAGTTGGCTCGTTTGTTGGTTTTAACACTTTTGGATTTGGCAGTACTTCTGCATTTCTAAGGGGGTACGGTGCTTCGGATTTAAAAAAATTACCAAAGTTCTTCAAAAATAAGTTTTCGGGACTGGGGGCGAAAAATAAAGTTGTTGTGGCCACCGGTGCCATTGTCGCTATAATTGGCGGCGGGATGACAGTTAAAACTATGGCTGGCTTATTGAACCAGGCTTCTTCTATTCCCACCTCTTTGTTTGACTTTATAAAAAAATGGTTGAAAACAGAGGAGACAGACTGCGCAGCGCAAGTTTACTTCTCTCTTACTGCTGTTGCGGCAACAATAGGATTTTTTGCTGTCTCCGGAGCCTCGGGTGCACTTGGGCGGCGCGCGAGGGGACTCACTGGGAGATATGGGTCAGAAGCGGTTGATTTGTTTTTAAAAATATTTAGAAAAAAGGGTATTAAAGCTGCAGAGGAAACCAAAGAAATAGTTAAAACCAGTACAAAACAAGTTACAAACAAGGAACAGGATTTTCTTAAAACTGCGGCGCCTGAAGTTCAGGACTTTTTTAATTCTTTTTCAGAATTAGTCTCACAACCAGGGATAACCATGAAAGATGTGAAAAAATACATGAATGATTTACCCTTTCAAGGTTCGGATCAGTTAAAAACAGCAGAAAAAGTTGTAGAAGACATTTTTTCAACAATTGAAACCAATTACAGGTCAGTTGCGGAAGCTAGAAAAATAGAAGCTTTTAGACTATTTTCAAAAAACCAAAAAAGATATGAAAAGTCCGCTGGTCTTTATCGCAAACAGGCTGGATTTAATTTTGACGAAATAGTAGATGGTGCCTCGGTGCCGAAATTATCAAAACTCATGGATTCGGCGTTTGACGAGAATGATATTGAGACTGGTTATCAACTACTAAATAAGATAACCGAAACAGCTCGTAGTAGAGGCATCTTAGAGGGGCCTCTAAGAGACAAAGAAGCACTTGCTGAGTTAGCCCTTAAGGCTGAGAAAAAAGCCCTAGGAAATGGCGTTAATGTGTCTTCTACACAGGCTTTATCTTTTCTTTTGGATGAAGTGACAACAAATGCGTCAAAAATAAAAGTTGATGCACAAGAGTTTAATAAGTTAATCGAAACAACTGTTTCTGGGGCTGACACAAAACTTACGGAAGCTGCAGCGAGTGCAAAACTTCAAAAAAGAGTAAATGACATTGTCTTTCAGGCAAATAAGGATCTACAAGAAAAAGCGTTTGATAAACAGCTTGCACAAGAAGTTGTAGAAAAAACAGTAAAAGTGGCTGAAGAAGTTGCAGAACAATCCTTAAAGGCGATGAAAAAAGCAGATTCTACTACAAAAACAATTATAAAACTGGAAACGGCGACCTTAGTTGCCGCGGCAGTCTTGATCAAAGGGTCTCAATTATTAAAGTTTCCGGAACCAACTGGTGCACCTTGGTTTTTTGAAGAGGGAAGTGAATTTTCTTTTGTAAACGGCCTCAAGGGAAGGCAAACATATAAAAACTTAGAGGCGAAGGTTTTTGCAAGCGATGAGGCTGCAACTGATTTTTTCAACTTCATAACATCAGGAAGCGATGTCATAAAATCAAAAAATGATGCATTCATAGCAGAGTTAGCTACCATAGATAAGAGTAATATTCCGGAAGATTTAAATGACTTTATTAGAAATAAACTAAAAGAATTCGCTGATTTGCACAAGCAAGAGATCTCAGAAACCCTTGAAGGTAAACACGGCATTAAAAATCTTTATGGAACTGAAAATCCAAAAATTATTAATAGAAAAAGACAAGAAATGCTAACAATTGTTAGTGAACTCTTCCTGCTTAACAGTGAGTTTGAGAATGACTTGGTAAAATATTTTGATGATGTGATGCAGCGCAATCCAGGACCTGCAATTAGAAAACAAAAACTGGAAGAAATTTTTAACTTTCAAGAGAGAAATGTTTCTGCATTGTCAAGGTTTAACACAAAAAAACAAGCAGTAAAAAAACATGTCACAAGGCACACAGGAAAAGGTTCCTCTGCCCCGCTCTCATCCGCCAGCGCTGAGGGTGTTAAAATTGGAAATATTGCCCTTGGTGAATTGAGGCGTTGGAAAGGTCTGGATGAAAATGATGCCGAAGCATTGTTGCCTCTAAAGGATTATGTCTTGACAACCAAAGCTGTCAGATCAAAGATTTCTGATGTAGAGTTTCGACAATGGGTTAATGACAATATTAGAAGAGAAAGTGACCCATGGGCTTGGAGCGCTGTTTTTATAAGGTGGGTAACAAGAGAAGCAGGACAAGAAGTCCCTTCTTTATCCGAAAACATGAAGGCGTCCCACAGAGGCTATGTTGAAGCCGCTAAAAAGAATACATCAAAATTACTAAAATCAAAAAAACCAGTAAAGGATGAGTGGATTTACTTGCCAATGTTTCGTCGCTTACGTAATTTGGGAGATGATGAATTAAGAAACGAAGGGTTGGTCAATAAAAATATTGGATATCAACCTCAAATAGGAGACATAATTATAACAAGTGGTGGTGTCGCATCAGGATATCATGGTGACATCTTAACTAGTCAAGGTAGAGTTGGGGGTAATGTAAGTAATACAGTAAAAGTTAGATCTGAAAACATGCCCATGTATGGTATAGTAACAAATAACCCATCAGCAAAAAGCAAATTGCTGCAATATATTAGCAGAGCAGTTGCTGATACAAAAACAGATGTAAAAAAGGAAGTAAAACAAATGAGTAAAAAAGACATAAAAAAGTTAGTCGCAGAAGTCCTTAATGAAAATTACAGCAAATATCATTATAATTCAAATGAACACAGTGAGAGTGAACCTGATGAAGATTATATGGTAGACTGGAAAGCTTTAGTTGATGAAGTTTGTGATAACAAAAAGAGAAATCTCGATGGAGATCCTAACACTTTTGAAGATCCTACGATAGAGGTTGCTAAAATTTTAGTTAAAGATCAAGACTTGTTTAGAGATGTTTTAGAGTTAGCCGGCTCAAACAAATCTGTTGGTGTAGAAATCCTGCAACAACTTAAGGCTGTGAGAGAAAAGAGAGACTTGGGTAAAGAATCAGATGTGTGATAAAATAGAAAAATGAAGCACATAGTCAAAAAGAACTGGGTTACTGGGAGTAGTAAACAAATAGACTTCTATGAACTTCTTCGATTGACTAGAGAATACATCCAAAAGGGTTCTAAACTTTTTATCGGTTCAGATTCTTTTATTTCTAGAGATAAAGTCTGTTTTGCTTCAGCTGTCTGTCTTCACGGAGGGGAAGAAAGTGGAAGATATTTCTTTTTTAAAGATTTTCTTCCTAAGCCTCAATTTTCTCAATTAGTTACAAGAATAACAGAGGAAACTAGAAGGTCTGTGGAGATTGCATGCCTTTTTATGAATGAATATGGAATTGATCCACAAAACATCGAACTACACCTCGATGTAAGCCCTTTTGGGTCCAATAATGGAACTTCTAAGTATTCTGACATGCTTAAAGGTTATGTACAAGGTTTTGGAGTTGACTACAGACTTAAGCCTGATGCCTGGGCATCACAGACAATAGCGGATAAACATTCAAAATGAAAAAAAAAGGAAAACTAGAAACAACTGGGAGCTTTTATCAAGAAGTACACTCTGTATCAATGGATGACTTGGTAGACATCTGGATAGAACTATTTCATCCTTTTGGAGTAGTCCTTGTTTTGTTTGATGTTGGTAATTATTTTAAATTATTGCAAGATTGTGGAATTTTGTGTTCTCTAGTGAACGCTTATGACAACAAAATTTTAACGGTTGTCCTTCCTGGTGTTGAAGAAGCAATGCAAACAATGGATAACATTAAGCTAGCTGGATTCTCTCCCATCATGTATCTGTATGACGACGGAAAAAAACTTTTAGATAACATAGAACCTTAAAAACTAGTTAGTTATGGTCCGGAGACCAAAAGATGATAAGAGTAAAAATTGTGCCTAATGATTCTAAAAAAGTTGCAAAAGTTATAATCATCAATGGAGACAATCATGTCTTAATGTTGAAGAGATCTGGTTATGTTGACAAGTTTGCAGGAGAATGGGATCTTCCAGGCGGCCATATACAGGTTGGAGAAAACTTCGAAGTTGGAATGAAAAGAGAAGTCAAAGAAGAAACTGGTTTGAGTATCGGAAAATGCGCGTTTGTTGACAGATTAGATAATCTCAATTTTTACTGGTGTGTTTATTCAGAAAATCCAATAAAACTGAGTCATGAGCACACAGAATTTCGCTTTTTTGCGAAAAAGGATCTTGATCCTAGTGGGAAGTTTGAAAAAATGGCCCTAAAAGCTTTGGAGATGAAAAATGATTAAACTTTTAATAAAAAAAGAAGATTTTGAATTTAACACTGGGTTACTAAAGCCAAAAGAAATGTTATATCCAAAATTCTGGAATAATGATAACCTAAACCCAGTTGTAGCTAGAAAGCTTATGGAAATCGCAGATGACATTATAAAGTCTCTTGATTTGGGAGTGGATGTTGAAGATGTGATTATTACAGGTTCTATTGCCTCTTTTAATTGGCACGACTTATCAGACATAGATCTTCACATTATGTTAGACTTCGAAAAAATTGACGATAATTTTGATTTGGTTAAAAAAATGCTAGATCAAATACGAATCAATTGGAATAAAAAGCACAATATCACAATAGATGGAAAAGAAGTTGAACTTTATTTCCAACATTACACTGAGCCTCACGAGGCGAATGGAATTTGGTCTCTTGAGTTGGAAAAGTGGCTAGCAGAACCTGTAAAATTAAACCCTGAGATAGATTTAGTCACAACTGAAAAGAAAGCAGAAGCTATAGCCAGGCAAATAGAGCATCTTTTTGAATTATTCAGTAAAGACAATTTTAAAGAAGTGTATGAATATGCCGATAAGATAAAAGTTAAAATTGCCAAAATGAGACGAATGGGTTTGTCAGATCAAGGCATTTATTCCCCTGAAAATCTTGCTTTTAAAATGTTGAGAAACGCCGGCTATCTTGAAAAATTATCTGCACTCAAAATTGAAGCTTATGACCGAATGATGTCTATAGACCTCAAAACAAAGTCAATAAACGAAAACAAAACCTGGCGAAACTATTTACAACAGGGAGATAAATAAATGCCATTTAAAAGAAAAGGTAAGTGCGTTTTTAAAATAACAAAGAGCGGCGATAAGAAAAAAGGTTGTTCAAAATCAGTCGCAAAGGCAAAAAAATATGTCAAAGCATTATATGCAAATAGTGATGATGTAATGGCTGAAATAAAAGATTATTTTAGGAACCAAAAAGATGAAGATTATCTTGCTTTTGATGATCACCCGCTTTCTGACATTGAGTCATTAATGGATCCGGACAAACCTGCCCCTTGGGACCACTTAACTAATGACAAAGAAGATGAAGACATAGATATTGATGTAGAGGAAAAAGGATGAGTTTTTTTAATTGGATGAGTATGAATATGATAGTAGATATAGCTTTTCTTGTTTTTTCTGGAGCAGTAATCTGGAAGTTGAGAAAAATGCAGCAAAAAATGATTGCTGTAGAGGAAAAAATTCTCTTGGTAGCAAAAAACCCACAAAAAGCAAAAAGAATGTTGTTAAAAGAAAAGCGATAGTTTGATACCCTTACTGAGTAATCACTGAAAGGAACAAAATGATTGCTGATGTTGTTGTAGATCTACAATATGGAGACTGCGGGAAAGGAAAAATTGCACATGCTTTATGTAGAGAGCGAAAGTATACGCATGTTATTCGCTATAATGGGGGCTGTAACGCTGGTCATACCATTTATCATAACGGAC
>MDTG01284055.1_pt1 | contig 10928 bp, 8 predicted proteins | sample 811421 | NCBI WGS metagenome assembly MDTG01 (sample SAMN05326645, study PRJNA326480) | marine metagenome | isolation source: seawater | place: Pacific Ocean: South East | collected 2011 | reverse complement strand
CGGACCTGAGCGGCGCGACTCCGACCGGCCAGGCCTACCTGCACGACCTCGACGAGTACTACTCGGGGGTCATCCGCGGGCTCGGCCTCGAGGCCGGCGACGACCAGTTCACGCTCCTCTACGAAGGCGAGATCTTCCTCGAGGCCGGCCCCCAGCGGCTCGTCCTCGACGTGGACGACGTGGGCGTCGTGGAGATCGACCTGGACGGGAGCGTCGCGCGGGTGGTCGCGCCCGGGCCCTTCGAGGACGGCGTCGGGGAGCTCGAGGTGCCGCGGGACGGTTGGTACCCGATCGCCATGACCTACGCGGACGAGGGCGGCCCCGGCGGGCTGACGCTGCGCATCGGGCCCGAGGGCGCGGAGGAGGTCGTCGCCCGGCGCCGGCTGCGCGTCCGGCCCGAGAGCCTCGGGCGCGAGCTCTTCGCCTTCGTCATGACGCCCCCGGACGGCGTCCCCTGGGCCCGCCGCCTCGACCCGCGCGGCTCGGACCTCGACTTCGGCCGGGACGACCCCGGTGACGTGGGCTTCGCCGGCAGCGACCTCTGGTCCGCGCGGTGGATCGGGCGGGTGCGCCTGCCGGCCCCGCGCGCCACGATCCGCGTCCGCTCCGACGACGGGCACCGGCTCTGGGTCGATGGCGTGTTCGTCGGCGGCGGCTACGACCCGGAGCCCATGGACGAGAGCTACCCGCTCTCCCTCGCCGAGGGCTGGCACGACGTCATCCTCGAGCTCAGCGAGCACAGCCTCGACGCCTTCGCGCGCCTCACGCTCGACGACGGGACGGCCTTCGCGCCGGAGGACATGCGGCCGCGGACGCGCTTCGGCGGGGACGTCTTCGCGAAGGCGGCCACGCCCCAGCAGTCCGTCGGCCCGGGCTCGACGGGCTCGGCGACCCTGCCGCTGGTCCTCGGCGGCACGGCCGGGCCGGAGGCGGTGGAGCTCTCGGCGGTGATCACGGCGACGGCCGAGCCCGAGGGCATCTCCCTGCGCATCGACGCCCCCGATGGCCGCGAGTACCTCTTCGACGTGGACGCGATCGGTCGGCGCGTGGCGGGCACGGACGTGTGGCGCATGCGCCGCGTGCTCACGGGCGACGGGCTGCCGACGGCGGTGGCCGGCGGGTGGCGCTTCACCGTCCAGAACACCGGCGACGAGACGGTGCGCTTCGAGCGCGCCGGGGTGCTCGCGCACGTGGCGGCCGACCCGAGCCCCTATCCCGTCGAGGGGGTCTACGAGGCGGAGCCGCTCGACCTCGGCGCGCCGCGGACGATCACCGGGGCGTTCGCCGACGTCGACCTGGCGCGGGACGCCGAGGTGGTGGTGGCCGTCCGGGCGGCGGCAGACGCGGCGGCGCTCGAGCGGGCGACCTGGGTCACGGCCGACGACGCGGGCGCGCTCCCCATGGCCCTGCGGGGGAGCGTCGTGCAGCTCCGGCTGACCTTGCGGGGGCCCGGCTGGGAGACGCCGCGGGTGCGCTCCGTGAGCGTGCGCGGCACGAGCTGCCCCTGAGCGGGCGGCGTGCGGGCGGGGCGCCGCGCCCCGGGTGAGGCGCGGGCGCGCGGGGGCGGTCCGCGTCGAGCGCGTGGCGCCGCGCTTGCAGCACCCCGCCCCATGAGCTTTGCCCTGGAAGCCGACGAGCCCGTCGAGGGGGCCGTGCGCCGCGTCGCCCGCGAGCAGCTGGAGAAGGCCCTCGACGAGGCGAAGAGCCCGGTGATCGCCGACGCCGTCCACGACCTCCGCAAGCGCGCCAAGAAGGTCCGCGCGCTGCTGCGCCTGGTGCGGAAGGCCGCCCCCGAGCTCTACGCCCGCGAGAACGCGCGTGTCCGTGACGCGCAGGGGCTGCTCTCGAGCTTCCGCGACGCCGCGGCGCTGGTCGAGACCTTCGACGAGCTGCTCGCCGAGCCCTTCGGGGCGGCCCTCGACGACGCGCGCCTGAAGGGGCTGCGCAAGGCGCTCGCGCATCGCCGCGACGACCTGCACGCCCAGATGCATGCGGACGGCCGGCTGAAGGAGGCCCGCGAGCGGTTGGCGCGCGTGCGCGAGGACGTCGTGCGCTGGCGCGTGCCCGCCGCGGGGCCCGACGCCTGGGTCGGGGGGCTGCGCAAGACCTACAAACGCGCGCGGAAGCGCGGGGCCGAGGCGGAGGAGGCGCCGAGCGTCGAGCGCCTCCACGAGTGGCGCAAGCGCGTGAAGTACCACCGGTACCACTGCAAGCTGCTGCGGCGGCGCGCGCCCGAGCTGATCGGCGCGCGGCGGAGCGTGGCCAAGGCGCTGAGCGGCCTGCTCGGTGACGACCACGACCTGGCCGTCTTCGTGCGCGTCGTGGCGCGGGAGGAGCTCGGCGATCCGACGCTCCGGGCGGTGCTCCGGGACGTGGCCGCCGGGGAGCGGCGGCGCATCCAGGAGGAGGCTTTCGCCCTCGGGGAGCGGCTCTTCGTCGAGGCCCCGGACGACTTCGTCGAGCGCATCCGGGCCCTGCCCCTGGCGGCGTAGGAAGCACGCCCGGCGGCGACGCAGACGGTGATGCGCAGGCCGCGGGCCATGGCGCCGAGCGCTCGTCGTTCGTGACCTCCGCAAAGGTGGATGACCTCGAGGGGTCGAGGGCGGCGTCGACGCCGGGGAGGGCGGTCGGCGCGAGGGCGAGTGGGGAGCTCCGGTCCGCTTCGACCCTCCGACCGGGAGCGCCGGCCCCCTCGTCGGCGCGCCGTGAGGGTCGTTCGCGCTATCATGGCGGCCATGCTTTCCCGTTGGCTTCGCCCGGCGCTCTTCGGCGCGCTGGTCCTCGCGTGCGCATGCGGCGACGACGACGCGCCCGACCCCGACGCGGGCCCCGAGGACGCCGCCGTCGCCGACGCCGCGCCCGACGCGCCGCTCCCCGACGGCCCCCGCGGCGACGTCCTCCGCGTCCCCGAGAGCGAGCGCTGGGTTCTCCCCACCCTCGAGCAGCCCGTCTACGTCCTCCGCACCGAGGCCGGCGTGCCGCACGTCTACGCCGCCACCGAGCGCGACCTCCGCGTCGTGCAAGGCTTTCTCCTCGCCCGGGACCGCTACTTCCAGATCGAGGCCGGCCGCCGCCTCGCCCAGGGCACGCTCTCCGAGCTGATGGGCGACGCCGCCCTCGCCGCCGACCAGGCCTCCCGCGGCGAAGGCATGCGCCGCGTCGCCGAGCGCCTCGTCTCGCTCCTCACCGACGAGCAGCGCGAGGTCTACGAGGCCTGCCGCGAGGGCATCAACGCCTACGTGCAGGCCGTGAAGGAGCGCCGCGCCGACCCGCCGAGCGAGCTCCGCGTCGCCGCCCCCGTCCTCGGCGCCCGGAACGCCGGCATGCTCATGCAGCCCCTCTCCCTCGAGGACGTGGTCGCCTTCGCCGCCGTGCCCGTCTACCAGCTCGGCTTCGAGTCCAAGGACCTCCGCTGGGCCGAGGTCGCCGACGAGGTCGCTACCGCGTTCCCGGACGACGCGCTCCGTCGCGGCGGCGTGCAGGAGGACATCTTCGCGAACGTCCGCCCCATCCACCCGGTGAGCAGCGCCGCGGGCTTCGGCCTCGAGACGGACGCCTCGGGCTTCCTCCCCGATGCCTTCCCGAGCCCCGGCGCGCGTCCCGCCGCGCTCCCGGGGCTCCGCGCCGCCCGCCTCCCCGTCGAGCGCAGCATGTTCGCGCGCCACCTCGCCCGCGTCCGCGCCTTCGAGCGCCGCGTCGTCGGCCCCCGGGGCGACGACTTCGGCTCCAACGCCTGGGCGGTCATGGGCGACCGCACGGAGGACGGGGCCACGCTCCTCGCCGGCGACGGGCACCTCCCGCTCTCCATCGCGCCGCTCTTCTACCAGCTCGGCCTCGACACCAGCGTCTTCGGCGAGGGCGAGACCACGCTCATGGGCCTCTTCTTCGCCGGCATCCCGCCCATGGCCGTCGGCACCAACGGGCGCATCGCCTGGTCCCAGACCTACCTCCGTGGCGACGTCACCGATTGGTACGCGGAGGAGCTCGTCCTCGACGCCGAAGGCGCCCCGCGCGCGACCCGCTTCATGGGCGAGGAGCGCCCGCTCGTCGCCGTCGCGGAGACCTACGAGATCGCCGACCGACCGGCCCTGGGCTCGGTGGGGCGCACGGAGACCTGGACCCGCTGGGAGACCTTCGACGGCCGCCCCCTCACGGCCATCGAGGGCCGCGTCGTCACGGCCGACGCCACGCCCGGCGCCGGTGAGACGCTCGTCAACGTCGGCGGCGAGTACGTCATCCCCGAGGACGTCGACGAGGACGGCGTCGTCAGCGCGATCAGCTTCGACTTCGCCGGCTTCGACGTCTCGAACCTCCTCCGCGCGCTCCAGGGCTTCAACGACGCGGACACGGTCGGCGACTTCCGCGAGGCCACCCGGGAGCTCGTCACCTACGCGCAGAACCTCGTCGCCGCCGATGTGCAGGGCGACGTCTACTACGGCAGCTACAACGCGATCCCCTCGCGCGTGTACCTGCCGCGCGAGAGCGAGGGCGGCCCCTGGGTGGAGGGCGCCGACCCGCGCGGGCTCCTCGACGGCACGCGCTTCCGCGGCTTCACCATCCCCCTCGGCGACGACGGGCTCCCGGACGAGGGCCGCTGCGAGGGCGACGAGTACCAATGCCTGGTGCCCTTCGAGGAGTGGCCGGCGGCGCTCAGCCCGGCGCGCGGCTTCGTGCTCACGGCGAACCACGACGTCGCCAACATCACGACCGACGGCGACTTCTTCGACGACCCGTACTACCTCGGCGGCCCCTGGAACAACGGCTACCGGGGCGCGACGATCCAGGCGCGTCTGATGGAGCTCGCGGAGGCGGGCGAGGCGAGCGCCGAGGCCATGGCGGCGCTCCAGGGCGACCACACCTCCGTGCTCGGCCTCCAGTTCGCGCCGCGCCTGCTCGAGGTGATCGACCGGGCCCAGGAGCTCGCGGCCGGCTCGCCCGCGCCCGGGGCCGAAGGGCGCCTCGCGGATCTCTACGCGGCCCACGCGGCGCGCGTCGACGAGGTCGAAGCGCGCGTCCGCGCCTGGCTCGAGCGCGGCGCGCCAGCGGCGAGCGGGGTCGAGACCTTCTACGCGGCGCCGAGCGCGGACGAGCGGGCCGACGCCGTGGCGACCATGCTCTTCAACGAGTGGTGGCGTCGCCTCTACCGCGCGGTCTTCGACGACGAGGACATGGGCTTCGCGTTCCGCCCGGACGCGCCGACGCGCATCACCCGCGCGCTCCACGACCTCTGGCGCGGTCGGGGCGCGGCGAACCCGGCGGGGCTCGCGAGCTGGGACGCGGCGACGGAGGAGAGCGCCTTCTTCGACGACCTCGGCACCGAGGGGACGGTCGAGTCGAGCGACGAGGTGGCCCTCGGCGCGCTCGTGACGGCGCTCGAGCACCTCGAGAGCGCGCCGGACCCGGAGCGCCCGGGCGTCGGCGGCTTCGGGACGGCGTCCATGGAGGAGTGGCTCTGGGGGCTGAGGCACCTGGTGCAGTTCGAGTCGATCGTCAGCGACTTCATCGGCGACGAGCCGAGCTTCGCGCTCCTCGCCTCGGGCTTCTCGATCACCACCGAGACGCTGCCGCTCGCCGAAGGGCTCGAGGAGGACGACCCGCGCGCCACGCTCCCCTGGTTCCCGCGACCCGGGGACCTCTTCAACGTCGACGCGGCCCATTGGGACTACGACGCCGACCACTACTGGTACTCGGACGGGCCCGTGATGCGGATGGTCATCCGCCTCGAGGAGGGCGCCGTGAGCGGCGTGAACATCCTCCCCGGCGGCAACTCGGGCCGGACCGACTCGCCCCACTTCGCCGATCAGGCCGCGCTCTGGCTCGGCAACGAGACCGTGCCGCTCCGCTTCCACGTGGAGGACGTGGTCGCGGGCGCGACCGCCCGCGAGACCTACGCGCCGGAGTAGGGGGCCGGAGCAGGGCGGTCCGTCGAAGCGCGGCGCCGCCGGCTCGCCCTCGACGGGCGCGCGTCGATCGCACGAAGCTGGGGGGCGAGCGGTGTCCCGGGGGCATGCATTCGGACCGGGGCGCCGCGTTATGCTCGCCCGCGATGCGCCCGCTCTCCACTCTCTTCCCGCTCGCGCTCGGAGGCGTGCTCGCCTGCGCCCCGGCGCCGCCACCGACGCCGGAGCCCGTCGCCATCGGCGCGGCGGGTGGGGAGGCGCCCGCCGAAGCGCCCGTCGCGTCGCCCGAGCCAGGCGGGACGTGGGCCCCGAGCGAGGCCACGCCCTGGGCGGAGGCCGTCACGCGCGCCTTTTTGGCGGCGGCCCGGGGCGAGCCCGTGGAGGGCGTGCCGGTGGCTCCCCGGGAAGAGGGGGTGGACTTCGTCGAAGTGCGGGACTCGCCGACCGGCGCGCTGACGCCGCGCGTCCTCGCCGTCGGCGTGCAGGTCGAGCTCGGCGACGGGCAGCGGGCGCGCGTCATCGCCGTCTTCCTCCCCACGGGCGTGCGCCTCGGACGGATCGACCCGCTCTCCCTGGTCGGTTCGTCGAGCGCCAGCCCGACTCCGGGAACGCCCGCCTACCTCGCTCCCCTCGAGCAGCTGGCGCGCGGCTTCGCCGATCGCGTCCGGGCCGGCCAGGGCGCCGAGCTGGTCCCCGACGAGGCCGAGCTCCGCGCGGCGCTCCCGGAGGCGACCGAGGCGATGATCGGCCACGCGATGGGCGGCGCCCCCGACGCCGCCACGCTCGAGGAGGTGCGGGCCGCGCTGCTCCACGCCGACGTCCACGCCGTCCTCGCCGAGCGGATCGAGCTCATCGCTGCCGACTCTGCGGGGCGCGTCTTCAGCCTGGTCGGCCGGCTCGCCCTCGGGCCCGATGGCGACGCGCGCTTCCGCTCGCGCCCCTTCGTCCGTGTCCGCCGACCCGAGTGAGGTCGGCCGCCCGGCCCGCCCGCGAGCGCGCTTTTCCATTGCGGAGCGTCGCGCCCACCATTACCTGAGCAGCTCATGCCCAAGAGCGCCAAGACGACCGCCGAGGTCGAGGTCACCGACGCGGATCTCCTGCTCCGCCTCACGGGCCCGGGCGGCAAGCACCTCGAAGAGCTCGGAGCGGAGCTCGACGTCTCCATGGGGCTCCGGGGGGACACGATCCACCTCCAGGGCGACGTGGAGGACGTGGCGCTCGTCGAGCGCGTGCTCGCCGAGCTCCTCACCGTGATGGAGAAGCGGCACCTCTCGCCGGAGGAGATGCTCCGCGCGGCGCGCACCGTCGCCGCCCATCCGGAGGTGCGCCTCAGCGAGCTCTTCGACGACGTCGTGCTGCGCACCTCGAGCAAGCGCGTCATCTCGCCGAAGGGCGTCGCGCAGAAGAGCTACGTCGCGGCGATCCGCTCGCACGACATCGTCTTCGGCGTCGGCCCGGCGGGCACGGGCAAGACCTACCTCGCGATGGGCATGGCCGTCGCGGCGCTCCAGAGCCGCTCGGTGAAGCGCATCATCCTCACGCGGCCGGCGGTCGAGGCGGGCGAGAAGCTCGGCTTCCTCCCGGGCGACCTCGCGGAGAAGGTGAACCCCTACCTGCGCCCGCTCTACGACGCGCTCCACGACATGATGGACGACGGGCGCGTGGCCATGCTCCTCGAGCGCGGCACCATCGAGGTCGCGCCGCTCGCCTTCATGCGCGGGCGCACGCTGAACGACGCCTTCGTGATCCTCGACGAGGCGCAGAACACCACGCAGGAGCAGATGAAGATGTTCCTGACGCGGCTCGGCTTCCGCTCGCGCACGGTGATCACCGGCGACGTGACGCAGGTCGACCTGCCCGGCGGGCGGCGGAGCGGCCTCGAGGACGCGCAGCGCCTTCTGGCCGGCATCGAGGGCATCGCCTTCTGCGAGTTCTCGGACGCGGACGTGGTCCGGCACCCGCTCGTGCAGCGCATCATCCGCGCCTACGACCAGCGCGACGCCTACCGCCGCGCCAAGGAGGCCGAGCGGGAGGCCGCCGAGGCGGCGGACGACGAGCCCATCGGCGGCGAGCGCTAGAGCGACGGCCTCCCGGCCGCCGCTGAAACGGGATTCCGCGAATCCCGTCGCGGGACGGGTCACGGTGTCCTCTCCTCCGGTCCAAAAAGGGCCGTTGCGATGATCTCGTGCGAGAGGCCCGAGCCCTCTCGCATCGCGGACACGAGGCCGAGGAACGCTTCGATCGATTCGCTGTTATCCAAGCGCTTGCCACGGCGCGTCCACTCGGCAAGCCGCTCGACGACCGACTCATCGCCGTAGACCACGATGCGTGTCTTGGCGCGGGTCGCCTCCAACCTCGCTTCGCGACGACTCTCCGTGTCCCTGAGAATCGCGCTCTTCGCCACGGCGTTCAGGTACTCCGCGTATGCTTCGTGCCGCGCCTTCTGGACTCTCATGGCGGAGTCTCTGGAGCGCGAGAGAGCGAATTGGAGCACCGAGCCAACCACCACGCCAACGATGGGCATGGCCAGAGTTACCCAGTCCATCCAGTGATGCTGCCAGCTCGCGACGATGGTCACGCGCCCCGGACGGGGTAGAGTAGAGAGAACGGTTCTCGCGAGGTTCGTGAGGTCGCCGCTTCCGGGATTCCCTCGGGGAATCCCGATTCAGCGCCAGGCCGGAGGGCTGGCGCTAGAGGAGGCGGAGCTGCTCTTCGGCTTGGAGGGCCTCGGCGAGCGCGTCGCCGCGGGCCCAGGGAGTGGCGAAGGCGCCGAGGCGCGGGGTGGCGATCTCGTGGGCGGCGTCCGTGAGATCGCAGCCCCAGAAGGGGCGGCCGGCCCCGAGCGCGGCCTCGCCGGTGGCGCCGCTCCCGAAGAAGGGGTCGATCACCAGCTCGCCCGCGGAGGAGCTCTGCCGGACGAGCACGTCGATCAGCTCCGCGGGCTTCTCGGTCGGGTAGCCGCCGTGCACGCGCGCGGCCTCGAGCACGTCGGGGACGCTCAGATCCGCCAGGCGCCGCTTGCCCTTCTCGAAGAAGAGCACGAGCTCGTAGCGGCTCCGGTAGTGGTAGCCCATGCCGATGCGCCGCTTGTCCCAGACGAGCGGCTTCCAGAAGGTGAAGCCCGCCGCCTCGCCGATCGGCTTGACCACGAAGGCCGTCGTCGGGTCGCAGAAGAGGTAGAGGTGCGCGTCCGGCTTCAGCACCCGGTAGAGCTCGGCGAAGAGCGCCTCGAAGCGCGCGTTCGGGAAGATCGGGAACCAGGCGTTGCTCGAGCTCTTGCTCATCGAGAGGCGCGTCGTCGTGCCGACGGAGCGGTGCTTCTCGAGCGACTCGTAGGGCGGATCGGTGATCGCGAGGTGCGCGCACTCGTCCGGGAGGCCCTCGAGCCATGCGACGGCGTCCTCGCGCGCGAGCCAGTGATGGAGCTCCACGGCGAGCGCCTTAGCACGGCGCTCTGACGTTCTCAGGGGCCTCGGGCCATACTCGGGGCATGAGCGCGGCGCCTCCCGACGAGCCTCGGCAGCCTCCCTGCCCGCCGCCCGAGCGCTTCGTCGGGGACGGCCCCTTCATGGCGCTTCGCGTCGAGTGGCTCGGCCCCGACGCGCCGCTCCCGCTCCGGCTCGCGGACCCGGCGCTGCTCTGTACGCTCCGCTCGGAGGTCGTCGAGCTCTCCGGCCGCGGCGAGCCGGTCTTCCTCGACCGCACCTCCTGGTGCCTCCTGCCCGCCGGCTTCACCGGGCGGGTGGCGTCGCTCTCGGCCACGGCGCGGGTCTTCCTCGCGAGCGCCCGGCCGGCGCTCTTCGAGCGGGTCGCCGGGGAGTACGCGGAGTTCGGCATGCCGCTCGAGGAGGCGCGCGCACTGGCGGCCGAGCGGCGCCTCCTGCCGCGCACGACCTGGGTGCGGGAGCTGGTGCACCGCTACTGGTGGGAGCGGCAGGCCTGCGGGGGGCGCGCGGAGAACGCGGCGACGACGTTTCTCGAGGTGGAGCTCCTGAAGGAGGCGTGCTTCCTCGCGCTCGAGCAGCGCGAGGGGGCGGCCCGCGCGCCGCACTTCACCCTCGAGACGCCGAGCCTGGTCGACCGGGCCCGCGAGGTCGTGGAGGAGGACCTCTTCCGCGGCTGGACCGTCGCCGAGCTCGCGCGCCGCGTGGCCGCCTCGGAGAGCACGTTGCTCCGCGCCTTCAAGCGCGAGCTCGGCCTCTCGCCGAGCCGCTATCTGCGGGAGCGGCGCCTCGACGAGGCCTTCGCGCTCCTGCAGAGCGGGCGCTTCGGCGTGAGCGAGGCGGCGCACCACGTCGGCTACGCGAGCGCGTCCGCCTTCGCCGAGGCCTTTCGGCGCCGCTTCGGTCGCGCGCCCTCGAGCGTGCGCTGAGGGCCGGGGCGTTCACCTTCAGGCGCCGCGCCGCGTCTCTTCGAGCTGGCGCACGTAGCGCCGCGCTGGCGTCAGCTCGGGGGCGCCGGCCCTCTCCAGACAATCGAGGCAGAAGCGGGCACCCTCCAGCTCGGACGCCGTGACCAGCTCGGGCTGGTCGGCCGGCGCGAGCCATCGGTAGGCGGTCATGGCGCCGCGAAGGAAGCCCGAGTCCACGATCAGCGCCGTCCCGGCGCGGTGTCGCCGGAGCCGGCTCGCCGAGGCCTTCTCCCACTCGGCGATGCGCGCCCGTTGCTTGGCGTTGGCGAGGGCGCGCGCGCCGCGCGTGTGGACGAGCGTCGCGAACTTCCCGCCACGGGAGAAGAGCTCGCCGGTGGTGCCGAGCATCTTCTCCACGGCGTCGTCGGTCAGCCCCTCGCGAGGCATGTGCACGATCACCAGCGGGTAGTGATCGAGGTCCATCCGCAGCTCATCCGCCATCCGTGGCCGACTCTACCACCCGGAGGCGGCGTGTCCGGCGTCCCTCGCCTCCGCGCCGCGGAGGGCGCCCGCGCCGAGCGCGCATCCTCGAGGCCATGCTCCGCGCCGCCCGGCTCGTCGGGCGGGTCGCGACCGTGGCCCGGGGCCACCGCCCGGATGGAGCGGGGACCCACGGT
>MDTG01280048.1_pt1 | contig 10928 bp, 8 predicted proteins | sample 811421 | NCBI WGS metagenome assembly MDTG01 (sample SAMN05326645, study PRJNA326480) | marine metagenome | isolation source: seawater | place: Pacific Ocean: South East | collected 2011 | reverse complement strand
CTCGGCCTGCAAGGTCGAAGTTTCCGCGGTCCACGCTCAGGAACTTATGGATGCGGTGGAGGAGATTCACGCCATGTTCTGGGCCGTCAAGGGCCGGGATGTTCCCTGGATCCGTGCCTCCTGAGGCCGCTGCATGGACGCAATGGTCCACGTACGCATCCACGGCCACAGCATGTGGCCGACCTACGAGGATCAGCAGATTGTCCCGTTTCGAAAGACTGGGGCTGAGGAGAATGTGCCAGCGGGGACGGTCGTGCTTGCGCAGCATCCGTTGAAGCCTGACGTGAAGGTGGTGAAGCGTGTGCGTCACGTCACAGACGACGGACGGCTTTTCCTTGAGGGAGATCAACCTGACCCGCTAGGGACGGAGGATTCACACAATTTTGGGCCAATTCAGCCCAGCGCCGTTTTGGCCATCGCCATAGACGGGCAAGAATGACTCACGCGTCCACGTCGTCGAAACCTTCGTCGTCTTCGTCCCAAGCTTCCTCTTCTTCCTCGTCGTAAAAGGCGCCCTCACCATGGTCGACGGCCGTGCGCTGTGCGACGGTCGCCACGACCGCGATGAGCAGGAAACCAACGATGGAGAAGAGCCATGCCAAGGGATTTTCGCGGTAGGAATCCTTCCAACCAAAGCCGGCGGCATACGCCACGTCAAGGCCATGCTCGGCCTCGTTGTCGTCATCGTTGGCTTCCAAGACCACGTTCTCCTCGTCGACGACCACACGGATGCGATCGACATCCTCGGCGCTCCAAGTCTGGGTCAGTTCGACGGTTTCATCGGCGCCAAGGCCCGCCACCGCCGACCTGGCGAAGGGTTCCTCGGCGTCGCCTGCGTAGAAGGCGACGTTGAACGACATGTTCGTGGCTCCACCCACGTTCTCCACGCCAACCGTGATGGTGACCGAGGAGCGGGGCGCGACGTGGTCGTCGGATAACGCGATGGACGCCACGCGGAGTTCTGCACCCACCGCTCCCAAGCGCACCCATTGACGCTCGAAATCATCGTCGTCCTCTGCGAGCTCGGGGATTGGGCTTGCTTCAGAGTTGGACACCACAGGGAAATCGTTGCCCGCAGCATCGTATCCTGAGACGAAGAAGCCCACAAAGTCGCCCTCACGTGGGGCGATGGTCCCGCCGGCGGTCAAGTCCACGCTGCCGGTCCACGTGACGATCATGCCGTCTTGTCGCATGCCCAACGGACTGGACCCTGCCCCGATGGTGATGGTCCGCGTCTCGTCGCGCATCACCCAATGGACGTACTGCACTGACCCCGTGAGGTCAGCGTCTTCGGAACCAAGGAATTCTACCGGAACAGAACTGAGATCGTTCTCTGCTGAAACGTCGATGACGTTGAGCGGAGCAACACGACGGGTGACACGAGGCGCGGCGTCATCGACCAACACCCGCAGCGTGGTGGAAACCAAGGTGCCGGTCATGTCTTCCCCTCGCCCGGGGATGTTTGTGATGGAAATCAGGCAAGTACGGGTGGGCGAGGATTGAAGCGTCGACGCTGACGAAAGCGGCACCTCGACCTCGTACCCGCCGTTCTCGGTCAGGGAACCATCGGACCAAGTCTTCTCACCGTCGAACACATCCACCAAAATGCCAAGATCGCGGGGCGCAGCGATGTCTGAGCCCTCATAGACGACACGCCCAGTGAAGGCCAGGCGATCGTCCTTCCGAACGCGGGTGCCGTCGGCAACGGGGCCGGTGCGCGGCTCACTGACGTCGTTGACCGCAAAGGAATCCGAAGCAAGCACGAGATCGTTCTCAACACGGAAGGTATGCTCCAGCAAGAGAATCCTGCTGTCGCTGTCCGAGGCACGCTCCTTGTAGAGCAACGCAACGTCACCCATCTCCTCATCGGGCCAATCCCATCCGAATTTGATGTGGAACGTCACGATGATCCAAGGAAGGCCGGATTCGTTGGTCGTCTCGACCATCGTGCTGGTCGGCAAGATGGTGATGAAGGGGCTCTCGGACCAGAAGGTGTCGTTGAGACCGGAATAGGAAATCCGCTGCGCATCGCGTGAGGGGTTCGGACCCTCAAAGTCGAACACGAGGCTGATGTGCTCGAAATCGATGGCGGTGTTGGCGTCGATGAATCCGAGGGTGATGCTCTGGGTCAGGCCAGCGTACACCGGTGCGTTGTCGTCATGACCAAGCCATTCAAGCCCTGTGAAGATGGCCGACGAGTCCTTCCTGGTGCGGAACGTGGCGTCGTCGTAGTTGAAGCCGTGCTCGCCCTGAATCTGCAGGATTTCATCGTCCAAACCCGTCACTTCGTAGTAGAGCGGGTTGCCTGCTTGGTCTCCGCCGCTCCAGAAATAGGACACCCGCCCCATGTTGGGGTTGCGGCTGTGATCAATGGTCGTGGCAAACCACTTCTTGTCGGACTCCGTGTTGTTGTAGACCAACTTGGTGACGTATTCAGAAGGATCAGCCTCACCGTTCCGGTTGAGGTCGTGGTCCTGTTCAACCCAGTAATTCAGGGTCAACTCCATCGGCACGCCAACCTCATCGTTGATCAAAACACGAACCGCCTGCTGGGTGGAAGCGGCTTCGTACGCTTCTTCCGCAGGAGCGATGAGCGTGCGCTCTGGCGCAGTGCCGTCAACGCGGAAGGTACGCGACCAGTCTGAATTCGGCGCCATCACGTGGGTTGGATCTTTCTCGTTGTACGTCTGCACCTCGTAGGTGATGCCTTCTGGGATGTCCAAATTTGGCACGTCGATGCTGATGAAGAAGGTCCCGTTGTTGTTTGAGGTATCCCGCGCTGTGGCTTCGACGTAGTTGTTTCGAGCGACGCGAACGTCGAACGCGCTGTCCAAAGGCGCATCATCGGTGTCCATGAACCACATCGCACCGGTGAAGTGCAACTGCTCACCGGCCGAAACCCACCCCTGGTCTGGGACGTCGTCACGGGTCAGTTCCCCGTCGTTGTCCCTGACCTTCAGGTAGCCTAGGCCGTAGGAGCGGTTGGCAAGAAGTTGGTTGTCGGATTGAAGCAGTGCAGGGCTGTATCCCGCAGAGCCGGAGTCGTCGAGGCAGTTCGTTCTGAAACCAACGCCACCGATGACCTCTTGCCCGTCAAACTGACCCATGTCCGGCATCTGGTCGGTCACGGTGAACAACCAGTGCACTTCGAGGATGCCGTTGCTGAGCACCGAATACGACGACGAATCGAGCTCGATGTAGTCTTCAGGATCATTGGGCGCTGGGAAGACATCGCCCGGGTTCCATGTCAGGGTCGGATTCGCTGAGGCACGGCTGGTCAACAAGGTCAAACTCGCTTCCTGCAGGCCATTGGCGTTTTCACCGATGATGTGCCGGGTCACGACCTCGTAGGGTTCTGCCCGCGCGTGGAGGACTTCGCCTTCGGGGATTTGGATGGCGAGGTTCACCGTCTGCATGGTGTAGGTCACCTCAAACGAAGAGAGGATCAGGCGCCCCGGCTTTGAAGAGACCAACGTGACCTCGAGGTCAACATAGCCTGCACCCACGTCGGGAATCTTTTCGTTGAACTTCTTCAGGAAATTGGACATAGGGTCTTGGCTCTGAGCCGTTGCAGCCCCGAACAGTGCACCCTGCCTGTCCCAAATCTTCGAACCGTCAATCCTGAGTTCAACGTTTTCCGGAACGTTGGAGTGGAATTGGATGTGCAGGTCCTCGAGCGTCGGTGAGCGCAGCACAGAGGTGGACGAGAGTTCGATGCGGAAGCACTGGTAGTAGGAACCCGAGGTCAGCGTTTTCGATTGCCCCGATTGGGTGAACTGCTGCACGTTGAGGCTTCCAGCGTTGCATGACGCCGAGTTGGACCCGGAGGCCAAATTCACCCGAATGGACGTTCCCGTCGGCGTCGTGCCGTTCCAGTGCACCGTGGCGGCAACCACCGTGGTGGTTCCGCCGGTGTACTGGTAGCCGTAGATGTAGCCGTTCCTCACGTACTGATTGACGTACTCGATGACCACACCGTCGAGGATGGGTGTGGCTTGTGATGTACCAGAAAGCGTTGCTCGCCAGGTGATTTGTGTGCCGGCTGATGCGAAGTTGACCGTCTGACCCGGCGTCGCAGTCAACCATGTCGTGCCGCCGTCGTTGGAGATCTCAACCGTCACCGAAGTACCCGTGGGCGTCAGCGCGAACAAGCCTGCGAGCTTCAGCGATGAAACGGCATTGGAGATGGTCGTGGTGGCGCCCTGCACGGTGGCCGAGGTGCCGCTTGGCGTCCGCTCATCGGTCAGGACACCGTCACCGCCCATCTGGAATTGACGGGCATATCCGCTGCAGTACGAGACGTGATAGCACGTCCACATCACCTTGCCTTCATCGTATTCCGCAAGCCCATAATGACCACCGCCAGCAATGTCCTGGTACCCTTCTTTGTTGAGCAGGCTGCCGACAAAGGAGTAGTGGTGGTGCCGGCTTCCCTGGACGTTGTATTCGTTCACCGTCACCCGCGGGAAGTTGACGTCAAGACCGGCAAGCGGATTGTTCGATGACCCCTTGTGGTTGAAATCGGCAGAGGACCCAAGGCTCCACGTGCCGTTGATCGAGGTGGGTGATGCGGGGTTAAGCTCCATCAGGTACTGGTTGTAGCTCGGGTACGAACTGGTGTCGTAATACGTGGCCCAGAGTTTGTTCGTGCTCTCATCAAAGTCCACACCGGTGATGTAGTAGGGGTAACCAAAGCTGTACGAGTTTCGGCACGTCCATGATGTTTCACTGACCGTCCACTTCGACATCAGAGAACTCGAATAATGGGCCAACCAGACCGCGCCGTTGGAATCCATGGTCGCGTCGTAGATGTTGTAACGAACAGACGTTGAGGAGCATGACCCAGTGCTGAGGGAAGCCGTGCCAATGTAGGTTCCCGTCGTTGCATTGAACCGCTGAACGGTCGGTGTGTTGTAGAGGGAGGAGCTCGTGTAGCGGAATTGGTGGATTTCGTCCTCCACGACCACGTTGACACCGGCGTAGGTCCATGCCGCCGAGGAAGCAGCGCTGACCGACGTGAACCTCGACAGCACGCCGGTGTAGCCTTGATCGCCCAAGGCAACGAAGCCCCCGGTGGTGTTGTGCGTGGCCGTACCGACGCTGCTGATTGCACCGCTCGAGGTCAGCCTTCCCGAGGTGGTCGAGGGCTCGGGGCGCAGGGTAACGTCGGTGTTTTCCACCTGAACGTTGTTGCGGCTTCCGGTGCTGTATGGTGAAGGTGGTGATCCGGACCAGCTGCCGCTTCCTGCGCCGCCAAAGTGGCTGTCGGTGGTGAAGTTGGTGTACGTCGTCTGAGCAGCCTCGCCCACGAGGTTGAACCGGGCTCCTGTGACCTCTGCACCGTAGGGCAAGGTGATGTAGCCTGCGCTGCCTTCACCCGCGCTGTTGAAGGTGTGCGTGTAAGAAGTTGAGCCATCCTTGAACTGCGTCTCGGTCGTCGCTGCATTGGCCAACGGTGTGGCCAATGAAAGCAAGAAGAGGAGCGTGAGAAACACTGCCTTGCGCATGAAGAACCCTCATTGGCCCTACGGGCCTAAGAAACGGACGGTTTGTATTCCATATCAAGGACATGGTTACACGCGCTGGACCACACGCAACCGCAAGCGCTTTTTGATTGCGTGACCAAAGACCCCCGATGACCCTCATCCAACGGCTTTGGGACCGCGCCCACGGCCAGCATTTGGCCATCACTGCGACCACCTCGGGCGGGGGACTTGTGGCGTTTGGTGCTGCAGCTTTCCATCTCATCGCGTTGCGCCCTTTACCTGACTGGGAGGCCATGACTGGCCTTGCCATCAGCGTTCTCGTGATCTCAAGCTTGGTCCTTCTGGTGGCCGTCCCGCCGTTCCTTCGCCTCCGTGGCCATGTTGCAAGCCTCGAGGAAATCATGGCGACGAGCAGCATCGCTGAACGAAGGAGACGGCGAGCAGAGGGTGACGAAGCGGCGGCCGCCCTTGGTGCGGGCTGGGCGGAGCGCTGGAAGCGTTTCCTTGAAGACGGGCGCCGGTGACCTGCCCCCGTGGTGGATGAGGCGGCCCCCGAAACGATGTCCCTCACGAAGCTCGCTCGTGAGGTCGGCATTGCCGTCGCGATGATCGCCATCCTGATCGGAGGTTTGTTCCTCCACACCGGCACAATGCCGCCCCTTGTTGTGGTGGAATCCTCGTCGATGGTCCACGATGATTCGGGAGAAATCGGGAGCATCGACGCCGGTGACCTGATTCTCGTGCACGGACGTGACCCTGCTGGCATCGTCACTTTCGCCGAAGCGACCTCATCTGACCACCCGGATTTCGGTTATGCCACACACGGCATGGAGGGAGATGTCGTCATCTACGAGAAGAACGGTGAGGAAGGCACGCCCATCATCCATCGCGCGATCCTTAGGGTGTTGGCGAACGCCACCACCAGCCCCGACCGCGCTGCGCTCTACGAAGCAGGGCACATGGTGTCTGAGTCGCACAGCGAGGAGCCCAGCGACGATCTTGCATGCCCCGACGGTGGCGTGTGGGACCCGACCCTCCGCGACGCGGATGGCGCGATGGGAACCTGCGTTTTGTCCTGGGATGTCCCCGGAACGCCCGTCCGCGATCAAAGCACGGTGAGCATTCAATTCGACGGTGTTGAAGCCGGGTACTACGATTGCAAGCGTCCCGCTCACGGGAACGCCGAGGCGCACCTGGTTGTGCATGAATGGCAACCGACCCACCAAGGCTTGCTCACCCTCGGAGATGCCAACCAGTGTTCAGTGGATCAAGGCCCAACCGCCACCAACGGCTCAGCAGGCGTCCACGGACCAAGCGGCGTGGTGGAAGCCATCCGAACCGACTGGGTCATCGGACGTGCGGGGGCTGAAATCCCGTGGCTGGGAACCATGAAATTGGCGCTGTCCTCGAGCGGACCAGGTGCGGTCTACGTCCCGAACTCGTCATACATCGGGGTGGTCGCGGTCATCGCCACCATCCTCGCGCTCCCGCTGGTGGTGGATCCGGTGGTGCACAGGATTTTCTCACAATCGCCAGAACGCGAGGAAGCAAAACGGGAGCGAGCGATGGACCTGATGCTGATCGCGCTGAGCGAAGAGGAATGATCACTCACCGAGCGCTCGGCCAAGATCGGCCTCGCACCGTTCAAGGGTGGCACTGATTCCCTTGAGTTCCTTCTTTGCAGGCTCCAGGGTTGCCGTTTCAAGCTGCTTTGAAACCCGGGTGAGGCTGGCACGCAGTCCGGAGAGCTGCTGGGTTTGTGTCCTTGGTTGCGTCATGTCAGCACGCATTTCGGTGAGCCAGCGCTCAACCAGATTGCGGCCGTATTCGGGTGCTCGGCCTGCCCGGTTGCTGAAGGTGACCTCATTGGTACGGTGCCGGAATCGGATGCCAGCCCTCGGGGAGGGCGTGGCCTGTGTAGATCCGGGTTTCCAAAGGTCCAGAGGAATCTCAAGCCGTCCTTTGAGGACGGTCCGCTCGCCTTCGCCGACAAGGTGAATCAGCACCACACGGTCGTCGAGGCGGACGAAGCATTGCGTCATGGTCCCCTCTGCGTGCCATTCGACGCGGTCATGAACCTCTTGGGTCGGGTAAGCGTCCCGCATCCACCGCTCAATGCGACGTGGTTCGAGGGCCATGCTTTTGCCTGCCCATCACCCCTCTTGAAGGAAGCGACCGGCGCGGCACAGGGCTTCATAGCAGAGCAGGTTGAGCAAGGGGCGTGACCAGCACATGGGGTACCGTCGACTTTGGTTGGCGGTGGTTGCTCTTCGCGTTCATCCTCTGGTGGGTGATGTTGCGCCGTTGGGAAGCCAACGGTACGCTTGACCGATGGAATGCTTCGCGCGCGCTTGGTTTCGTGCTGATGGTGCGCACCTCACGCGGACTGGGCGTCCTGGAGAAAGTGGCCAAACCAAGGAAATTCTGGCGTGCGTACGGCGAGGTGGCCACGTGGGTGTGCGTCAGCACCATGCTGCTGGCCGGGCTTTTGGTGGTGCTCAGCTTCGTGCTGACCGTCACTCAAGGCACCACCACGGACCCACCACCGCCGTCTGAACTCGTGGCCATCCCCGGATTAAATCCCGTGATTCCGCTTGGTTGGGGCGCCCTCGCATTCATTGTCGCCTTGGTGATTCACGAATTTGGACATGGTCTGCTCGCCCGCGGTCACGGCATGCGGGTGCGCGCCTTCGGTCTGCTCCAACTCGGCCCGCTGCCCCTGGGTGCCTTTGCCGAACCACAATCCGAGGAACTCCTACAAGCGCCTCGACGGGAACGACTGCGCATGTTTGCAGCAGGACCTGCGACCAACATCTTCGCCGCGATGATCCTCCTGTTGCTGCTGGGTGGCCTCGCAAGTCAATTCGCAGCGGCCGAGGAAGGCGTGCACATCCGTGGTGTCGTGGTCGGCACCGGTGCTGAAGAAGCAGGCCTCGAACCATGGGACCGCATCGTGGCCATCAACGACATGCCCATCGTGGACGACACGTCGTTCACCGCGGCTTTGTCCACGCTGGAGGCGGGCGAGACGGTCAGCCTCACGTTGGTCAACCTTGATGGGGAAACCAGAACCGCTGAGGCATGGCTCAGCGATAAGCGAGAACACTTCGCGGAAGACGGCTGGACGGAAGCCCAGCTCGACGCCAACGGCATCGAATCTGGCGATGCCTTCCTCGGCGTTCAGCAGGTGGCCGACGGCACCGTCGGCATCGACCGCCTTGCCGGCCCACTCTCGCCCAACGTTGAGGCCGGCCTAGCACAGCGTCTTGTCGCGACGCCCATTCACGCCCTGCGCCTCATCTTCGTGCCCTTCGAACTCCAAGGCGTGGCAATGCACCCCGTGGAAGAGGGCTTCCTCGAGGAGGGTGATGGCATCGTGGCCAGCGTCCTGGGCGTCGATGGCATGCTGATCTTCGTCAACCTCTTCTTCTGGCTGATTTGGGTCAACCTGCTGCTTGGATTCACCAACCTCATTCCGATGGTTCCCTTTGACGGCGGTCATATGTTCAGGGACGTGACGCACGGTGTCTTGGAAGGGGTGGCTCGACTCGGCAAGCGCCTGAACCTCTGGACCATCAGCGGGTTGCGGACAGCCCACATGGCGTCAAAAGCCACGGGACTGACGTCGCTGGGATTCTTCGGCATGTTGGTGCTGATGATCGCCTTGCCGTACCTGCTCTAATCAGAGAGTACCGACGTATGCGTATGAGGATACAGTGCCTCACTTGTGCTCAGAAGAACCGAATTCTGTGAGGATTTCTGTTGCCAAATCCTGACTCTGTTGCCACATCCGCCTTGTGCGTCGGTATCTCCAACTGATGAGAGGTAGAAACAAACATACCGAAAATATGCCAAGGAAGTCTGGATAGAACAACGTCACAGCCCCCAAAATAAACAAAATTCCAACTTGCAGGTAGATTGTTGACGCTGCCCAGTCGAGATAAGTGAAGATGCTACGATCCGTGTCCCCATCCATTTCCCCCCATTGAAATTCTTCCCCACAATGCGGGCAACCAAAGCGTCCTGGTGCCCCATCAGCCAATTCCACCTTTCGGCTGCAATGTGGACACTGGATGACAACCATCAGATGGTTGTCAGTGCATGTTCTACATAAGGTGATATTGAAGTGAATGGGTGCTCAGTGGGCCGAATTAGACGCTACCCGCTCAATCCACTTTGATCAGTCGGGCGCCGAACGCGCCCATCAACAAGGCCAGCGCATAGCCGCTTGCTGACAGCCTGAGCTTCACGGAGATGTTCAGGTCAAATGCAGCACCGTCTGGATTGCTTTCTCCCATCGTACCAATGCCAACGTAGTACTCGCCGTCTGAGGCCGTCCAGGTCAATCCTGTGGTGCCGTTGTCGCCGACCATCTCATACTCAGGGTCGCCCGCCCTGCAGGTTTCACTGCTCGAGAAAATTCGTTCAAGCGGTGGAATGGCATCGCATTCCTCTTTTTTCTCTGCGTCTGCAATCACGAGGAAGAGGTCGCTTCGGTCCCACGTGACCGTGGCTTCAGCCGACAGAAGGAGTGGGGCGGGATTCCCTCGAAGGGGTTCAGGGCCGAAAAAGACCGTTCCTTGGGTAAAGGAGGGGGGTGAAGCGGGGGCTTCACGGGTTGCTGGTCCGAGCGTGATGCCAAGGGTTCCAATCACCAAGAGAAGCATGGCAAGTCCAGCAAAGACGTAGCCGACCTTTCGAAACGAACGGAGACGAATGCGCTTCTCCAGCATGTCATTGAGCACATCGTCGAGGGCTTTCCTCGCCGTCTTGTCTTTCGGATCCATCTTGATTGCATCGCGAAGAAGCGACGCAGCCTTGCGGTACTCCGATCTTGAAGTGGTGTGCTGCGCAATGGCATGCGTTGCTTTGCCCGCAAGCCGAAGCGTGGTTTGGTGAGCCCCCTCTGCGTCCACTTCTCTGAGGAGCGAAAGGGCCTGTTCGGCTTTGTTTTGAGCCGTTAATTTTCCAGCCTTTTTCCAAGCCTTTTCCAGTGTGATGGCCTCTGGCAAAGCATCGTTTTCCTTTCCAGCCATGCCGCGGGCTTTTCCTGCCGGGATTAACGGAATTGGTACATTGTTTGTGTAATCATGGGGGCGGTGCCGATGATCGAGTAACCGTACATGCTCTGATCAGGCGCTGCCCATCCAGCGGGACATTTCAGCCACGCACCGCTCTGGACATTCCACTTGGGGGAGATGGCCAATGTTTGGCACCACGAGCAGGTCGGAGTGCTGAAGGTGCTCGTGGTAGAATTTTGCCATATGCACGGGGCAAACCGAATCCTCTGCTCCCCACATCAGCAGGGTGCGGGTGCTTATCCCCTTGATCTGCTCGGGAGTGAAATCCGTCCAAGTGTCTGCAAACTCTCGGAACATGGCCTCCATGCTCCCCGGATACCTTGAGAACGCCCACATTCTGTCAACCTCCTCATCGGTGATG
>MDTG01023556.1_pt1 | contig 10928 bp, 12 predicted proteins | sample 811421 | NCBI WGS metagenome assembly MDTG01 (sample SAMN05326645, study PRJNA326480) | marine metagenome | isolation source: seawater | place: Pacific Ocean: South East | collected 2011 | reverse complement strand
TATTTCTAACTACGCAAAGTCATAGATGATTATTGGAGTTCCTAAAGAGATAAAGCTCCAAGAGCATAGAATTGGTTTAACACCAGAAAGCGTAAAAGCTCTAACAGATAAAAAACACGAAGTTTTAGTTCAAAATAATGGCGGCTTTGAAGCTGGTTTTACCAATGAGGATTATTTAGCGGCAGGGGCAAAAATAATTAAAACTCCGGAAGAAATTTTTCAAACATCAGAATTAATTGTTAAAGTAAAAGAACCTCAAATGAATGAAGTTAAGATGATTAAAGAAAATCAAATTATTTATACCTACCTTCATTTAGCAGCAGCAAAAGAATTAACCCTAGGTTTAATGGAGTCTAAATCAATTTGTATTGCTTATGAAACTGTGACTGACGATAACGGTCGTTTACCTTTACTTGCTCCTATGAGCGCTGTAGCAGGAAGAATGTCAATTCAAGCTGGTGCACACGCATTAGAAAAAAATCAAAAAGGAAGAGGTTTACTAATAGGTGGGGCACCAGGCGTCGATTCTGCAAATGTAGTAATACTTGGAGGAGGAGTAGTAGGAGAGAACGCAGCTATTATAGCAACTGGTATGAGAGGAAATGTTTATGTGGTTGATAAATCAAAAAAAAGATTAGAAGAATTACACAAACAATTTGGAGATAAAATTATTCCAACACAAAGCGATGAAGTAGATTTAAATAAATTAATTTCTGATTGCGATTTATTAATAGGAGGTGTTTTAATTCCCGGTGCAGAAGCACCCAAACTAGTTACAAAAGAAATGATCAAATCAATGAAGAGAGGGTCTGTAATAGTTGACGTTGCTATTGATCAAGGTGGTTGCGTAGAAACAAGTAAACCAACTACACACGCCAATCCTACTTATTTAGTTGATGATGTCGTTCATTATTGTGTAGCCAATATGCCAGGTGGCGTTCCTAGAACGTCAACAATGGCTTTAAATAAAGCAACATTACCGCTGCTATTAAAATTAGCAAATCAAGGCTATAAGAAAACACTTCAAGAAAATAAAAATTATATGGCAGGTTTAAACGTTTATAAAGGACATATTACCTATAAAGGTGTTTCTGATGCATTTAATTTAAAATATTCATTAGCTTCAGAATTGATTTCAAATTAAATATTGTCAATTTACAAATTTAGACCAAAAACCATAAATAAATTCATTTTGGGTTAAATGATTTTTGTTAACCCAAATTGCTCAATGATATCATTTATTATCATTAAGTTTAAAAGTAATTTTAGTAATGAGTTCACAACTAAAATTTAACAGTAATTTAAATCAAGGTCCTAATTCTTCAGTTAAGGTAAGAGTAACAGACCTAATATCAAGATTAAATGAAGAAAAGAAAATTGAAAAGAAAAGAAATTTAGCTCTAGGAGTAGCCGCTGTTTCCGCAGTTACAGTTTTTGGAATAATTCTAACAATATAACTAATTTTAAAAGAAATTTAATTATTAATCAATTTTTTTGATAAAATTTTCAATGTGTTTAAACATATAATTTACTTCATTATTTTTTAAACCTTGGTGACATCCAATCAGAATTCCATTTTTCATAATATTATCACTATTTATCGAACTATTTTTTACTTTTTTAAATTTTTTATTTTTCATTATCGGCTGTCTTAATATATTTCCCGTAAAAATAGTTCGAGTTTGTATTCCTTTTTTTTCTAAATAAATCTGCATTTCTTTTCTTTTAATTTTTGAATTTTTTTTAATTATAATTGGATATGCAAGCCAACCTGTTTTTACTTCAGGAATTTGTGTTGGTAGGTCAAAGTATTTAGAATAATTTTTAAAGAATCGATAAATTTTTTCAAAATTTTTTATTCTTGTTTCAATATTTTTTTTTAATTTTTTTAATTGCTCTAATGCAAACGCCGCAGAAATTTCTGAAGGAAGAAAATTAAAACCTAACTCTGAAAAAATATATTTGCCATCATAAGGTATTCCGTCAACTTTTTCATTGAACCTATATTTTAAACCTTCTGACTCATTAAATATAGCCGATGACCTTCCCCAACCCCTAAGTAATTTAGCTCTTTCATAATTTTTTTTATTATTGAAACATGCAATACCACCAAAACCAGCTCCAGTAATAACGTGTGACGCATAGAAACTATTTGTAGTCGCATCAGAAAATTTACCTAAATTTTTATTTTTGTATGTATAGCCGATTGTATCTGCTGAATCTTCGATCACTCTAAGATTATATTTTTTTGCAATTTTATGTACTTTTACCCAATCTATAATATTTCCTAATAAGTTGGGAAGCATGATTGCAACAGTCTTTTTATTTACTGCTTTTTCAATTTGATTTAAATTAGATAAAAAAGAAAATTTGTCTACGTCGATAAAATGAGGAATGCAGCCTACTTGGTAAATAGGAGATACTGTTGTTGAAAATGTTAAAGTAGGAGTGATTATTTCAGATTCTTTTTTAAAATCAAAACTAGATAAAGCTAAAAGATTTGCAGAAGAACCAGAGTTAACCATCAAACCATATTTTTTTCCAAAAACTTTTGAGATTTTTTTTTCCAGTTCTTTGACTGATGGTCCATCAATTAGGCTAATCGATCTATTTTTGAGCACATCTATAGTAGCTGCAATTTCTTCTTTTCCATAAACAGCTTTTCCATAGTAAACTTTCATGAATGATATTTATGAATTGTTGTGTACATCAATCTCAATTATACTAAATTATATTAGTTTACAAATATTTAAATAACCTCTGGTTTATATTGTAAAAAAGAATTATTAGTGTATTTGTTAATTTTGAAAAGGCGAGGTAGCTCAGTTGGTTAGAGCACAGGACTCATAAGCCTGGGGTCGGCGGTTCGAATCCGCCTCTCGCTACCAAAAAAGTTGTTAAAATAAATGATTAAAGTAACTTTAATTGAATGAAAAACTTAAAAATTTTCTGCACATCAATAAATTATTTAAAAATCCTAGATAAACTTCCCAATTATATTTTTAAAATTGGATTAGGAAATTCTAGATTTCCAAATAACTGGCACAATGATAAAACTGGAGATAATATAAGTCATTTAAACAAAAACTATGGTGAATTAACTGGCATTTATTGGATTTGGAAAAATTTGTTAAGTAACTTTAATGCGGATGATTTAATCGGCAACTGTCATTATAGAAAATTATGGCTTAACGATTTATATCCAACCAAACAAAAAAAATCTAAAGAAAGCCTTTATAATAATTTATTAAGTAATGAAAATAATTTATTAAAAGAATTTAATACTTTTCAAGTGCAGCCAATAATTTTTAATAATAAAAATTTATTTGAGGATTTCAAGATTATTCATAAGAATGACAGCTTAGAAAAAAGTGTATCTTTTTTAAACCCAGAATTAAAGAAATTATTTGAAAAACACCTTAACAGAAATATTTTTTACCCGCTTAATATGTTCATAACCACTCCAAAAATATTTGAGAAATATTGTGAGACAATTTTCCCTTGGCTTGAAAAGTGTTATGATTATTGTATGAAAAAAAATCTTTGCGATGGCTATAATACAAGATTACCTGCTTTTTTAGCAGAAAGATTTACGTCCTTTTGGTTTTCTCAATATTCAAAATCATATTTTTCTTATGCTAGACTAGGAAATTTTTTTCTTTCAAATACTGTCAATAGTATTATTAATCCTATCAAAATACCTTATACTTTTAAAATGTACCCCACAATCCATAAATATTAAAAATGATTTCAGAAAAATATAAATATAGATTCAACAATTTTTACAATTTACTGTTTAAGGAGAAATTTAAAAAAAAATTAAATTTTAATTGGAACAATCATTCTGAGAGATTTGAAATAATAAATAAAATAATTAATAAAAAGAATTTTAAAAAATATCTTGAAATAGGTTGTTTTAAAGATGATAATTTTAGAGAAATAAATATTGAATACAAAGTTGGAGTTGACCCAGTATCAGGGGGCACTTTAAGATTAAATAGTGATGAATTTTTTAAAAAAAATGATGAAACTTTTGATATTATATTTATTGACGGTTTACACTATTATCATCAGGTGAAAAAAGATATTGAAAACTCATTAAAAATAATAAATGACAATGGTATTATTTTAATACACGATTGCTTGCCATCTAAAATTAGAGACCAAATGATACCTAGATCTCATTTAAAATGGAACGGCGACGTTTGGAAAGCCTTAGTAGAATTTAGAACAAAAGATTTTTTAGATGTATATACTTGTCTAGCTGATCAAGGCTTAGGAGTTGTTTTTAAAAGGCACAACAAAAACAAGTTGCAATTAAATATTCAAAACTTTAAAAAATTAAAATTTAAAGATTATTACTACAACAATTCTAAATATATGAATATAATTGGAGAAGATGAACTTTTAAGAATTGTTTGAAAAACAAAAGCTCATCTAATTTCCATAGCGTAGTAGTTAAGTTTTAAACTCAGCTTTTACTAAAAAATACTTATGAATAAAATTTCCTTTTTTTGCCTAACTTTAGATCCACTTCATGAAGACAAAATAAAAAAATTATCATATATTCCTGTAGGACTAGGAAAAAATAACTTTTCTAAAAATACTCTACAAGATAAAGATGGAAAAAATATTTCTAAGAAAAACCCGTTTTATGGCGAATATACTTTTCATTACTGGGTATGGAAAAATTATTTAGATAGAATAAAAACCGATTGGGTAGGTTTTTGTCAATATAGAAAATTTTTTGTAAAAAATAATTTAGACCTCAAAGAATTCACTTTTGAAAAGTTAAATAAAGCAATTATCAAAAATGTGGATACAAGCTTCACAAATTATGATGCAATATTGGGAGAAAAATTTTTTGTAGATAACTATAAAATTTCAAAAATATTTAAAAATCATCTAAGTAAATTTTTATTAAATCCTTCACTATTTTTTTTAAAAAAGAAAAGAAATCTCAGGCTACATTTTGAATTGTTTCATGGAAAAAAAAATTTACAATTAGCAATTAATCTTCTTGATGAAGAAAACAAGGAAAATTTTAAAAATTTTATGAATAATGAAATTTCATTTAATCCACATAATATGTTTATATGTAAAAAAGAAATATTAAAGGGATACTATGAGATAGTTTTTCCATGGTTAGAAAAATGTGAAACTGTTTTCGGTTTTAATAATCTTGATAGCTACGGTTTAAAAAGAATATACGGTTTTTTAGCTGAAAGATTTCTTTCATATTGGTTTCAAAAAAACTACAGAGTTAAAGAATTGCCGATTATTGTTAAAAGTTTATCAGATTATAAAAATTTGTGAGTTTTACAAAATTCTTCAAAAGATTTTAGAGCTTTATCTTTTTTTGATATATTACAATTATTTTTTGGCCACTTAATATTTAACTTATTATCCATCACATTAATTCCATCTTCGAATTGCGGTTTGTAATAATTAGTTAATTTATAATATACAATATTAATTTTATCATAGCTGTAATAGGCATGACCAAAGCCTTCTGGAATATATAAACTCAAACAGTTTTTATCAGATAAAATAATTTTAAAAATTTTTCCAAATGTTTTGGAGTTTTTCCTCAAATCGATAACACAATCTAATATTTTTCCTTTAAGAACATTTACATATTTTGCTTGCTGAAATTTATATTGGAAATGGAATCCTCTTAAAGCATTAGGCTTTGATGTTGTGCAGTATTCAAAAATAAAGTTATTCTTATTTAAAATCTTCTTATTAAAAATTTCTCTAAGGCTACCTCTTTTATCAACATTGTTTTTTTGTTTAACTATTAATAAATCTTTTATATTTGTTGTGATGATTTTCATTATTTCAAAAGTTTTTTACATTTTTTTAAGTTCATGTCCATATTATAAGGGAGTTCACCTTTAGACTTTATTTTTTTTACTTTTTTATTGTTTTTCTTAGCAAAATTATAAATAGTTTGTGTTTTACCACCGATATTAATTATTCCTTTTTTATTTATCAATTTTATAAAAATTTTTGCAAAGTCTTCATGAAAAATGAAATTTGATTTTACGTTACTAAAAGCAAATTTATGTATAAAAGGTTTTTCAGTCATACAAGCCCTGATAATTAAGGAATTTTTATACATTTGTACTGAAGACTCAGCACCTAGCTTAGACCAACCATAATTATTCCATGGTAGTAAAGCATCACTTTCTTTATAATTTCCCTTTTTTCCAGGATATACATAACTAGTTGAAAAAAAAATCATCTTAATATTTTCTTCACTACATGATTTTACTAAATTTGCTGTACCAATTATATTTAAGTCTATACTTTTATTAATTTTGGTATTATGAATTGACATAGGCCTTGAAAGCGCCGCTAAATGTATAACCGAGTCTGGTTTATATATCTTTAAATTTTTTTTAATTGAACTAATAGATAAAATATTTAATTGTTTTTTATCTCGAAAAATAAAATTATATCGACAATTGATTTTTTTTAATTCTTCAGCAAATCTTCCATTTCCGCCAGTTACAATTATTTTTTTTGACATATTAGTGAATAAGTTTTTTTAAATATTGAGAATAAATACAATTTCCGTAAAAATTTATTGCTTCTTCAATATCTTTTTTGTTTATCCAATTATAGTTTAAAGCTATTTCTTCAAGACACGCAATTTTTAGACCTTGTCGGTTCTCCAAAGCTGATACAAAAGATGAAGTATTATAAAAATCATCAATAGAACCTGTGTCAAGCCAAGCTCCACCCCTTCCTAAAAATTCAGCAGTAAGTTTTTTTTTAGATTTATATTTATTTAGCAGGTCAATTATCTCTAATTCATTTCTTTTTGATGGTTTAAGTGACTTACTAAAATTTATAACTTTGTTGTCGAAAAAATATAAACCAGTTACAGCTAAATTAGACTTTGATTTTTTAGGTTTTTCTTTGAGTGATACTATTTTGTTTTTTTTATTTAGATTGGCCACCCCATATAATTCAGGTTTGTTAACAGGATGAACTAATATTTTACATCCAGATTTTAATTTAATACAATTTTTTAATTTATGAGTTAGGCTTTGCCCGTAGAAAAAATTATCTCCAAGTATTAAAGCAACATTTTCATCTCCAATAAATTTTTCTCCTAAAATAAATGCGTCTGGTAATCCTTTCGGCGTTTTTTGTTCCAAATATTGTATTTTGACTCCAAATCTTTTTCCATCAGAAAGTATTTTTCTAAATTGAGTTAGTTGTCCTTTGTTTACAATAATTAAAATTTCTTTAATGCCTGCTAACATTAAAATTGATAACGGATAATAAATTAAAGGTTTATCGTAAATAGGTAGCAATTGTTTGTTTACAGCTTTTGTTAATGGACTCATTCTAGTGCCATGACCTCCAGCTAATATAATTCCTTTTTTTATCATTTTTTTAAACCAAGTCTTTTAAAAAATTTCTTTTTTGAAAAATTATCAAAAAAATTAAAATTTTCGTAATACCAATCAAATGTTTCTTTTAGTGCAGTTGTAAAATTTTTCGATGGGTGCCACTGAAGTTTTTTTAATATTTTTTTGCTATCAAGTGCGTATCTTAGATCGTGACCAGGCCTATCTTTAACAAATTTTATTTTCACTTTTTTACCAATAGGAATTTTCTTTTCTTTTACAATCTTTAATATTAATTTGGTCAAATTAAGGTTATTTATATTTATACCAGTTCCAATATTATAACTTTCCCCAGTTTTGCCCTTTTTGTAAATAGCCATTAACCCTTCGCAATGATCTTGAACATGAATCCATTCTCTAGAATTAATTCCTTTACCATAAATAGGTAGAGGGTTGTTATTAAGGATATTAAATATTAATGTTGGAATTAATTTTTCAGGAAATTGGCCTGGTCCAAAATTATTACAACAGTTGGAAATCACTGCATCAATGTTATAAGTTCGAGCATACGACTTTATTAAATGATCTGCACTTGCCTTACTTGCAGAATAAGGTGAACTTGGTTGATACTGGCTTTTTTCATCAGACCTTAGATTTTTTTTTAAGTCTCCATAAACTTCATCTGTTGAAATATGAATCATTCTTATTTTATTTTTATAATTTCTTATTTGTTCTAAAATATTAAATGTTCCTAAAATATTTGAGGAAATGAAATCTTTTGGTGAGTCTATAGATCTGTCAACGTGAGTTTCAGCTGCTAAATTAAATATAGCGTTAGGTTTATATTTTTTAAAAATATTTAATATTTTTTTATCATTTATGTCCATTTTATAAAATTTATAGTTCTTATTTTTTAGACTTTTTAATAAAAATGATCCTTTGGAATATTTGTTTTTGTCAATATTAATTACAAAATATTTTTTTTTTAAAAGAAATTGGATCAAGTTACTTCCAATAAACCCATTTCCCCCAGTGACAATTAATTTTTTCATTAAATTTTAGATTTGAGAGACATTTATTTATATATGATGTAATAGAATAGATATTTGTTTAAATCAATATTTTTAAAATAGATGACTAGTAGCAAAATTACAGTAGTTATAAATACTTTCAACAGCGAGGATAAGATTTATCAATGTTTAGAATCAATTGATTTGGATAATAAAGTAATTATTATAGAAAACTCAAATAATATAAATTTTAAAAAAGAAATTGAAAGTAAGTATTCAAATGTAAATTGTTTTTTATCAGGTGAAAATCTTGGATATGCTAAAGGTAATAATTTAGGCTTATCAAAAGTAGAGAGTAAATACGCTCTTATTCTAAATCCAGATGCAGTTCTCGAAAGAGATTCGATTAACAACTTTATAAATATAGCTGAAAAAATTAATGATTTTGCAATAATAGGTCCCGCTATTCAAGATGAATTTTCTAAAAAAGATTTAAATTTTGATAAAAATCAATTTTTTGAAGTAGATAGCCTGAAAGGATTTGCCATGTTCTTAAATATTGAACAGTTTAGAGATATTGGTTTTTTTGACTCAAATTTTTTTATTTATCTTGAAGAAATAGATTTATGCAAAAGACTTAAAAACAAAAATAAAAAAATTTATTTGGATAAAAATATAGTTGTTAATCATTTAGGTGGTAGCTCCCATAATAGCTCAATAGATTTTGAGATGGAGCTTTCTAGAAACTGGCATTGGATGTGGTCAACTTTTTATTTTAATAAAAAACATTATGGTTTTTTAAATTCGCTTTCTAAAGTTTTTTTTAAGTTATTGTCTTCTTTAATAAAAACAATTTTTTTTACTGTATCGTTGAATAATAAAAAAAGAAAAATATACTATCAACGTTTCTCTGGATTATTTAATTCTATTATTGGAAAAAAATCTTGGTATAGACCCAATATTAAAATTGATTGATAAACATAAAATTTTATATATAAAAACCCTTATGTCCTTAAAAAGTAAAACAGTTTTTGTTACAGGAGTGGCCGGTTTTCTAGGTTCACACTTGGCTGAAAAACTTGTTGATATGGGTCATAAAATAATAGGCATTGATAATATGCTGGGTGGATATGAAGATAATGTTCCAGAAAATATAGAATTTCACAAAGTAGATTGTTGTGATTTTGAAAAAATAAAGACATTAATGAAAGGAGTCGACATAGTCTATCATTGTGCTGCAACCGCTCATGAAGGTCTTTCAGTTTTTTCTCCATTTGAAATAACTAAAAACAACTATCTTGCATCTGTTTCAATATTTTCTGCTGCAGTTAATGAAAATGTTAAAAGAATAATATTTTGCTCTTCAATGGCAAGATACGGAGGTCAACAAACGCCTTTTAAAGAAGAAATGAAACCGATGCCGGTTGACCCTTATGCAATTTCAAAAGTTGCATCAGAAGAAGTATTAAAAAATCTATGTGATTTAAATAATATAGAATGGGTTATAGCTGTACCTCACAATATTATTGGCCCAAGACAAAAATACGATGACCCATTTAGAAATGTAGTTTCAATAATGATTAATAGAATGATGCAAGGTAAAGCACCCATTATTTATGGAGATGGAAAACAAACTAGATGTTTTTCTTATATTGATGACTGTCTAAGCTGTCTAATTCCAATGTTGGATCAAAAAGATTTAAATAAACAAACAATTAACATTGGTCCAGATGAAGAGTTTGTAACAATTAATAAAATTGCAGAAATATGTTCAAATCTAACTGGAGTTAATTTAGAGCCAATTCATAAAAAAGATCGACCTAAAGAAGTAAAACACGCTACTTGCTCAGCAGATAAGGCAAGAAAATTATTAAATTATAAAACTTCTGTATCACTTCAACACGGCATAAAAAAAACTTATGAATACATAAAAAAAAGAGGAACCAGACCCTTTGATTATAATATCAATATAGAAATTGACAATGAACTTACCCCTTCCACATGGAAGAATAAGGAAATTTAGTGCCCAGGAAATTCAATTAGACTTTCTGTTTTATAACCTTTACTTTTTAATAATTGATTACCTGGTAAATCAAAGAGATTAATTACAAAAATAAATCCAGCTACTTGGCCTCCAGAAACTTCAATCAATTTTGCAGCCGCCTCTGCTGTTCCACCGGTTGCTATTAAATCATCAATAATTAAAATTTTTTCATTTTTTTCTATCGAGTCCTTGTGTACTTCAATAGTTGCTTTTCCATATTCAAGTTCAAAATCAATTGAATGAACTTCAGCTGGTAATTTATTTTTCTTTCTTAAAAGGATAAAAGGTTTATTTAGAAGGTAGGAAATAGTCGAAGCAAAAACAAATCCTCTAGATTCTATTGCCGCAACTTTATCAAACTCAATCCTCTTTGCTAATTCTATAATCTTGTCATTGGTATATTTAAAAGCTTCAGCATTTTTTATCAAAGTTGTTATATCTCGGAATAAAATTCCTTTTTTAGGATAGTCTGGGATTGATCTGATATGTTTTTTTAAGTCCATAATTAGC
>MDTG01191562.1_pt1 | contig 10929 bp, 10 predicted proteins | sample 811421 | NCBI WGS metagenome assembly MDTG01 (sample SAMN05326645, study PRJNA326480) | marine metagenome | isolation source: seawater | place: Pacific Ocean: South East | collected 2011 | reverse complement strand
TTCCCCTAAAAAGGACAAACAAGCCTATAACGCTTGAACTCTACGCTGGACCAATAGATAAACAAGTTCTAAGCTCAATTGATAATGTATTAGCAAAATTTCATGCGACAAAAGACTCATATCCTTCATCTTCTAACAAAAGCATTACGCCAAATTTTATTGAAGCTCAAACATTTCAAGGATGGTTTGCTTTTATTTCTGAGCCTTTTGCAAAATTCCTATACTTTATTATGAATACTTTTCACAATATTACAGGCTCTTGGGGTTTATCGATAATATGCTTAACAATAGTTCTAAGGCTAATGATGTTCCCTTTGAACGCATGGTCCATCAAATCAACTTTAAAGATGCAAGAAATTAGCCCTAAACTACAAAAACTTCAGGAAAAACATAAAAAAGACCCAAAAAAAGGCCAGATGGAAATAATGGCCTTTTACAAGGAGCATAAAATTAACCCGTTTGGAGGATGCCTCCCCTTGATCATCCAAATGCCTTTCTTGTTTGGGATGTTTGATCTATTAAAGTCTGCTTTCCCACTGCGTGGAGCCCCGTTTATACCTGGATGGATCGACAATCTTACTGAACCGGACGTACTTTTCTCATGGAAAATGTCTATACCTTTCATTGGAACATCGTTTCATTTATTACCTATACTTCTTGGGGTAGTAATGTTTATCCAACAAAAAATAACATCAGTAAATAGTGACGAAACCAAGCTAACAGAGCAACAGCTGCAGCAGAAAAAAATGGGGTCTATCATGACCATTGGCTTCACTTTTCTGTTTTATAAATTTCCATCGGGGTTAAATATATATTGGTTATCATCAATGTTATTACAAATACTGCAACAGCTCTACACTTCGAAAAAAATGAAAAAAAACAAAAATAAACCAATTGAAGTTCTACCAAAAAAGAAATGAAAATATGGGATAAATTCCTAAGATACTTAGATAATCAATACGGTGATAAAGTCGTAAACAAATGGCTAAGATCCCTAAAAATATCCAAATTTGATGCTGGAAATATTTATTTGGACAATGCAACTCAGTTTCACGCCAATTGGTATAATGAATATGCCAAACATTTTGAAAAAAAAATACTGACAACATCGAGTGGTAAATTCATAAAAGTTCATTTTAATTGCTTTAAAAAAGCAGCTCAACCTTTCAACGAAGCGCAACCCTCACCTAATACTTTTACCCATCCAATAATGGATAAACACGCAACCTTTGAAAATTACTTTAATAGTGAAAAAACTTGTGTCTGTTTAACTCTACTAAAAGAGCTATGTACTCAACCCCTAAAAATAGGTAAATATAATCCAATCTATATATATGGGCCTAAAAACTGCGGGAAAACACATCTCTTAACGGCTGTAACTCATAAATTAACAGAATTTGGAAAAAAGTGCCTTTATGTTCCAGCTGATATTTTTACAGAACATGTTATAAAAGCATTTAGACTAACGCAACTGAAGGAATTTAGAGACGTATATAGAAATGTTGATGTGCTAGTTATAGATGATATACACCAACTTGCTCGTAAAACTGCCACCCAAGAAGAGTTATTTCACACCTTTAATTACCTACATAATTCATCCAAACAAATCATTCTTAGCTCGTGCAGTTCAACACATTCCCTAGAACACATCGAGGATCGCCTAATAAGCAGATTTGAGTGGGGCATTGTACTTTCAATGAAAAAAACTACCATAGAACAATTAAAACAAATTCTTGAGAAAAAATTAAATCAACTACAAATTAAGGTAACACCTGAAATTTTCAATTTTATACTCAAAACTTTTGGCGATCCTAAAAGTCTTTTAAAGGCTGTAAATGCCTTAGCACTAAGGCTAAAAATAACCCATGATTTAAACGATATTCTTATAGTTAAGCATGTACTTGCTGATTTAATAGAACTTCAAATCAACAATGCAACAACAAGCGATACGTTCATTAAGTTAGTTTCAAAAATTTATGGATTAAAAATATCAGACATTGTCGGTAAATCACAAAGTAGAGAATGTTGTTTACCGAGACAGCTTACCATGTATTTGCTAAGAGAGAATTTATCCCTTTCTTATAAAAAGATTGGCAGTTTATTCGGAAGGGATCACTCAACTGTAATTAGCAGTATACGGAGGGTAAAAAAAGGGATCAAAGCTAAAGAGGAAGCAGTTCTACTCCCTCTTCGAGAAATAAACAAAGAATTGACTTAAATTTTTATAAACTTATCGCCAGGGTTTGGACCACCATTTTCTGGATTTTGTGGAGCATTACCACCACCTATTGGACCACCACCTGGAATTCCAGTTGCTCCAGGATCTCTTCCTTCAATAATATCAACAGCCCTTTTTCTCCATTTTTCAACAGATTCTACAAAAATTGGAGCAAATCGGCGTAGTGACGACGGATCAGCAACTGATCCCATTTCAAGAACGCAGTGCATTAGTATCAATTCCTCTTTTACAGCAACACCCGCTCCTCCTCCTGCCATTTGTCCGCCAAGCATAGAACCTTCAAGTAACGCCTCATAAAGCTTGAGTCTAGATTTATCATCTTTAGGTAGTCCATCAATTATTGGAGAATATAGATATAGTCTATCGGAATTAGGTTCGTAGGTTAGGTGCAATGAAAACGTATTATCTATACCTAGGATGCATGTGTGATTCTCATCGAATGTTAGGCCTTCAAGATTTAAATCTTTTCCAAACTCAACTAAGTTTGCTTCAGCGTTTTGCAGTGACATTTATGTCTCCTTCATTTATTTAATTCTTTATTCAAATTTTTTCAGCTATTAACAAAAAGTGCAAGAAAAAAACTTTCAAACTATAAAAAAATATTCCGAAATATTATAACTGTGTATTAAAGTTAAAAAAGTTAACTCATTTTCTTATTATATCAACATCCATGGAGGGATAATGCGACTAGCTCTTTCAATATTATGTTTAATTGGTTCAATATCCAGTTGCACTTCAAAAATGCAAAATACCCACGCCAGCCACTTCAACGATGGAAGAGCGAAGCCAATAGTAGCTATAGTTCCTTATTTTGATCGATCAAATACTAGCGTTGGTTGGAATATTTCTGATGAATTTAATCATTTAATACAAGATGCCCTTATCAAAAAAAATTCTTTTTATTTAACATCTCCAACAGATATCTCTCTTGCAACTGTTGATCTTACTGCCTCTCAGAATCCCTTTTCGAATGATTTTGGCTGGGTTAAAGATACATTTGAAAATAATGAATATGTTGTATTTACTGAAATTGTTGAGCACGATATCCACCCACGAGAGCTCAAAGGGACGTACCTAGACGTAGTGAAAATGTCCTACGAATTAACAGCTACTGTAAGGGTTCGAGTATTTGATCTGCGTGGTAGGGAGGCTGAGGTTGTCTTGCAAGAATTATTACACAAAAATTATCCTCTCCCAAAATCATCTTCATTCTTTACTTCCCAACCAGATCGTTGGAAAAGATTTTTTCATGCTGTTTCACCAATAGGCATAGCTCATGCAAAAATAAACAAAGAAATCGTTGACAGAGTGGAAAATTACATAATGATATCCAAAAGTAATTAAATTAAACAACAATGAGCTCCAGTTATTTTTGTTGAATAATCTTCCTAGTGGATTGAATAACACCCAATACTATAGCCACTAAAGTGCACTTTTACAGCTGTTTATCCTCTTTGTGTCGATTTAAAGACCCTTTTTCTATACACTACAACAGCTACAGGAGTGTTTTTATAATTCGCTTTTGAATTTAAAATAAATTCTATACAAAATCTCTTAACTTGTTAAAATGGAAATGAGAAATCAGTAAACTCAAATACACGCAGAATTCTTATGACTAAGTTAAGTTTGCATAATCTTTATTCCCACGGATTATCTGATGTGGGGCTTGTTCGTTTCCAAAACGAAGACGATTTTTATATATCAAACGATTATGGGTTTTACGCTCTTGCTGATGGAATGGGAGGGCACAATGCAGGAGATATTGCTTCAAAAGAAGCGATAAGATTTCTAACTGCATCCGTAGAAGAATTTATTTCTGCTTCTCCAGAAATATTATCTATTGAAGAAGTTTACCAGCACAAAAGATTGTGGATTCAGAATGCAAATAACTGGGTGCATCATCTTGGAGTCAAAAGAAAATCTTTTCACGGTCTTGGAACCACCATTACTACCCTATTGTTTTACAGACAAAGAATGATATATTCGCATATAGGTGATAGCAGAATATACCGTTTACGCGGTAATAAATTGCTCCAAATGACGCAGGACCATTCCCTTTTAAATGAATTGCTCTTAAGTGGAAAGCTCGAAAAAAAAGACATTAAAAAATTTTCAAAAAAAAATGTTTTAACTAAAGCATTAGGAACCCATAAGTCTGTTGACCCAGAAATAAATGTTTCAAAAGTATTTAAAGATGACTTATACTTGCTGTGTAGTGACGGGTTATCAGACCAGGTGAGCTATAAAGAAATCTTTAATATACTAACAACGACAGCTGACCTAAAATCAATGGCCATTAACCTTGTTGCTACATCAAAAACAAACGGCGGCAATGACAACGTAACTGTTGTACTCGTATCGGTAAGATGACAACAAAAATTTATTTAGATAACAATGCTACTACTCAAATAGAGCCTGAAGTATTAGATTCAATGATAGCGGAGTATGCAAAAACCCCACAAAATCCATCAAGCATTCACTCCTATGGTCAACTGGCGAAGCAGACTGTAACAAAATCAAGGTCCGATGTAGCAAAATTTCTGAATGTTGATCCATCAGAAATAATTTTTACATCAGGAGGCACTGAAGGTATTAATATGCTTATTAAAGGGTTAATCACTGGTCCGTCAATGCAAATTATTGCCTCACCCATTGACCACTCATGTATTTATAATACCCTTGAAGAACTCAAAAAATTTGGACATAAAGTCTCCTATTTACCTGTAAGTGAGAATGGGTATCCCGAAGCAAAAAACCTTAAGAAATATATTACTCCATCAACTGATCTAATTATCTTGACAGCTGCTAACGGGGAAACAGGCGTAAAGCCTGATCTTGAAGAATTAGCCAGTATTGCAGAAAACCTACATATACCGTTAGTTATAGATGGCGTAGCTCTCATATGCAAGGAGCCTTTCTCAATTCCAAAAGGAGTTGCGGGAATGGCTTTTTCCGCGCATAAATTTCATGGTCCTCAGGGGGTTGGCTTTGTGTACCTAAATTCCAAAAATGTACTTACTCCACTTATAACTGGTGGAGGCCAAGAAAATAATAAAAGATCTGGTACAGAAAATATACCAGGGATTGTTGGACTCGCTAAAGCATTAGAAATATGCGATCCTGCCAAAAACTATGCCATGCTTATTGAGTTGAGGGAATATTTTGAATCAAGACTCATTGATGCTCTACCAGATATTGAAATCAATGGAAGCGGACCTAGAGTTGCAAATACTTCCAATGTATACATACCTAACGTAGAAGCAGAAACCCTTTTAATTGCTTTAGATATGGAAGGTATATCAGCCTCTTATGCAACAGCTTGCGCATCTATGGCTCTAGAGCCGTCAAGAACTTTATTAAATATGGGATACTCATCCGAAAGAGCACGGTCTTCTATACGCTTTTCATTTTCACGCATGAATACAAAAAAAGAGATCGAAAAAGCCTGTGACATCATTATAAAAGTAACAAAAAAACTAAAAAAAAATCCTTTGTTTAAAAACTTTAGTTAATTGATCTTACCAGAATAGTTTTACCTGATAACAGTGAAGTATCCTCAATTGAAAGTTCAAATCCATCTATTCGCGCAACATCTCCGGTTGTAGGTGGATGCCCAAGAACTTCTTCCATTAATTCATTAAGCGTAAGTGATTCTTTCCCGGGAATTTTTATTGAAAACCAAGAATTAATCTGATTTAGACTCGTTGATCCCGGAAATGATCGGTCAACAAAAACTTTTCTTCTGTGGTCTTGCAAATTATTTATTGAAATCCAGTCATCTCTTTGACCAAATATTTCATCTATTAGCTTATCAAGAGTTAATATACCAACGCTTTTACCACTTTTATTTAAAACAATTGCAACACTTTGATTGTTTACTTTAAACTGTTTTAAAATATCCATTAATTTTGACGTTTCAGAAATAAACCAGGGCTTTTTTATAAGAGATTGTATAGATGTTTTACCGCTAAACCTTATTAAATCTCGTGAGAAAAGAATTCCTATGATGTTGTTACGAAATGTTGAATATATCGGCACAAAGGGTATGGGCCGATGTTTGAGCTGCGCATGAAACTCTGATATATTGATATCGGATTTAAAGACCATAAAATCTCCAAGAGGAACCATCACATCAATCGCTTTTTTCTTACTCAGCGTAAATATATTGACAAATACAGGGTTTAATCGATCTTTAGTATCGTCACCTCTGATCTCCAGGGTTTTTTGCAGATCATCTCTGCTTAAACATAGACCAGATGCACTTTTAATTTTTAATATTTTATTAAGCTGCCTACAGAATAAATCCAATAAAAATAAGAAAGGTTTAAGTAACCTGGAGAAAAAAATAAGAAGAGGAACACCTAGCATTGACACTTGCTCAGCGTGTTTTCTAGCTGCAAACATTGGAGCTAATTCTGCAAAAATCAGTACAAATATAATTTGGGTTATCGGGGCAAAATCGGGGTTTATACCAAGCGAAATATAAAGTCTTCGAGAAGCCTCTGATCCAAATTGTAATGCAGTATTTACACCGATAAGAGTGGTTCCAAAAAAAGTTGAGGGATGATCAAGCAATGTCGTTATCCACTTTGCTCTTTTAAAACCTTGACTTAAGTAATACTGCAAATTTACCCTATTAAATGACATCAATGCCATCTCAAGCATTGAAAAAAAACCTTGAACAACTAAAGAAAATACCGTTAAAAGAAAATAGAAGGTGACATCATTCATAATTTTTTCCCAAATTAGAATTAAGTCTTCTTATATAAACTCTAGATACTCTCTTATTATCGGCAGAAAGAATATGAAATAAAAAATCGCTTGTTTTTATTTTAGTCCCAGTTTGAGGAATATCGCCATGAAGTTCAGTTAAGTAACCTCCGATAGTTGCCATATTATTAGGACTTGAAAGATGGATATCAAAAACTTCTTCAAATTCGGTTAATTCTAATTTACCACTTGCAACCACAATATCCCTTGATGGTCTCGAAAAATGTCCGACAACATCTCTTTTATCACTAATTTGTCCAATAACAGCCTCGACAAGATCTTCAAAAAAAATGCACCCGGAAACTGATCCATACTCGTCAACAACAACAGCAATAGTTTCCTCATTAGCGTAAAAAAACTTAAGAAGAGTATGAGATTTCATAGACTCTGGAATAAAGTGTACTTTTGTAAGAAATGGGATAATATCATGAGAGTAATCAAAGTGAGACCTATGCAGGAAAAAACTACTACTGGAAATCACTCCTAATATATTTTCTAAATCGCCATTACAAACGGGAATGCAGCTACATTCTTCATCAACAAATAGCCTAATAAGATTCGATAATGGCTCGCTTATATCGAAATATAAAATAGCGCTTCTAGGACACATATGTTCTTTTACCAAATCTTGCTCAAGGTTAAGACACCCCCGCACAAGCTTTTCTTCATCACTAGATATCATTCCTTTTTCGCGCGATGAACGCAACGTTATCTTAAGCTCCTCGACTCCTATCTCTTTATCGTTTGACAAGTAAAAAAAACAAAATTTTGTTACAAAGTTTGCAGTTTTAATCAAAACAAATCTTATCGGTGTTAGTACAAACTTAATCTTTTTTATAAATGGAGCAAGAAAATATGAAAATTGAGCATTTCTCGGATAGGCAATTGATTTAGGAACAATTTCTCCAAAAATTAGTGTCAAAATAAGCGGCATTAAAACCGAAAAATACCAGTGCGATGTGGACCCAGATAAAGAGGAAAAAATATTTTGTACCAATATGTTAACAGCGATGTTTACTATTAGAATTGTAACAAGTAAATCCCTAGGCTTCTTCAGTAGCCCAAAAATATTTTTTAAATTGTAGTTTTTGGATTTTTTAAAAGCGCTCAACTGCATTTTTGATAAAGAAAAAAAAGCCGTTTCTGAAGCCGAAAATAATGCAGATAACCCTAATAGTATTACCAAAGCAGCAACAGATAAGACGATCACTTGAAAATCACCTTTGTTTCATTTTGACAGCAAACCCCAAGTTTTTCTCGTAGCACTAATTCTTGCCACTCTATATCGTGCGCGTTTTGATACCTTTTTTGTAGTAAAGCGTTTGCCTTTTCCACATTACCAATTTCTTTCTCCAGGAAGATTAATTGTGATTCATAATGCCTTAGCTGTTGGATTTGAGTGTGTGATGACTGAAGAAAAATGCCCAATAACAAGAGGAGTATTGATAATGCAGTTACATCAAATATGATAAACTTATTTGTCAATTTGAATCTGAAAAATTTCATTTCTATGTCGAGGGTAGAGTAATCCCGGTCTGTTTCATATACTTTCCTCCTCTATCTTTGTACGAGACTTCACATATATCACTTGACTGCAAAAATAGAACCTGGGCAATCCCTTCGTTTGCATAAATCTTTGCGGGAAGCGGTGTCGTATTGGAAATTTCAATGGTTACGTAACCTTCCCATTCAGGCTCGAACGGAGTAACGTTAACAATAATGCCACATCGGGCATAAGTTGACTTTCCTAAACATATCGTTAAACAGTCACGAGGGATAGAAAACCACTCGACAGTATGGGCAAGCGCAAATGAATTGGGTGGGATAGTGCAAACGTTGGCCTCGATATCTATAAATGCATCTTCATGAAAACTTTTGGGATCCACTACGCTGTTAAGAGTGTTAGTAAAGACTTTGAATTTATTGGACACACGCACATCATAGCCGTAGCTCGATAGTCCATAGCTAACAATTGGGTTGCCGTCTACGTTTTTAACTTGTCCATCGACAAAAGGTTCAATCATCCCATTTTGCAATGCCATTTCACGTATCCATTTATCTGGTTTTAAACTCATTTTACACCGTGGTTTGTTTGTAACTTTAGATTATATATAGCCTTTGAATTCCTTTTCTTGCTAGTATTTTCTTAAATTAGTATAAATAAAGTAATACAATCAAAAAATAAAAAAATGGCAGAAACATCATTTACTAAATCTTCATGGGAAAAAAAAGATATTAATCTCGAAACTACCCTTCGCCCCGCATCTTTAAATGAATTTAACGGACAAGACTCGACTATTGAAAAACTAGCTGTTTTTGTTGGCGCTGCAAAACAAAGAAATGAATCGCTAGGACATACGTTATTTTACGGCCCACCAGGACTGGGAAAAACAACACTGGGATATATCCTTGCAGGTGAGATGAACTCAGATATTACAATCACATCAGGTCCATCTCTTGATAAACCAGCAGATCTTGCGGGTATATTAACCAATCTAAAAGATGGTGATATCCTTTTTATAGACGAGATACACAGGTTAAACAAAAATATAGAAGAATACCTATACACTGCTATGGAGGACTTTAAACTCGACCTTATGCTCGATTCAGGTCCCCAAGCTCGAAGTGTCCAAGTTGATTTGTGCGCATTTACCTTAGTTGGAGCAACTACACGAATGGGACAGTTAAGCGCCCCTTTTCGTTCACGATTTAGGATGACTTGCAGGCTTGATTACTACTCTTCTGATTACATTATTACCATTCTCGAACGTTCTTCAAGGATACTCAAACTCTCAACATGTAATTCATCTCTATCAGAAGTTGCTAAACGATCCCGGGGGACACCACGTATCGCGAATAATCTACTGAAGTGGGTAAGAGACTACTCGCAAATGCGTTCGGAGTCGAAACTCGATCGCATTACAACAAGAACTGCCCTAGAGATGCTGGATATCGATTTCAAAGGCCTTGATGAAATGGACAAAAGAATCCTCAACCATATCATCGAACACCACAAGGGTGGCCCAGTTGGGCTATCTACTATTGCTATTGCAATTGGTGAAGACGCAACTACTCTCGAAGAGGTTAATGAACCCTATTTAATCATGCAGGGTTTTTTAAAAAGGACCCCTAGAGGTAGAGAAGCTACAGAACAAGCGTATAAACACTTAGGTAAACCTATACCAAATTATAAAGAAAACGGAGCCGACAAAAAATGAACCATAATTTTAACATCTTCAAGATTCTATTTACGTTACTTTCCATCTTTACGGTATCTGCTGGAATTTCAAATGAAAATGATAATCAGCCTCGAATCAAAGTTTTGCTTGAGCAAGTTGATAATGGAATTTTATTTGAAGCAAACGGTCCATACGTTGCAATTGATCCCAACACCAAAAAGAAAGAGAGCTCTGGATCCTCTTCAAAAAGATTTTACCTCCAAAGTGATGAAAACGGACTCAAATGGGGACAAACATTTCTAGGTATTTTCCAGCTAGAATTTATTCCTAATTCTCCACAAACAACTTTTCTTGTAAATGGTACCGAATATAAAGGGAACATAACCGTTTACAACACCAATGGTCTGCTAACAATAGTGAATAATATTGATATTGAATCTTTTTTGAAATCAGTACTTGATTCAAAAGTTCCTTCAAATACCGAAAAGGGTGCATGCGAATGCATTGCAATCATCGGTCGAACTCACTACACATATAAAGCTTTAACGCAGTACTGGGCTCACTGGCATGTTACCAAAGACGAGGAAAGACATATTTTTGGCGTCAGCATTTCCGCCCTTTTTTACGTTTTTAGAATTCCCGCCATGCGCGCAAGGCCAGACTTGTTTCAAAAGGCCGAAATCTCGTGCAGTCTGGCATTTCAGAGCGCAATGAACGCCCCCGAGAGATTTACGTATCTTC
>MDTG01350667.1_pt1 | contig 10930 bp, 9 predicted proteins | sample 811421 | NCBI WGS metagenome assembly MDTG01 (sample SAMN05326645, study PRJNA326480) | marine metagenome | isolation source: seawater | place: Pacific Ocean: South East | collected 2011 | reverse complement strand
ATTGGCTGGGTGACAGAGTGGTTATGTAGCGGCCTGCAAAGCCGTCTACGCCGGTTCGATTCCGGCCTCAGCCTCCAGGAGTAAATATGAAAATAACGGTTGCCGGAACCGGTTATGTAGGCTTATCTAATGCTGTACTTTTATCTCAAAAATATGAAGTTGTTGCGTTAGATATTGATAAATCAAAGGTAGATTCCATTAACAATAGAATTTCTCCAATAAAAGATAACGAACTTCAAAAGGTGTTATCAACTGCTAAGTTGAATTTGAGAGCAACTTTATCTAGAGAAGATGCCTATAAAAATTCAAGATTTATTGTTATAGCAACACCTACAGACTATAATGAAGATACTAATTTTTTTGATACATCTTCCATCGAATCTGTTTTGAGAGATGTTGAAAAAATTAATCCAAACGCAACGTGTATCATCAGGTCAACAATCCCAGTAGGCTATATAAAAGAATTAAAATTTAGATTCAATATTAGTGAAATAATTTTTTGTCCTGAGTTCTTAAGAGAGGGTTCAGCCTTCAAGGATTCACAAAATCCATCTAGGATTATTTTAGGATCTAAATCTAATAAAGCAAATGAATTCGCCAATATCTTAATTTCTTTAAGTACAAAGAAAAATATAGAAACTTTTTTTATGAACTCTGATGAATCTGAGGCTATAAAATTATTTTCTAATTCCTTTTTAGCCATGAGAGTTGCATTTTTTAATGAGCTAGATACTTTCTGCCTAAACAAAGGTTTGAATACAAAAGATATAATTCTTGGTGTAGCAAGTGATCCAAGAATAGGAAACTTTTACAATAATCCATCATTTGGATATGGGGGTTATTGTTTGCCAAAAGATACTAAGCAGCTAAAGTCTAACTTTAATGGAATTGACAATAGTATTATTAGCTCAATAATTGATTCAAATGAAATAAGAAAAAAAAATATTGCTCAATACTTAGTTAATATGAACGTTAATGATATTGGTATTTATAAGCTAGCAATGAAAACTGATTCTGATAATTTTAGGTCATCTTCAGTTTTAGACATAGCTGAAATTATTAAAAATACCTCAAAAATTAATATAAGTATTTATGAGCCTGCCATCAAGGAAAATAAGTATCGAGGATATAAAATTGAGAAGTCTTTAAACATTTTTAAGAGGAGGTCTGAGATTATTTTGACAAATAGGTCTTGCTCAAAACTTAGTGATGTCTCTCAAAAAATCTTTACTAGAGATGTTTTCAACTCTGATTAATGATTTGTAGTAAATTTTTTTAAACTATATATAATTGTATTTTTATTTAGCCCGGGTGGTGGAATTGGTAGACACAAGGGACTTAAAATCCCTCGAAGGCAACTTCGTGCCGGTTCAAGTCCGGCTCCGGGTACCACTATCTTCTTTTCGTATATAATTATAATATGAACATAAATAATCATTTTGAAGAAGACCAAATTTATTTTAAAGATCTTTTTTTTATTGCTTGGAAATTTAAGATATCAATCATACTAGTAACATGTATTGCCGCTGTGTCATCAGTGGCTTATTCATTGCAAATACCAAATAAATATAAGTCTGAGGCTCTAATGAGCTTAAGTGAATCATCAGGATCAACATCGGATTTATCTAGATATAGCGGTATTGCTGCTATGGCCGGAATAAATATTCCACAGTCTGGCAATGAAGATAAAATATCGCTTGCTATAGAGACAATCAAATCAAGAGAAATTGTTGAAAGACTTATTGAAGATGAAATGGTATTAATTAATTTAATGGCGCCAAAGAAATTTAATTGGGGTACGAATAATCTTGAAATTAATACAGATATCTATGATATCAAGAATTCTGAGTGGGTTCGAACACCATCTGGACCTTTTAAGGCAAAACCTTCATCTCTTGAAGCTCATCGGGCATTCATGAAAGCTGTTTCAATAAAAAGAGATGGTAGCTTTTTTACTATTGCTATAGAACATATCTCTCCTTTTTTTGCTAAATCTTTATTAGAAAAAGTTATAACAGAGGTTAATAATATTAATAGGGAAAAAGATAAAGAAGAATCTTCTTTGGCCCTAGAATATCTCAGAAATGAATTTGCTAAAACTAGTGTAAATGATATTCGACAATCAATTAATACAATAATATCAGGACAACTTCAAAAGCAAATGCTAGTAAATGTAAGAGAAGAATATCTTATTTCACATATAGACAAGCCCTTTGTACCAGAGTTTAAAACTTCACCAAATAGAGCGACAATATGTATCATGGGAACTATATTTGGGTTTATTTTTGGATTAATTCTTGCATTAGTTCGGACTTTTATAAGTAAAAACTACAAATAGGAAACATGGTGAAAAAAGCACTAATAACAGGTATAACTGGACAAGACGGCTCATACTTAACAGAATTTTTATTAGATAAAGGTTATGAGGTTCATGGAATAATTAGAAGATCATCATCTTTTAATACATCAAGAATTGAACATCTTTATCAAGATCCTCATGTCAAAGATAGAAAGTTATATTTGCATTACGGAGACTTAACAGATACATCAAACATAGTAAGAATATTATCTGATGTCAAACCAAATGAAGTATACAATTTAGGAGCTCAATCTCACGTAGCAGTTTCTTTTGAATCTCCTGAGTATACTGCTGATGTAGATGCAATTGGCACCTTAAGAATTTTAGAAGCTATTCGTTTTTTAGGACTCCAAAAGCATTGTAGATTTTATCAAGCATCGACTTCAGAATTATATGGTTTAATTCAAGAAACACCGCAAACAGAAAAAACTCCTTTTTATCCAAGATCACCCTATGCAGTTGCAAAAATGTATGCATATTGGATCTCAGTAAATTACCGGGAGGCATATGATATTTTTGCCTGCAATGGAATCCTTTTTAACCATGAATCAAAAAGAAGAGGAGAAACCTTTGTTACTAGAAAGATTACAAGAATTCTTTCAAGAATATTCTATGGTTTGGATGAATGTTTATATTTAGGGAACTTAGACTCATTAAGAGATTGGGGGCATGCAAAGGATTACGTTGAAATGCAATGGCTGATGTTACAACAAGACAAGCCAAAAGATTATGTAATTTCAAGCGGTAAACAAATATCAGTAAGAAATTTCGTTGATCAAGCTGCAAAAAAAATTGGTATAGAAATTAATTGGACTGGTGGGGGAGAAGAAGAAATAGGTATTGTAAAAAAAATAGATAATAAAGATTGTAAATTCATTAAAAAAAATCAAGTTATAGTTAAAGTAGATCCAAGATATTTTAGACCAACTGAAGTTGAAACTCTTCTTGGTGATCCATCTTTGGCAAAGAAAGATCTAGGCTGGGAACCAAAGATATCACTAGATATGATGATTTCAGAGATGGTTCAAAACGATCTAAACCAAGCAAAAAAAGAAAAACATTTGATAGAGCATGGTTTTATCGATTAGCATTAAGGCAAATAAGCATATTTAATTATGAAATTTGAAAATATATATATTGCTGGTCACAGAGGTATGGTCGGCTCATCAATTACAAGCCATTTAAAAAAAAATAATCTAGCCAAAAGAATAATCACTGCTAATAGTTCAGATTTAGATTTAACAAATCAATCAGATACTTTTAACTTCTTAAAGAAAAATAAGCCCAATTATATTGTTATAGCAGCTGCTAAGGTCGGTGGCATATATGCAAATAGCACTTTTCCTGCAGAATTCATTTATAAGAATATAATGATTCAAGCAAATTTAATAAACAGTGCTTATATTTTAGGCATTAAAAAAATACTTTTTTTAGGATCATCCTGTATTTATCCAAAAGAGTCCAATCAGCCCATGGTTGAATCTCAATTATTATCAGGAAAGCTTGAACCAACTAATGAGCCATATGCAATTGCTAAAATAGCAGGAATCAAAATGTGTGAAAGTTATAACAGACAATATGATACTGATTACAGATCTATTATGCCAACGAATCTATACGGACCAGGGGATAACTATCATCCTGAAAACAGTCATGTTATTCCAGCATTGATAAGTCGATTTCATGATGCAAAAATAAAAAACTTAGATGAAGTAAGTATATGGGGCTCGGGAAAACCAAAAAGAGAATTTTTATTTGTAGAAGATTTAGCAGATGCATGTGTGCATATTATGGGATTGACAAAAGACGTTTATCAAAATAATACTAAATCTATGTGTTCTCATATCAATGCTGGATATGGAGAAGATATATCAATTAAATCCTTATCAAAAAAAATTGCAGAAGTGATTGGCTTTAATGGAAGAATTACATATGATTTTTCAAAACCTGATGGTGCTTTTCAAAAACTCATGGATATTACTAGGCTAGAAGATCTTGGATGGAAAGCTAAAACAACCCTTGAGTCAGGCCTAAAAATAACTTACAAAGATTATTTAAAAAATAAAAACTTTAATTTGTAATGAATATTAGCCTTATTAAAATTGCTAGGAGAGTTTGGAGCCATATAAGTAAAAGAAGACGTCTCCAGCTATCTATCCTTATAATCTTAATGGCAATTTCTTCGTTGACTGAAGTCTTTAGCATTGCAGCTGTTATACCTTTTTTAGGTATTTTAGCAACTCCAGAAATTGTATTTGATCATCCCATATCAAAACCATTCATAGATTATTTTGACTTTAGAAAGCCTGATGATCTTTTTTTACCAATAACTCTATTATTTATATCTGCATCTTTAATTGCAGGTACCATGAGAATTATCTTAGTTTGGGCCAGCACAAAATTGTCTTTTTCAACAGGCCATGACTTAAGCTATAAGGTGTATGAAAAAAGTTTATATCAACCATATTCAGTTCATATAGCAAAAAATAGTAGCGAAGTAATTAATGCAGTCATTAATAAAACAACGTTAACTATAGTTCATTTTATTCAACCAATAATACAAATTTTAAGTTCGATCACATTATTTACAGCAATAATAGGCACTCTTTTATATGTTGACTCTTCAATGGCTTTATCGGCAATCATAGGAATAGGAAGTATATATATAATTATTGGTGCTTTTGCCAAAAGAAGATTGAATAATAACGGATTATTGACTGCTAGAGAGTCATCAAATGTTATAAAGGCACTTCAAGAAGGCCTTGGTGGAATAAGAGATGTTTTGATTGGCGGGCTTCAATCCACATATTTATCTATATATAGAGATTCAGATTACCCATTAAGAATGGCTCAGGCAAATAATGGTTTTATTCAACAAAGCCCAAGATTTTTAATGGAAGCATTAGGTATGTCTCTTATAGCACTGATAGCATATCTATTTTCACAAAATACAAATAGTTTTGTTGAGATAATTCCTATAATGGGAGCCTTAGCACTTGGTGCTCAAAGGTTGTTACCAATTCTTCAGATCTTATACGGCGCATGGTCCTCCTTAAATGGAGAAAAAAAATCAGTATCCGATGTTCTCGAAATGCTCGACCAAGAAATACCTAACACCATTTCTAACAACTCACAACCTGTAAAATTTAGTAATTTAATATCAATTCAGAATATCTCATTTTCTTATAAAGGATCGCAAAATCAAACCCTTGAAGATATAAATATTGATATATATAAAGGAGATCGTATTGGAATTTGTGGAACTACTGGGAGCGGAAAAACAACATTTTTAGATATAATAATGGGCCTATTAAAACCAACAAATGGAAGAGTGCTTATAGACTTTGATTTTGATATACATTCAAATCCTTATAGTTGGCAACAAATAATATCTCATGTTCCTCAAGATATATTTATGTCTGATACATCAATAGCAGAAAATATAGCTTTTGGAATTCATTCTAAAGATATAAATATGGAAAAAGTCATAAAAGCAGCTAAAAATGCTCAAGTGCATGATTTCATTTCAAAACTCCCACTTGGTTACAAGACAAAAATGGGCGAGCAGGGTGTTCAGGTATCAGGAGGACAGAGACAAAGAGTTGGGATTGCCAGAGCATTATATAAAAGAGCAAATGTCATTTTTTTTGATGAGGCTACAAGCGCATTAGACTCAAAAACAGAACAATCTTTAATGAGCTCGCTAAATAATTTGAACAAAGATCTAACTATTATTATGATTGCTCATAGACTTACAACATTAAAAGACTGTAATAAAATAATTCAATTAGAGGGCGGCAGAATAAAAAAAATAGGAACCTATAGCGACATTATTATAGATACTAATTGAACTTCATGATTAAAGATAAAAGAATTATTATTACAGGAGGTACCGGATATATTGGAAGTCATGCAGTTGTATCTTTAATAAAAGATGGTTTTAGGCCAATAGTTATAGATAGCCTTACAAATAGCGATTTAAGCGTAAAAGAAAAAATAGAGCAGATCACAAATCATGAAATAGAGTTCTTTCAATTAGATATAAGGGATAAAGATCAGTTAATAGATATTTTTAATTCTTATGATATTGGCTCAGTTATGCATTTCGCAGGATTAAAATCTGTTAATGAATCAATAGAAGAACCAATTAATTATTATTCTAATAATGTTAATGGCACACTTAGCTTAATTGAAGCTATGAAATCATGTGATATTAGAAATCTAGTTTTTAGCAGTAGTGCAACAGTTTATGGTGAGCCAGAGTATCTTCCTATAGATGAAAAACACTCGCTTAATCCAACAAACCCATATGGCTATACAAAATTATTTATTGAGAACATTCTGTCTGATGTATGCAAAGTTAATAAAGATTGGAATATTGTATGTCTTAGATATTTTAATCCTATAGGAGCTCATAAAAGCGGATTAATAGGAGAAAATCCAAACGGCATACCTGAAAATTTAATGCCTTATATTTTAAAAGTTGCTTCAGGTGAATTAGATATTTTAAACATATTTGGCAATGACTATGATACACCTGATGGAACATGCTTAAGAGACTTTATTCATATCCAAGATTTAATAGACGCACACATATCTGCTTTAAAATATTTAGTAAAGCAAAACAATAATAATTTTAATATTTTTAATGTTGGCACTGGGAAGTCATATAGCGTTTTGGAACTGGTAAAAACTTTTGAAAAAGTTTCCAATTTAAAAATTAAACATGAGTTTGTTTCCAGAAGAAAGGGTGATATCAGTTGTGTCTTCGCTGATACTCAACTATCAGAAAATGAGCTGGAATGGAAATCAACTAGATCTCTTGAATCAATGTGCATAAGTTCTTGGGATTTCATAAAAAAAATTAATTATTAATTCTAAAAATGAATTCAAAAATTGAACTTAAATCTTTTATAAAGGCTATACCAATAATTAAGAAAATTGTTGCAAAAAAATTAAACCAGATCAATAAAACTAGCCATAATGAAGAATATTGGTGGTTTATTTCAGGACTATATGCGTGCAATATCTGGAGAATAGTTCAGCTACATTCTTCAAATAAAATAAATATTAACGATTTTATATCTAATGAAGTTAGCAATAAAATGTATCACTTTGATTTTTTAAATAGGCTTGATAGCTCTTGGATTGATAGTAAGGATATAGAACCTAACATTGAAGAGGATTTAGAAGAGTTTCTTGGTAAAAGCGACTATCCATATATCAATATTTCTTACAAAGAATTAAACTTTAATAAAATTAAATTTTATGACTTTAATAGCAGATATATTAATTACTTTTTTAAATTATTAACAAAAATTAGCAGCAAAAAAAAAGAAAAAATAAACATTAAATTTAGTTCTGAATTAGAGTTATTTGAAAGTTTATTTTTATATTTTCTTCCTGAGGATTATTATATTTTGTATCCAAAACTGGCCGAACCAATTGCAAAAATTTTATCAAAATTTTTTATAAAAAGTCCACTTCATACCTTTAACGGTTTTGAGTTACGTATATTTGATCAAATGATGATTAGCTTCATGGCTAATTATAAAAATAAAAATGATTTTAAGATAATTACTGTCGGGCATGGGTTTGGAAGTGGAATTGGCTTTGGAGAAATTTATTATATGACAAGTAGTCAATTTAACTATAGCAGCTATTACAGAAATGATTTTAAATTTTTGTCTATACCAAAAAAATTAAGTAAAAAAAATAATTTTGATGTTTTAATCATTGCACCTTCAAATGATAGTCCTGCAAGGCTTGGTTTCTCAACATTCTTTTCTGAAAACAACCATCTAATCAGAAATGAAGAATATAAAGAAATAATTAATATAGCAAATTGCTACATAAATCTTGGTCTAAAAATTAAAATTAGATATAAAAGAAATGATGCTTTTAGATCTGTTGAGGAAGAAAAAATTGATATGGAGAAGAGGCCATTTGAAGAATCATTTCAAGATTATCAATTAATAGTTGGTTCTGAGACTGGCACAATTATTGGTAAGTGTATTTTTAATGATATTAACTTCATTTCAAACAATAAAAAAGTTTTCCTATATGATCAAAAAATAGAGAGAAACCTAATTAAAAAATCTAATAGGCTATATAATGATTTTAAAGAATTTAAAGAAAATTTAATGCATCAACTAGACAATATTATACTTACAAAAAAATAATCAATTATGAAAAATTTTATTAACAAAATTCACAATAGAATATTATCAACTATTGATAGATTCTTTAATAAAAATATTCTGTACCCATCTGATATTTCTTTTTTAAGAGAAGGAAATTATAAAAATTGTGAAGATTATGAAAATATTTCTAATGTATGGGATGAATGCTCAAAAGAGATCAATAGAATTTTTTTTGATGAAAATCATAATTTTTTTAAATCTGATATCGTAAAATTACATTTAGCGATGCCTCAAACATCTCTTGGACTGCAAATACATAAATTATTGTCTAGTGATGCCTACGGACAAAAATTATTAAATTTAATTCAGGACTCCCCTTTAGGATCTCCTGAACTTTTAAAAAAATATCCATTACTTTCAACTACGACATTAACTCATATTGCAAACATTTACAGTATATATTCTGAACTTGGGTATAGCCCAACATCAAAAATTAACCTCTTAGAATTTGGGGGGGGTTATGGAGGTCTCGGAAGAGCCATTTTAAATTGTAATAAAAATAACAGAGTTACTATTATTGATATACCCAGAATGCTTGAAATTCAAAATTCTTATATTAATAAGACATCATCAAATTCAGAAAATGCATCTTATATTAATATTGATCAACTTCCTGTTGATACGAGTTTTGATGTATTTAATGCAACTTTTAGCTTAAGTGAGTCACCTGTATATGTTAGAAAAAAGATAACAAATTATATCAAAACAAATGTAGATGCATTTTTTATAGTATTTCAATCAAATTTTGATGGACATGATAATGAAGCTTTATTTGAAGAATTTACTAATGAGCTTTCTGATTTATTTAGAATAGAAAAAAAATTATATAAATGGTATGCCCCAAGAAATGATGCATTTCTTCTTACAGGAAAGAAATTAAATAAATAAATCAGTATATATGACTAATCATACTCTGCAGATATCAATACCTACATATAATAGACCTGAACAATTGGAATATAATTTGTCGAGTATATTTAATGCATTACAAAAAATTCAATTAGAAGATAGAAAGAGAGTTGGAATTTGTATTTACAATAACTCTACAAAAAATAATCATTCCTACCATAAAATCTCATCAAAATTTAATTTAAGATTTAAAGAAATCGGTTTATCAAGTTTTAATCATGTTCATACAGGTTTTAATATTGGGGGAACTAATAATTGTGCAATATCGCTTCTTCAATCAAAGGCTGAATATACTTGGTTTTTACCTGATGATGATCTAGCAGCTGCAGACTCTATTAAAATTATATTAGAGGTAATAAAAGATTATTCTCCTAGCATGATTCATGGAGGCTTTCATTCAAAAACAATTTTATCTTATAATCAAACACAACCCGCAAAAGATTCAACAGGTAATAGTGTATATAAAGTGCATTATGATAAATTAGATAAAGAAAATGCAATTTTAGATAGTGAGCTAATACAAGCACAGGAACATGTCTACAAGACGTCTGCATATAATAATTTTATATTTAATGATGATTATATAAAGTGCTTAGATGATATGATGCCTGGCCTATTTAGTTTAATTTGCATTAAAAATAATGGTCCTCTTGTATTACTTGACCAAAGTATAGGTCTATTCCGTGATGGTGATCCCAAAAGTGGGTGGAGGCACAGTTGGTCAAAGATAGCATTAAATCAATGGCCTGATATGGTGGCTAATTATGTTAAAGCTGGATTGCTTGAAGAAAGCAATGTCTCAAAAGCAAAAAAAATCTATACAAAGCTATTATATGAATTGAGTAGGCGTCCGGATATCTTACTAGGATTAAATCTAAATTCTGGACTTAATCCATATAAGACATTTAAAAACTTTGGGTTAAGTTATTTACATACAATTATTTTATCTCCAGTAAGTATTTTAAAAAAAATTATACAAAAACCAAAAATTAAATAATGAATAAAAATTCAAAAATATTAGTTACTGGGGGCGCAGGATTTATTGGTTCAAATCTGTGTGAATATCTTAATTCACTTTTAGGATGCGAGATTTGGTCTTTAGATAACTATTCAACAGGTTTTAAATTAAATCATATAAAAAATGTCAATTATATTGAGGGTGATACTTCGCAAATCAATAAACTTGTTTCATTTAAACCAGATTATGTTTTTCATTTTGGTGAATATTCACGTGTCGAACAGAGTTTTGATGATATTGATAAAGTTTGGAAATCAAATAAAGGTGGTATTTTTGAAGTTCTTAAATTTTGTCATAAAAATAAAGCTAAATTGATCTATTCTGGCAGTAGTACAAAGTTTGGAGACGGTGGAAAGGGGAGAAATCAAAGCCCTTATGCATGGACAAAGGCTACTAACTCTGAACTTGTTAAAAATTATGGCAATTGGTTTAATTTAAATT
>MDTG01137713.1_pt1 | contig 10930 bp, 10 predicted proteins | sample 811421 | NCBI WGS metagenome assembly MDTG01 (sample SAMN05326645, study PRJNA326480) | marine metagenome | isolation source: seawater | place: Pacific Ocean: South East | collected 2011 | reverse complement strand
TCTCTTTTACCTCATCAGTAAAACCTATGCTTTTGAGATCAACAATTTCCAAATCAGGCAACATGGATCTTACCTCATGAAGTTTATGTGAATTTGTAGTAGCAAAGACAAGCTTCATTATTATCCTTTGGAAGGTAAATCAAACATGATCTTCATGGCTCCCCACAGCTTTTTCTTATCCTCTGCACGATCCTTCATCCAGGCTATCCCTCCTGAAAAAACAATCTTCTTTCCAAAGATCTCGTAAGAATGATAAGCTTTAGGATGAAACTGAAGATCAAAGTTAGAGGGACGTATACCAAAGAAAATCATATAGTTTAGTGTATCTATTTGAAAGAGATCACTTAAAGATTCTTCCCCTGAGCAGAACAATTTTTCATAGGTGGATTGGTCTCTATTTGCTGCTTTCATCACTTTGTCCAAAAAAGCATGTGTTTCAGGAACATCATCCTCTTTATTGAGCACCAGTACTGCATCAACGCCTGATTTACAGGAACTTATACTAGTTCGTTCTACGTTATAAAGCCGATAATTCATAAAAAGATGCTCCATTTTACCTATCTTTGCACGGCATTATGACGGATATCCACTCTAACATCACCATACCAACAACTAAAGTAAAGGAATCCAGCTTATCTCAACTCGATCTTGCTAACATTAGGTTTGGTCATGCATTTACGGACCACATGTTCGTTGTTGATTATGATAATGGTAAATGGGTTAACCCACAGATAAAGCCATTTGGACCCATCCAAATGCATCCTGCAACATCATCCATTCATTATGGACAGTCCATATTTGAAGGAATGAAGGCTCATCGAAGTAAGGATGGCGAAATCGTTTTCTTCAGAATGGATGATCACGCGACTCGTTTTTGCTATTCAGCAAAGCGAATGGCAATGCCTGAGATTCCCAAAGGACTTTTTCGTAAAGGGATTATGGAATTAGTTAAGCTAGATCAGGCTTGGGTGCCTAACAAAGAAGGTTACTCACTATACATCAGGCCCTACATGTTTGCAACGGATGAGTTTATTGGAATACGAAGAGCAAGTCACTACAAATTTATGGTCATACTAAGCCCTGTTTCCGGCTATTATTCAGGAGCTGTGGAGGTATATGCATCAACGAAATATACGCGAGCAGCCCCAGGAGGAACTGGCATGGCAAAAGCGGCGGGAAATTACGCGGCAGCCATCCTACCTGCTGAAGAGATAAAGGACAATGGATACGACCAAATTCTGTGGCTTGATGGAAGAAACCATACCAACCTACAAGAAATTGGTACCATGAATATTTTTGTGGTAATCAATGGCGAAGTACACACTCCATCGTTGTTCGAAGGCACCATATTGCCAGGTATCACAAGAGACTCTGCAATCCAGTTACTCAAAAGTTGGAATATTCCAATTCACGAGCGAGAAATCTCTATTTACGAATTGATTGAGGCTCACCAAAAAGGTACTATCAACGAAATGTTTGGAAGTGGAACAGCAGCTACAATATCTTCAATTAAGGGCTTTGGCCATAATGATCTCCACTACGAAGTGCCGCTAGGAGATGAAAAATCCATTTCAGCTAGGCTTAAAAACTCCCTTCAAGAAATCAAGCAGGGTAATGCGACAGAGTCATTTGGTTGGGTAGAGAAGCTTGCTTAAAAAGAGTACTTCGGATTATCCTCCGAGAAGTCACTCGAAGAAAAAGAGGGATCTACGACGATATTGGTGAATTTATATTCTTCAAATAAATTGCCTTTGTGGTCTGTTATCCTTTGATAAATTGGAAGATAGGTCGACTTATCAATATAAAATATACTCGTCTTACCGTATGCGCTAGTCACCTTTATAACATCACCAGCAGAAAGTGATTTGCCGACCCTCCAACCATTGATTTCAGCAAGCATGTATTCACTTAGATGCAGTGTTTTAGCAAGCTTCGATAGCGATTGTGCTTTGGGAACCGTGTAGTTAACTATCTTAAAATTAGGGTCATTTATCTCAATTTTATAACATGATCTTCCATCGAAGTTGACACTGCCCGATAACTTAAAGGCCTCCTTAAGAATCCCTTGGTTTTTTGCCATTGCCATCGATTCGTAAAGAAGTATAGCAGGCGTCTGAAACCCAGCATCAGTCAGAAGATTATGCATACCCCTCCTCATCATAGAAGACTTGGGATCGAGCTTGATTTTAATACCCTTTTTTATCAATGCCTTATTGCCATAAACATCAGGATTGTACAAAATTTCTGCCCCCTTGTTTTCGCCATCCGTCATTTTAGTGTATATCTTTTCAGATGAATAATGAACCTTGCACTCCATCGTAGACTGTTCCATGTCATCGCCAATCCGTTCGTTCATAACTAGTGTAAATGAATGACCTGAAGCGTCCATAACGCGCTCATACATCTCTTCAATTATAGATTCAGGACTTTGGCCATTAGCTGAAAACAACAACGTGCCAGAAAGAAGTATCGTTAATAAATGATGTTGTCTCATGTTCAAGGATGGATTTAGGCTAAACTTAAACAAAAGTTATTCTAATGCGCCTATTTTGCGGATAAATCTTCTCGCAGGAAATGATCAAATGCTATTCCTTGTAAAGTATCTGGCTTAACTAGTCGGCCTTTAGCCACGGTATATTGTTCACCATTATAGATTATAGAGGCCTTAGGAGATCTCCCATAAATCCAATCCCATGATTGCAAAAGAACACTGTGTGATTGAAGTTTATTTGTGACGACCTCCTCATGCTCAACTGTTTTAAACATAGCTAACAATTCTGCCATCAACACGTCAATTGTAGATTCCATAGATAGACCAAAGGATTTCAAATTGACCACCTCCGAGCGAACAGAGGGAAGGGCTTTGGAATGGGTAACTAATGGAGAAGATATCGATTCCTCTAAATGATTTAGATCACTGTCCACCAGCAATGTACAATGGGTTAAAAGCTTGTTTCTACCGGCAAATTGAGCAGAACCTGAAATTTTTTTATCCTGACAAAGAATGGCATTTCTCGTATTTAACTCAGTGCTAAGCCCTTGACGCTTTAGGGCCTGTCTTGGCCAATCTAAGAAGAAATGATAGTTATTTACAAGTTCCAGGGATTTAGGCATTACCAAGCCAATATTCAAATTGCCCAAATCATGGTAAACCGTTCCTCCACCGCTTACCCTGCGACATATTTGAATGCCATATTCATCGCAAAAAGGCAAATTCACCTCAGCAAACAACTGCTGGTTTCTACCGATAACTACGGAAGGTTTGTTTATATAACAATAGAATAGGGGATTTTCATCAATATCTTCTTCGAGAGCCCAACGTTCAAATGCAAGGTTTTCTATTGGATCGTGAGATAAGCTTCTCACCCATCGAATATGGTCTCCTAAAATCTTATGCATTGAATTCAATCAAAAAATCCTATTAGGCTATCAGTGATTCTACCCTATCTATAATCACCTTACATCGGCGGTCAGCATCCTCTTCCAACTGCCTCATCTCCTGGAGCACCTCACTCTTCCATATTCCATCATCAACATCCTGAATATTGATACGCACATTCATTCCAGCCCCTTGAACTGCGGTACGAACGCAAAGTGCCCCTACCCCCGTATCTGAAGCTGAATTAGGATTACCATCCTTGGCCATAATATCAAGTAAATCGAATACTGCATAGGCCGTTCTCATCACCTCAAGTGGCACGTCAATGGCATATTCTGTGGCCTCCCTCATCGCCTGCTGACGTGCTTCTTTTTCTTCTGGACTCCCCTTAGGCAAACGCATTGCTGCCATAATACGCTCAAAGGCCGCCGTATCCTCATCGACTAATCGAAGTAACTTTGAAAGGATTTTCTGACCGTTATCAGCCCACTGAGAAAAGAAATCCCAACGATCATCCCAACCGCGTTTGTGAGATGACAAATTAGCCACCATGGTTCCAAGGGCCACACCAAGAGTTCCCACATAGGCTGCAATTGACCCACCACCTGGTGCAGGACTCTCACTGGCTGTCTCATGGGCGAAGGCTTTTAAATCCATTCCCACCAACTTGGATGAACTCGTATCGCGAATCATCCATTCGATGATATTTTCCTCAGGCACAAAGGGCTTTAAATCACTAAGACCCATGGAGAGAGCAGCTACTCGAACAAGCTCTTTTTCACCAACTCCAATGCTTCGGTTTTGTTTTTGTAGAAAATATTTACCTGCATCTAACATACTTTGCAGGGGAACAAGCCCTACGAGTTCTGACCCAGTGACGCGCATACCTCGCCTGTGCGCAGAATGTACTGTCTCATCAAAAGCTTTATGCAACGGTGTTTTGTTGACATCCGTGATATTCATAGAAATTTGAGCCACGCCATATTCTTCGATATACCAACCAATTCCTTTTACTCCAGGACAAGTACCAGGGACTCTCTCCGGACTGCCATCTTTATCAAATACTTTTTTTCCCATTGGTGTGCCATCCTCTGTCTTTATCCGACCTTTCTCTCTTATATCAAAGGCTACAGAATTTGCCCGACGTACGGAGGTGGTATTTAGATTCACATTAAAAGCAATGAGAAAATCACGTGCCCCTATAGCAATATTTCCTGTTTTTGGATTAAAACGCTGAGGGCCAAAGTCTGGCTTCCATCCCGCTTGCTTTATCTTTTCTTCAATTCCCTCATACTCGCCAGCACGAACTGTAGCGAGATTCTTCCGCTTATCCTCTGTCGCCGCCGACTCATATAAATAGACCGGAATATCCAAATCCTTTCCTACCCTTTTACCGAGTTTTTTAGCACATTCAATACAATCCTTCATGGAGGCGTTAGCTACAGGGATAAATGGACAAACGTCTGTAGCACCAAACCTAGGATGTTCTCCGCTATGCTGGCTCATGTCAATGAGCTCGGCTGCTTTTCTGATGAGCTTGTATGCTGCTTCGACGACTTGATCAGGTTCTCCAACAAAAGTGATTACTGTTCGATTCGTGGCTTTTCCTGGATCTACATCGAGCAATCGTACACCATCTACTTGCTTTACCGTGTTCGCTATGGCGTCAATGACCTCAGGCCTTCTCCCTTCGCTAATGTTCGGTACACATTCGATTAGTTTTCTCATGATATTTTCTTTGCGTTATTTCTCGTTGGCTAGGCTACCCACTCCCCATATACCATTACTTTATCAATATTATTTTCTCCAAAGGAATAGGGTACATATGACAAGTTTTGTATCTCCTTTTGAAGGATCACAAGGTTGGCTCGTTGTCCAACTTTTATACTTCCGACCTCTTCACCGGCATCCATTGCCATCGCACTATTGCAGGTAATCGCATCAAGCGCTTGTTGAGGGCTTAACTTCATTTTTATACAGGCTAAGGACCATATCTTTTGCATATCGTATAGAGGAGAACTTCCTGGATTAAAATCGCTAGCAAGAGCAAAAGGCAGCCCACGCTCCAAAAGTTCTCTTCCTGGCGCATACGGTATTCCGAGATAGAAACTACAACCTGGCAACCCTACTGGTATTGTTTTACTCGATACCAACAACTTAATTTCTGTCTCCGTAATTTGTTCTAAATGATCCACTGAGACAGCCTCATGCTCGACGGCCACCTGTACACCCCCACTTACTGCGAGCTGATTACCATGAATCTTCGCTTTAAGACCAACCTCAGCTCCTTTAGCTAAAATTTTCGCTGTTTCATCTACGGTAAAGAAGCCTTTCTCACAAAAAACATCAATGAAGTAGGCCAGCTTAGCCTCTGCTGCGGCCGGTATGAGCTCCTCACAAATAATATCAATCCAAAGGCTACGATTGGACTGGTAGGCAATCGGTAGGGCATGTGCCGCTAGCAAAGTTGGACGGATTAACATATCAGGATATGCCTTTTGAAGTCGACGAATCACACGAAGCATCTTTAGCTCATCTTGGACGGTTAATCCATAGCCACTTTTTATCTCGATGGCGGTAGTCCCTGCCTTGCGCACAGCATCCATTCTCCAACATGCTCTATGAAATAAGGCCTCTTCAGATAAATCTTGAAGCTTTCTTGCAGAGTTATGAATTCCTCCACCAGCAGCAGCAATTTCTTCATAACTCCTACCCTCAATTTTCATCAAAAACTCCTCTTCTCTGGACGCAGCATGTACAAGATGGGTATGATTGTCTACAAATCCCGGAAGAACGAATGCATGGTCAACATCAATAACTTCAGTCTCCAGTGGTAAATCTTCAATTTCTATAAATCTGCCATTGTCTACAGCGATTGATTTGAGACCCGTTGCCCTAACATAAGGTGATTCAGCATGAAGGTTTGTAATGAGCTTTGAACCAGACATATCGTCAAGATACAGGGTTATTACCGTTTACACCCCAAACGACGACTAGAATTATCTACTTTTGCTCTATGGTTGGAAACTCCTTTGGACATCGCTTTCGAATTACCACTTTTGGTGAATCTCATGGTCGGGCTATGGGGGTAGTTATTGATGGATGCCCATCTGGACTATCGCTGAGGCAATCTCATATTCAAGAAGCGCTCGACCGAAGGCGACCCGGTCAATCAAATCTAACAACAGCTCGAAAGGAAAAAGATCAAGTGGAAATCCTTTCAGGAGTTTTTGAAGACAAAACATTGGGAAGCCCAATTACTTTGCTTATACGCAATCAGGACGCTCGTCCAGAAGATTACAATCACCTTAAAGAAGTGTATCGCCCTTCTCACGCCGATTATACCTATCTCAAAAAGTACGGTCATCGTGACCCGCGAGGAGGAGGGAGAGCTTCAGCGCGCGAAACAGCATGCCGTGTGGCTGCCGGAGCAGTGGCGAAGCGTATCTTAAGCCACCTCGGCATTGAGGTCTATGCCTTTACTCATCAGATTGGCGATATTGTTTTAGAGGAGACAACCATTAATTATTCTAGTATTGAGCATCATCCAACGCGTTGCCCAAATGCATCTACGGCAGATGTAATGCAGCAAGCCATTGAAGTGGCAAAGTCTGAGGGAGACAGCCTTGGTGGTATCGTAGCGTGTCATATCAATGGCCTCCCTGTTGGATTGGGACAACCTGTATTTCATCGATTTGAAGCTGACCTAGCTTTTGCCATGCTATCTATCAATGCCACCAAATCCTTTGAGATTGGTTCAGGCATAGCGGGCACCAAAATGAAAGGAAGCGAACACAATGACCCCTTTATTATAGAAAATGATAAAGTTACCACAACAACCAACTTTAGTGGAGGCGTACAAGGAGGAATTACCAATGGAATGCCCGTAACATTTAAAGTAGGATTCAAACCAACCGCAACCATCCAAAAAGCCCAAGAATCTATTGATCAGCTCGGAAAAAAAGCAATAGTTGAAGGCAAAGGAAGACATGATCCTTGTGTGATTCCGCGTGCAGTGCCCATTGTCGAGGCAATGGCAAATCTTGTAACCGTCGATCATATTCTGCTCGCTCAGATCGATACCATAGAACAAATAGACTTGAAACAATGAAGGTCTATCATCATAAAGAATGTACTGAGTTTACAGCGGGAGATTCCACCCATTTAAGAGAAATACTTCATCCAAATAAAATGGATATTTCGCTACGTTACAGCTTGGCGCATGCAATAGTAAAAACTGGTGAAACATCCTTCAAGCATGCGCTGACAACAAGTGAAGTATACATTATTCTTAAAGGAAGGGGACGCATGTTTATCGACGAGGAAGCTCAGGAAGTAACCAAAGGGCATGTCATTTACATTCCACCTAATGCCGTCCAGTGCATAGAAAACATTGGAACAGAGGATTTAATTTTTTATTGCATCGTGGATCCAGCCTGGCGAGAAGAAGATGAAATTGTCTTTGAATCCGAATCCAAACCATAGTACTATGAAAAAAATAGCCCTTCATTGGCAAATTATTATAGCCCTCATCCTCGGTATCCTCTATTCCTACATAGCGATTTCACAGGGTTGGATGAAGTTCACTTTGTACTATCTACGTCCTTTTGGAGACATTTTTATTCGCTTACTAAAGATGCTTGCGATACCCTTAGTACTCTTTTCAATCATTAAAGGAGTAGCCGGACTATCCGATATCTCTCGACTAGGAAGATTGGGGGCAAAGACTTTTGGCCTTTATGTTCTTACCACTGTTGTTTCCGTGACTATTGGACTTGGCCTTGTTAATCTCATTGAGCCTGGAAACAAAATTGATCAGACAGTTAAAGGGGAAATTCAAACCTATGTTGAAACGAATGTTTCCCAGGATGATGGATTTAAATCATTACAAGCTAAACAGGATGTCACTAACAAAATTCAAGAAGAATATGGTCCCTTGTTCATACTTGTCGAGTCAGTCCCAGATAACATTTTCGGCGCTTTAACTTCGATGAGCAAAATGCTTCAGGTGATCTTTTTTGCCATATTCTTTGGCATTGGACTACTCTTTGTAGACAAACGATACAGCGATCCTGTGAATAAGGCAGTGGACGGTATCAATGAAGTAATTCTCCTCTTGATTCAATGGGTAATGCGCGCCGCACCATTCTTTGTCTTTTGTCTGTTGGCAGGGCAAATGGCGCGTTTAGCTGGCGACAACCCTGATATTTTATCGCAAATTCTACGAGCTGTAGGCTGGTATATGGGCACTGTCATGCTCGGATTGGGTATCATGGCCCTCGTATTTTATCCAAGCTTGGTTGCCATCTTCGTTCGGCACATTGGCTACTTGGGATTCATGCGAAAACTTGTTAAAGCCCAGTCGGTTGCGTTTTCTACTTCGTCAAGTGCCGCTACCCTGCCCGTAACCATGGATGTCGTGGAGAAGGACCTTGGTGTTTCACCTCAAACCACGAATTTTATCTTACCGATAGGTGCCACAATAAATATGGATGGCACGTCGATGTTTCAAGGAATAACCGCAGTGTTTTTAGCCCAATTCTTCGCAGGAGGCATGGAGATGACGGATCAATTATTAATGATTGGTATGGCCACCTTAGCCTCAATCGGCGCACCTGCCGTACCCAGTGCGGGATTGGTATTGCTTATGGGCATACTGGCTTCTTTAGGCTACCAAGCTTGGTGGGTAGCTTTAGTTTTTCCTATTGATCGAATTCTCGATATGACGCGCACAGCCATTAATGTCACGGGAGATGCCGCTGTCGCTACGCTTATTGCTCAGAGTGAAGGGGAATTCTCTTCGAATAAATCCAGCCAATAGAAATGTCCAGTTACCGCTTCAAACAGCGTAAAATGCGCTGGATAAATCTTTACCCTCCCTATCTCGGCGCGGGTATACGATTTAAAGGCTTTTCAGATGATGGTTATGCTTGCCATGTTGAAATGAAGTTACGTTGGTGGAATAAGAATCTCTTTAATACGCATTTTGGAGGATCCATCTATGCTATGTGTGACCCTTGGTTTTGTTTTATTGTACTTGATAAGTTAGGCCCTGAATACATAGTATGGGACAAAAGCGCAGCTGTCCGATTTATAAAGCCCGGAGAACGAACACTGAAGGCAGTATTTAAAATAAAGCCAGAGGAAATTGAACACATTCGATACCAGGCGAATTCTCTGGGTAAAACCACCTATGTATTTACCGCCGAAATTTTGGATAGTAACGGAATACTTGTAGCCGAGGTCGATAAGGAAGTTTATGCACGACGAAAGTCCTGAGCGAACCACTGGCTCATATTTCCCAAAAACATCTACCCTTCTTTCCTAATAAAGGTTAAATAGAGAGTCCTATTGGTTGAATAAACTTGGATTCGAAGTATTTTATTCAATATCCTCCATATACATGAAAAAAATTCTCGTCTTATTCTACCTTTTGCTCCTCGTAGGCCTTGACAGCCGCGCTCAGCACTTAGTAAGCTACACCAAAGTGGATTCGTTTACAACAGACAGTCTGCGTGCACTTTGGAAACAAAACAAGATCAAAAAAGTCATTGTGCCCATCAAGTATGATTTTGATGTATATGAAGTGATCTACAAAACCATTTACGTTAATGGTGATACGATAACAGCATCAGGATATATATTCCTCCCCTTAATGCCTACAAAAGATCTTGATGGTGGAATTCCTGCTTCCATTTTAAATCACGGCACAGAAATGCGCGTTAATTCAAATTGGAATGGCCTTAAAGGAATGCAAGCTGTAGTTGCTGCCTACGCTACGGATGGATACTATGGACTTTACCCACATTACATTGGTCTTGGGAAAGGTGAACGCCGTCACGTATACCAACATGCGGAATCAGAAGCTCAAGCTTCGATTGACATGGTTAGGGCCTTACGCGAATTTGCTGAAATTATGGAAACACCGTTCAATGAGGATTTATATATTTCAGGATATTCCCAAGGAGGTCATGCAGCCATGGCTACTCATAAGATTATGGAGGAACAATATTCTGATGAGTTTACAGTTCGAGCAAGTGCCCCTGCCTCTGGAGCGTACTACATGACAGGAGGTGATCAACAAAGGAGAATGTTTGAACCCTATGGGCATCAGGCCTATCTACCCTACCTAATCACTTCAATGGATCGCGCCTATCCATCGATGTGGGACGGAGATATCTATGAAATATTTGTTCCGCCCTATGACAGCCTATTACGTGCGACGATGACCGGAGAGTACAGCATAGGCTATGTGTCTAAGCGACTACCTGAAGTCCCTGCTGATATGATTTACCCGGCAATAGTAGAGAAATATTTACAAGATTCCACATTTCCATTAAGAGCCGCTCTAGCGGATAATGACCTTTATGACTGGGCACCGCAAAGACCAATGTTGTTATGCTATTGTAATAGCGATGAACAGGTAGATTACCGAAATACGCTGTTCACGTATAATTTCATGAAAGGCTTAGGAGCAAAGAATGTTCGTTTATCCAATGGCGGTAAAAAATATGATCATAATACCTGCGCTTTGTTTACAAGTATTCAAAC
>MDTG01345768.1_pt1 | contig 10931 bp, 8 predicted proteins | sample 811421 | NCBI WGS metagenome assembly MDTG01 (sample SAMN05326645, study PRJNA326480) | marine metagenome | isolation source: seawater | place: Pacific Ocean: South East | collected 2011 | reverse complement strand
TGTTCGGGCAAATAACCAACCTTGGATTTAACTTCCATGGGGTTTTCAACTACATCAAATCCGCAGACTTCAACATGGCCTTGAGTTTGTGGTAAATAGCAAGATATGATCTTCATCATGGTTGATTTTCCTGCTCCATTTGGACCGAGAAAACCAATGATATTACCAGGCTCGATATCAAAACTTATATCGTCAAGAGCTCGTTGTTGGCCAAAGACCTTTGTTACAGATTTTACCTTAATTGACATGCTACGAATTTACTATTCCCGCAGGCACTGTTTGGCACTGTGCTTAATCGTAGATTCTAAAACTGAAACGCTTTTCAAATCCTTCGATACCTTGGATACCACCAGTATGAATAAAAAGGATGTGTGAACCTTTTGCGTAATAGCCATTGCGCAGCAGATCTAGCAATGCAAACATGGCTTTTCCAGTATAGATGGGGTCGAGTACGAGCCTGGTCTTTTTGTGAAATGATCGCATAAATGTGATCAACTCTTCGGTCCATTTTGCATATCCACCGAAGTGATAATCAGGCAGAATTTCATAAGATGATGGCATCAACTTCGCAAAGCTTGGGTCTATTCCGATGATATCGTCCTTCAAGTTATCATGCTTGTGCACTGGCACTCCGATAATTTTCTGACCAAGGTGACGCGCATGAACCATCCCCACGAAAGTCGTTCCGGTGCCCATAGCACATACCACATAGTCATAGTCTTCGCAGCCTTCAAGTATTACTTTTGATCCTTCAATTCCCAGCAGGTTCGCACCACCCTCAGGAATAATATAAGAGTCTGGGAATAACTTGGCGATGTATTCGAGATATTCAGGTGTGTTCTTCTTTTTATAATCGCTTCGCGAAATGAATTTGAGAAACATACCATTGGCTTGAGCCTCAGCCAGTGTTGGACTAAGCTCTTCCGGGATTTCGCCTCGTATGATACCTACACTTTTTAGTCCGGCATACTTGCAAGCAGCAGCGGTGGCGGCAATATGATTAGAAAACGCTCCCCCAAAAGTTACAACGCAGTCTATACCGTCTTTCTGGGCTTTTTCGAGATTTTTTTTGAGTTTATATAGTTTATTTCCACTGACTTTGGGATGGATTAAATCATCTCGCTTTACGCTAAGTTTAATCTCCATGGGTAGAGGAAAATCGATTAAATCTATCCTCGACTCTTTCAGCTCTTTCCAATCTTCAAACATGGATTCAAATTAAATAGATATCCCGCGAACTAAACCTGTTCTCATTGGTTTTCTGATAGAACTCAAGAAACATTGAATATTCTATGTTTGAAGTATTAGGCAGTATGGACAATAAATCAAGACTAGAGTCCGAGGACCACTATGAGAGTCCGGATGGTTATATTGTTTTTACTGAGAAATATCATTTGAAAAGAGGATACTGTTGCAAAAATGGTTGTAAGCACTGCCCATATGGCTTCATTAAGAGAACGGGGGCCATCAGAAAAAAATAATCTTACAGCGAATGCTGTCGAAAACGAACTGTTCCTTTTAACATTTTTGACCGCGATAAAGTTTAAAGTATGTCAGATAACGATTTCAAAGCAGAAATTTCTAAAGGTATTCCAGATCATTTGCCACCAGCCAGTGATAGAGACAATGGTGTGAGTCACGCACCAAAGCGAAAGGAAATTCTATCGGAAGTTGAAACAAAATTAGCGTTGCGTAATGCGCTGCGGTATTTTCCGAAGTACTGGCATGCGGAATTGGCACAAGAATTCAAAACTGAACTTGACCAATCCGGTAGAATCTACATGTATCGATTTAGGCCTAAGTATTCCATGCACGCTCGGTCAATTGATGAATACCCGGGTAAATCTATACAAGCCAAGGCGATTCAGTTAATGATCCAAAATAATTTGGATCCAGCTGTAGCACAACATCCACACGAGTTGATCACCTATGGTGGTAATGGTGGGGTATTTCAGAATTGGGCACAGTACCTCTTAACCATGAAATACTTGTGCGAAATGACCGATGACCAAACCTTGGTTATGTATAGCGGTCACCCGATGGGCCTTTTTCCATCGCACCCCGAAGCACCGCGAGTAGTCATTACCAATGGCATGATGATTCCCAATTACAGTAAGCCTGACGATTGGGAGAAATTCAATGCGCTTGGGGTAACTCAGTACGGGCAAATGACCGCAGGGAGTTATATGTACATAGGTCCACAAGGCATCGTGCATGGGACCACAATCACTGTTTTAAACGCGTGTCGCAAGATAGGTGGTGGCACTAACGGTAGACTTTTTGTGACCGCAGGACTCGGAGGAATGAGCGGTGCTCAACCAAAAGCTGGAAATATCGCGGGAGTAGTTAGTATTACAGCAGAAGTTAATCCAGCTGCGGCATATAAAAGACACGAACAAGGTTGGGTCGATGAGGTGCTTGAGGATGTGAATGAGGCGGTAGATGCAGCGGTAGAGTGGATGGAAAGAAAAGAACCTCATTCCATCGCATATCTTGGAAACATTGTAACGCTTTGGGAAACGCTTGTTGAACGTGGCGTAAAAGTTGATCTTGGCTCGGATCAAACTTCATTGCATAACCCTTGGGCTGGTGGATACTATCCAGTGCAGTTGAGTTTTGAAGAGGCAAATGAAATGATGGCTAATGATCCGGATGCCTTTAAGGCTCACATTCAAGAATCACTAAAGAGACACGCTACAGCCATCAATAAGCTTACCGAAAACGGCATGTACTTTTTTGATTATGGTAACGCATTTCTGCTTGAGGCAAGTAGGGCAGGGGCGGATATCATGGCTGAGAATGGAATAGACTTCCGGTTTCCATCCTACGTACAAGATATCTTAGGTCCAATGTGCTTTGATTACGGTTTTGGACCGTTTCGTTGGGTTTGTGCATCGGGTGATCCAGCAGATTTGGATACTACGGACCGGATTGCTCGGGAGGTGTTGGATGAAATTAGAAATGAGTCTCCTACTGAGATTCAACAGCAAATGGCTGACAATATTCAATGGATAAAAGAAGCTGGAAAGAACAAAATGGTGGTGGGTTCACAGGCAAGAATATTATATGCGGATGCTGAGGGCAGAATGAAAATTGCTGCTGCGTTTAACAAAGTCATCAGATCAGGGGAAATTGGCCCTGTAATTCTCGGTCGTGATCATCATGATGTGTCGGGAACAGATTCGCCATACAGAGAGACCAGTAACATCTATGATGGGTCTCAGTTTACCGCAGACATGGCAGTTCAAAACTTCGTGGGTGATGGATTTAGAGGAGCTACTTGGATTAGTCTTCACAATGGTGGAGGTGTAGGCTGGGGTGAGGTCATCAATGGAGGTTTTGGTATGCTGCTGGATGGTAGTCCTGAGGCTGATCGGAGACTTAAAATGATGCTGCATTGGGATGTGAACAATGGAATAGCTAGAAGAAGTTGGGCTCGAAATGATGAAGCCATTTTTTCGATCAAACGAGCTATGAAGAAAGAGCCAAGGCTCAAGGTGACTATCCCTGAATTGGTAGACGACTCGCTAATCGATGAACTGTAAGCCATGCAAGTAACGGTAGAGATTTCTATGTATCCCTTACGTGAAGATTATGAGTCATCCGTCATTGAATTTATAACCCAGATAAAAACTAAAGAAGACATCACTGTAAAGGTTAATCCTACAGCCACGCATCTGTTTGGAGATTACGACCGTGTCATGAATTCACTCCAAGAAACCATCAAATTTTCGTTTCAGAAATACGGTAAGGTGGTATTCGCGATGAAGGTGTTGCTCGGTAATTTGGAATACTCCTTAGAAGGGAAGGATCTGTTATAAAAAAAGCCCCGCGAAAACGGAGCCTTTTTAGTACCCGGAGCCGGGGTCGAACCGGCACGGCCGCAATGGCCACAGGATTTTAAGTCCTGCGTGTCTACCAATTCCACCACCCGGGCACAACTTCTTATTTGTTAATCAAAGCAATGCTTTGAAGAATCGGTATTATTCATAAAAAAAGACCCCGATGGCATCGAGGCTTTTTTTACTTAGAGCGAGAGACGGGATTCGAACCCGCGACCCCGACCTTGGCAAGGTCGTGCTCTACCAGCTGAGCTACTCTCGCAAAAGGACGGCAAAAATAAATTAATCTTTCATTCGCGAAAATCAGTTTCCACAGAATCCATTGGCCTAAAGAAAATTATCGTTTTCCGAGGAGCTTCTTAATCTCGTTGAGCTTGAATAGTGCCTCTAAAGGCGTGAGGCAATTGATGTCAATATTGATCAACTCATTCTTGATTTGCGATAATACCGGGTCATCCAATTGAAAAATGCTCAATTGTAGATCGTCTGTAAGGTCTCTGGTATTGGGCTTTGCATCCTCACCTCGATTACTTTCCATTTCTTTTAAAATTAAATTTGCGCGGTGTATCAGTTCCGGGGGCATTCCCGCCATTTTTGCCACTTGGATACCAAAGCTGTGTTCACTTCCTCCAGCAATGAGTTTTCTAAGAAAAATGATGTTATGCTTCGATTCCTTTATTGCAATCGTGTAATTTTTAATTCGATAGAACGACCGTTCCATTTCATTCAGTTCGTGATAATGCGTGGCAAATAGTGTTAGTGGCCGTTCCTGACATTGATGAAGGTACTCGGCAATTGACCAAGCGATAGATATTCCGTCATATGTACTGGTACCTCGTCCTATCTCATCTAGAAGAATCAAACTCTTGGAAGATAGGTTGTTTAAAATGCTGGCAGTCTCATTCATCTCAATCATAAAGGTGGATTCTCCCTGGGAAATATTATCGGAGGCCCCCACACGAGTGAAAATTTTATCGACTACACCAATTTGCGCAGCAAAGGCAGGCACGTAACTTCCCATTTGCGCCATGAGTGTAATAAGAGCACACTGTCTTAATAAAGCTGATTTGCCCGACATGTTCGGGCCAGTTAGCATGATGATTTGCTGGGCTTCTTTATCAAGGAATAAATCATTGGCAATGTATGCTTCGCCCATGGGTAATTCCTGCTCAATGACGGGGTGTCGTCCTTGAACAATATTGATTTTTTTGTTATTAAGCACTTCAGGTTTGCAGTAGCCGAAATTTGATGCATTATCAGCGAATGATGCCAAACAATCGATTTGAGCTATATGGCGCGCGGTGTTTTGGATGGCGTGTATATGCGTACAGAGCTTCTCTAAAAACTCAGTGTATAGTCGAGTTTCGAGGGCACCTATCTTCTCTTCGGCAGATAATATTTTCTCTTCGTAGTCTTTGAGTTCAGCGGTAACGTACCGTTCTGCATTGACCAATGTCTGCTTGCGAGTCCATTCTTCGGGCACCTTACTTCTATGCGCATTGGTGACCTCTAGATAATATCCAAATACATTATTGAATCCTATTTTCAAGGAAGTAATACCGGTGAGCTCAGACTCTCGTTCTTGAATTTTGACTAAATAGTCTTTACCCGAATAGGCTAAAATTCTAAGATCATCCAACACTTCATTTACTCCATTGCCGATTACATTGCCCTTACTCACCAACGCAGGGGCATCTTCATTCAAAGTTTTCTTAATTAATGTTATGGCTGATTCGCATCGATCGAGGCAACTTTGAAGTTTTTCACATGATTCATTGGGTAGGTAAGGAAGCAAAAGTTTTGACTCTTCCAAGGACTTACGCAATTGGATGGCCTCTTTGGGGCCGAGCTTACCAATGGAAAGCCTTGCGATTATTCTTTCCAAATCACCCACTCGCTTTAAATGATCACGAACCTGGTCTCTTGATTCATTATGTTCAACCATCCAGCCAACAGCTGCATAGCGTTGGTTTATTTTATCGAGATCAATCAGCGGAAAGGCGATCCAGTTTTTCATCAACCTGCTTCCCATTGGTGTCCGGGTGGTATCTATTACACTCAAAAGAGACTTGCCCTTCTCGTGCGTAGATGAGAATAGTTCAAGATTTTTTTGAGTAAACCGATCTAGCCAAACATGATCGTGTGCATCAATACGCGATACTGAAGATATATGCTGAAGCCGGTCATGCTGCATCTCTCCCAAGTAGTGCAGTGCTGCTCCACATGCGATAATTGCTGAGTCTAAACTCTCAATACCAAAACCTTTGAGCGAGTGTGTATGAAACTGTCTGTTGAGTATTTCATTTGCAAAATCGTCTTGAAAAACCCAATCTTCCAGATGATAAGTGTGGTATTGCTGCGAAAAGATTTCTTCGAACTGTTCTTTATTCTTTCGTTCAAAAACTACCTCACTGGGATTGAATCCTACCACCAGCTTTTCAATATAAGTCTGACTTCCTTCAGCTGCGAAAAATTCCCCTGTAGATATATCTATAAACGCGGCTCCTAGATTGCTTTTAGAGAAGTGCAAGGCTGCAAGGAAGTTATTGCTTCCACTATCTAGAATTTCATCATTAAGCGCCACCCCTGGGGTCACCAATTCGGTTACTCCCCGCTTTACGATTGTTTTGGTTTTTTTTGGGTCTTCGAGCTGGTCGCAAATGGCAACGCGCTCGCCAGCTCTAACTAATTTAGGAAGGTAAACTTCTAAACTATGGTGTGGAAAACCCGCCAGCTCAACTGAAGCTGCTGCGCCATTTTTTCTACTGGTGAGTACAATTCCAAGAATTTTCGAGGCTCTAATGGCGTCATCGCCAAAAGTTTCATAGAAATCACCAACCCTAAACAGTAGAAGTGCTCCGGGATGCTTCGCTTTGATGGCGTAATATTGCTTCATCAAAGGGGTTTCCTTGTGCTTTTTTGCTTTTGTGGTTGATCCGCTCACACCGTAAATGTAAATAGAGCCCAATGGTACACCGAATTGAGGCCAGACCATTTTTCATAAATTATGAACAGAAAACTCGAAAACGATGAATTGGGTAGGCCTAGCATAATAGACGCTAGGAGCGGAACCAAACTTCCCATTGTGGTATTGCTTGACAATGTTCGCAGTATGTCAAATGTAGGTTCGATCTTTCGCACATGCGATGCGTTTGGGGTTTCAGAATTATTACTGGCTGGTATTACACCCAAACCACCACATCGTGAAATTCAAAAGACCGCCTTAGGAGCTACTGAATCGGTGCCATGGAGGAGTGTGCAAGACATAAAAAGTGAATTGAATAAGCTACGAGAGGGAGGCTATCTCATTTGTGCAATAGAACAAGCCGAAAAATCAACAAATCCTGAAAACATCCAATACAAAGAGCATGCGGGTGTATGCCTAATTCTTGGAAATGAGGTAACCGGAGTTGACCAAGAATTAATCAATGTGTCGGACATGGTTTCTGAGATCCCACAAATGGGTGCAAAGCATAGTGTCAACGTTGCAGTTGCTGCGGGGGTAGTTATCTGGGAAGCTTATAAAGCTTTAGGCTCGGACTAGTTTTCAGTGCACTCCCAGTTGGTACGTTCATAGATTGTGATCTGATCAGTGTACTGTCTTCCACGACCACAAATTTCAGTGGTGCGCTCGTCTTGAATGGCATTTGGGTCATCTTCAAAAGTGGTGCAGGTAGCACAACGTTCGCAGGACATGAAACCAAATGTTGACAAAACTATGACTGATAGAAGAATGATTTTTTTCATGATCAGGATTTGAACTTTTCGCAAAAACAAATATAAAAGAATAAGCACCTAGGTTTGGATACATTGAGAATGCGGCAAAAAAAAGTCCCGACCAATTTTGGTCGAGACTTTTTTTTAAGCGAGTCTTTTTATTTCCAAAGACTTGAAAAAGCCTCATCTTCTCTGAACTGTATGAATTCAGCATCTTTCTTAGATTTCGCTTTAAGATTGCTATCCTTCTCAATCGCTGCTTTTAAGTTTTGAAGCAACATTTCCTTATTGCTTGTTCTTGCTCCAACGATGGCTTTTAGGTAATACGCTTCTGCATTTGCTTTAGCGTCTGAAGCTTCGATAGTATTGATCGCACCGTCTGTGTCACCATTTAACATTTGAGCAAGCGCTGCATTAAAGGTATTCATGCCAGACATGTTGCTTACTGCATCTTCATAGTCTCCGTCCATGATGTTTAAAATTCCAATATTATAATTTACTTCTTTGCCTGTACCTTTTGCTTTTTCATAGAATCCCATGGCGGCTTCACGATCTCCCATCAGGCGAGTTACAACTCCCATATTGTTCATCACCACCTTCTCATTTTCACTTACCTTATTTGCCTTTTCAAGCTCAGCCTTTGCTGCTTCGATCTTGTTTTGCTGTACAAGTACCCAACCAACATTGTTGTGACCTCTCCAGTCCTCAGGATGTGTAGCTTGCTCAGTTTTGTAAACTTCAAGTTTTTGGTTAAGATCATTGTAAAGAGTGGCTGTATAGAGAATTTCTTCGCTCGTAAGCTCTGATGGGTTCTCTTTTACAAGCCTCTTTAACTCATCATCCGTTTTTGCCTCTTCTTCGGCATTGATGGTAATCGCAGATCTTCTAAGTGGAGGAAGAATTTCTTCAGCAAGAATAGTGTAAGTCTGAGCCATATTCTTGATCTCTTCTTCTCGCTTTGCGTCATCGTTGTACATTCCAAGAACTCGGATGATCATATCCTTATCCTCAATGTTGCTAGCCTGGAGCTTGGTTTTGAAACCATCCCAGTCTTCTCCTTTTGCAATCTTGTTGTACATGCTTCCTTCTTTTCCAGCATCAATTTTCTTAGCGCTAAACTTTTTCATTATTGCTTTCTCAGCTGTGTTAGCACGGTCACCAGCCAAATTTTCATTCAGACTAGTTTCTCCGTCAGGAGAAGCATAAGATGTGATGCTCACAGACTTCCAAGTGTATTCGTAAGTGTTTCCTTTGTCTAGGAATGCCTCAATGGCCATCATATCCTCGTCTTTCATTTCTGCTGGGCCCACCGCGCTTGATTGAATGGCGTAGTTGATTTCACCTGTTATTGATCTTGGGCTGACTTTAGTAAACTTGTCCGCTCCTAATATCGGCATTTCATCAGATTCAACCATTAATGGCGTTGTCACTGTTCCTTTGCCAAATGGCACAGGATCGAAAGCCATGGTCTTAGTTTTAAACCCGGCATCTACCAAGATTTCAAGAACAACATTCTCCATGGAAGACTCATAAGCAACAACATTCTCCACGCTGAAGCTTCCTCCAGTAGATTTCATGATTTTGGTTCCTTCGCCAGTAGCTTTTTCACCAACCAATCTGATGGGTTCGAATTCTTTAACGATGTTGCCAGATTCTACGTCTCTCATTACAGGTTTCACGTTAGCTACTGCCTTTTTATGAAAGAATTTAGCTGGGTATCGACCGCTTACGCTTATGGCTACTGAATCACCGTGTACTTCAAGTGGGTCTGGAGTCATGGTATAGTTTACCAAACCATGCTTTTTGTTCATCTTTTTCAGCGGATTACATCCGGAAGCGATTAGTACGACAGTGGTCAGTATCGCTAGTGCTGAGTAGGTTGATCTCATTTCTATTGTTTTTCGTTTTGAAAAAAGTTTCGTTTAGGAAGACTTGTAAAGGTGCAATATTAATCAATGTTTAGAAACGATTAACTATTTAAATAGCTGTTTGACATTTATGGTTAGCAGGATAAAATTGATAAGCCATTTGGCCAATCGTTTTGTAATACACTCTTGACCTTAACCAATACTTCATCCGCGCTGTGCGTTTGACTATCTTCGAAATCAAGGACAATTATTGGAAAATGACGCTGCTCCTTGAAATGACGCATATAGTTTAAATGGATTTGTTCTAAATATGACTTTGGGATGTTGTCTTCAATACCTCTCCCGCGCTGATCGATATGGTTGGAAAGGCGTTCCAAACCATGATGTATGTAAATCAGAATATCAGGCTTTGGAATAAAGCGTTCCATGACAAAATAAAGATTTCGAAAAAGATCCAGTTCTTGATTGGCTAGGTTTAGTGAACTGAATATGGCGCTTTTTGCGAAATGATAATCACAAACGGTGTATTCTTGGAAGATGTCACCCAAAGGCTCCTTTGAAAGCTGCTGGTAACGGTCGGCTAGAAAAAACAACTCTACCTGTAGGGCATACCGCTCCTTGTCAGCATAAAACTGCGGTAAGAAGGGATTGTTTTCGAACCGTTCTAGAATAACCTTTGCCTCTAACGCTTTGCTAAGTCTTTTTGCTATGGTGGTTTTTCCTGCACCAATATTACCCTCAATTGCGATCTGTCGATATAAACTATGCTTCATTACATTCGATTAATTCGGCTCTGGTCATTACAATTTGATAATAGCTCCGATTGGGTTTTATTCAAAATGGGATGCAGATAATCGGATGCAATTTCATTCATCGGCTGTAAAACAAACAATCGGTTTTGAATTTGAGGATGTGGAATTTGCAATTGATTGGTATCAACAATCAACGCTCCAAAATAAAGAATATCAATATCCAAGACACGATCTTGGTATTCATCAGCATTTGGATTTCGTTTTCTACCGAGCTCCTTTTCAATCGCCTTAATTTGGGTCAGAAAGCTTTCTGGATTCATGTGGGTCATAACTCTAATACATTGGTTAATAAATCCATTGGCTGACTTCATTTTCCACGGCTCTGATTCATAAAGATGAGATGTGGATACAACCTTTGCAAACCTTGAAATTTTGCCTATCGCATAATCTAAGTTCTTGATGCGTTCACCAAGATTCGAGCCTAGCGAGAGGTAAACCTCCCACTTCTTTTTCCCTTCATGTGCGTTTTTGTCCACTCGTAAAAATTCGTCTTTGTAAGCGCTCTACGGCGCATAGATTTGCCACGAAAATCACATTCTCGAGGAATATTCCGATGCAGAATCAAAGAATAACCTCGAAAAAACAAAGAAGAAAGAAAATGAAGGAGTTTATCAAATTTATGTTCGCCTCAACATTGGGCACCATTATCGCCTTTGTCGGTATTATAGTTATATCAGGAATTATAATGGCTG
>MDTG01094693.1_pt1 | contig 10931 bp, 11 predicted proteins | sample 811421 | NCBI WGS metagenome assembly MDTG01 (sample SAMN05326645, study PRJNA326480) | marine metagenome | isolation source: seawater | place: Pacific Ocean: South East | collected 2011 | reverse complement strand
CAACATATATAACAGGTTTATTTAAGCCCGCTGCTTTAGAATAAAAAATCTTATCTTTTTTTACCAAACCTAATGTCATAGCGTTTACTAAAATATTTCCATTATAGGAACTGTCAAAAGATGTTTGTCCAGCAATAGTCGGCACACCCATGCAATTTCCATAACCACCAATACCGTGAACAACCCCTCTCAATAAATTTTTTGTTTTTTTATGTTGAGGAGATCCAAAATGTATAGAATTTAAGTTTGCTATTGGTCTAGCACCCATTGTAAAAACATCTCTCATTATACCACCAACGCCAGTTGCAGCGCCTTGATAAGGTTCAATAAAAGATGGATGATTATGACTTTCAATTTTAAAAACAATAGCATCCCCATCATCTATATCGATGATACCTGCATTTTCACCAGGCCCTTGTATAACTCTCTTGCCTTTAGTTGGTAATTTTTTCAGATGTAATCTTGAGGATTTATATGAACAATGTTCATTCCACATTGCTGAAAAAATACCTAGTTCAGTGATATTAGGCACTCTGTTAAGCAAATCACAAATTCTTTTGTACTCATCTTTTTTAAGACCATGTTCAACTGCTATCTTTTCATTAACTAACATTATTTCAAATTTTTAATTAAATTTTTAAAAAACAAGGAACCATCTTCTCCTGATAAGCTTTTATCTATCATTCTTTCTGGATGAGGCATCATACCTAAAACATTTTTTTTTTTTATTAAAAACACCAGCAATATTTTTTATTGATCCATTTGGATTAAATTGATCAGAAGTTTGTCCATTTATATCACAATAATAAATGGCAATTTGGTTGTTGTCCTCAATATCTTTTAGCTGATCTTCTGTACAAAAATAATTTCCTTCATTATGAGCTATATGAAACTCAAAAATGTCTTTTTCTATATTTTTAAAATAGAAATTTTCTTTTTTATTAATTTTAATATGTACATTTTTGCATATGAATTCTAAATATTTGTTTCTAAGTAAAACACCAGGTAACAATCCTGATTCAACCAATATTTGAAACCCGTTACAAATTCCCAAAACCAAACCTCCAGACTCTGCAAATTTAGTTACCGATTGCATAATTTTTGATTTTGAAGCCATACTTCCACATCGAAGATAATCTCCATATGAAAAACCACCAGGCAAAACTACCAAGTCAGTTTTGGGCAAATTTATTTCGTCATGCCAAACCATTTTATTTGTGAATCCAAATTTTTTTAATGCAACATCCATGTCTCTATCACAATTTGAACCAGGAAAAGTAATCACTGATGATTTCATTGATTATTATATCTCAATAATTTTATAATTCTCTATGACAAGGTTTGCTAGAAGCTTTTTGCACATCTCTTCCACAATTGCTCTAGCTTTTTTTGGGTCTTCTTCTTTAACCTCAATTTCAAAATATTTACCTTGTCTAACTTCGCTAATATCCTTAAATCCCATACCGTCCAAAGTTTGTTGGATAACTTTGCCTTGAGGATCTAACACATCTTTTTTAAGTGTTATTATTGCTGATATTTTCATTTATTTTTTTTCTTAACTGATGATAATTTAGTTACGTTTACTGCAGTAACATTAGATTGTTCATGAAGTATACCCAATCTTTTTGCAACATCAGTATAAGCGGGAATAAGATCTCCTAAATCTTTTCTGAATCTATCTTTATCTAATTTTTTGTCAGTAATTACATCCCACAATCTACATGTATCAGGGCTTATTTCATCAGCTAGGACAATTTGGCTTTTACCACTTTCATGAGTAAAACCAAACTCAACTTTAAAATCCACTAATTTAATACCTACACCTCTAAATAATCCTTGCAGAAAATCATTTAATCTTGATAAGTTTTCATCAATCCAATCAAGTTGCAAAACGTTTAACCAATTAAATGTGATTATATGTTCTCTGCTGATTATTGGGTCCCCAAGTTTATCATCTTTGAGACAATACTCTATTAACGGTCTTTCCAGTACAGTACCATCTTCAATACCTAGTCTTTTAGTGAGTGAGCCAGTCGATATATTTCTTACAATAAATTCTATTGGAATTATATCTACTAATTTTACCAATTGTTCTCTCATATTAAGTCTTTTTACTAAGTGATTTTTAATTCCAATTTGAGATAAGTTTGTAAGAATATGTTCTGATATTCGATTATTTAAAACACCTTTTCCTTCAATAGTACTTTTTTTTTGGTTATTGAAAGCAGTCGCGTCATCTTTAAAATATTGAATGACTAAATTTTTATCAGTTGTGGCATATATAATTTTAGCCTTTCCCTCATAAAGTTTTTTCCCTTTTTTCATTATTTGAAAACTCGTCTAAAAATTAAATTTACGTTTTTAAAATGTTTTGAATAACTAAAAATAGCCTTTAATTTTTTTTCTGAGATCTTGTTCATAATATATTTGTCAGACTGAATAACATTAAACAAATCTAAATTTTCAGCAAAACATTTTTTTGCATAACTTTGGACCATTTTATAAGATTTTTCTCTGCTTAAACCTGTTTTTGTAAGCTCCAGCATAAGTTCTTGAGAAAAAATTAAACCTTTTGTAATTTTTAAGTTTTCTAACATTTTTTTTGGATAAACAATCATGTCATCTAAAATATTTGTTAGCCTCACTAATGCGAAATCTAAGGTAATATTGGCATCAGGGCCTATATTTCTTTCTACGCTTGAATGTGAAATGTCACGTTCATGCCACAAAGCAATATTTTCAAGCGCAGGTATAACTGCACTTCTAACCATTCTTGCTAGACCAGTTAAGTTTTCGCTCAAAATTGGGTTTTTTTTATGAGGCATTGCCGAAGAACCTTTTTGATTCTTTGAAAAATATTCTTGAAGCTCATAAACCTCTGTTCTTTGTAAATGTCTTATCTCAGTTGCAATTCTTTCAACTGAACCAGCTATAATTCCTAAAACTGAAAAGTAAAATGCGTGACGATCTCTTGGAATTATTTGGGTAGAAATAGGCTCAATTTTTAAGCCAAGTTTTCTAGCAACATGTTTTTCAACGTTTGGATTTACATTAGCAAAAGTTCCTACTGCTCCAGATATTGCACAAGTTGATACTTCTTCTATTGCATATGTAAGTCTTTTTTTGTTTCTTACGAACTCTTCATAATATGACGCTAACTTTAAGCCAAAAGTAATAGGCTCCGCATGTATTCCATGACTTCTTCCCATGCATGGTGTAAATTTATATTTTTTTGCTTTTATTTTTAAAACTTTTAAAATTTTATCTATATCTTTTAAAATTACTTTTCCAGATTGAACTAGTTGAATATTAAAACTAGTATCTAAGACGTCGGAAGAAGTCATTCCTTGATGAAGATATCTTGCTTTAATACCAGCTTTTTCTGTAACTGAAGTTAAGAAAGCAATAACATCGTGTTTAACTTGATTCTCAATTTGATGTATTCTTTTAACATTTATTTTTGCTTTTTTTCTTACAACAGATGAAACCCCTCTAGGTATTTGGCCTAATTGCTCCATCGCTTTAGCTGCTGCAATTTCTACATCTAACCAAATCTTATATTTATTTTCTTCTGACCAAATATCAGTGAGTTCTTTTCGAGAGTATCTTTTTATCATTAATTATAAATATGGGGGTTTTTTATAATCTTTATCAGATTCTGTGAAAATTTCATAACCATTTTCAGTAATGCCCAAAGTATGTTCAAATTGTGCAGAAAATGATTTATCTTTTGTAACTGCTGTCCATCCATCGTTAAGTATTTTAACATCAAATTTTCCTGAATTAATCATTGGTTCTATAGTAAAAGTCATACCTGCTTTTAATTCTATACCAGTATTTTTTGTTCCATAGTGTAATATGTTTGGTGGCTCGTGAAATTTTGTACCAATCCCGTGTCCACAAAAATCTTTTACTACTGAAAATCCTTTTTCTTCAACATAAGATTGAATTACGTGTCCGATATCGCCTAATCTTACGCCTGGTTTTAATATATTTATTGCTCGCATCAAAGATTCATAAGTAGTATCTATTAAATTATTTAATTTCACCGAGGTTTTCCCAATACAAAACATTCTACTAGTATCACCATAGTGTTCATTTATGATTGCTGTAACATCTATATTCAAAGCGTCTCCTTCTACTAAAATTCTATCTTTGGATGGAATTCCATGACAAACAACATGGTTTAGTGATGTGCACAGAGATTTTGTAAATCCACGATAATATTGTGGTGCTGAGTATCCTCCGTTATCTCTAATAAATTCATAACCAAGTTTATTAATATAATCAGTAGAAATACCCTCTTTAATATTTTCAGTAATCATATCTAGAGTTTGGGCAGCAAGTTTTCCCGCAATTCTCATTTTTTCAAATTTTTCAGAATAATCACTCATCAATAATTTTTAATTTTTTATCAATTAATATTTTTTTAGAATTTATCTTACATCTATATGCTAAAAAATTAACTCCTGCTTTTTTAGCTTTTAAATAATTCTTATAATACTCATTATCAATGTCGCTCGCTATTTTAAAATATTTCATATTTTGTATTTGAACCAGATATAATAAGTAAGTTTTATAACCTTTTTTTATGGCATCAATAAGGGTTAAAAGATGTTTTGAGCCTCTAGAGGTAATTGCATCAGGAAATTCAGCAATATTTTTATCCCTAAACAGAGTAACATTTTTAACTTCTAAAAATATTTTTTGTTTGTTTTTTTTTATAAAAAAATCAAATCTAGTCTCTTTATTAAAAAATACTTCAGGTATGATCTCGTTAACATTTTGAATCTCTTTAATTAAATTATTTTGTATAGCATGATGAGTAATTTTATTTGCTAAATGTGTGTTGACCCCAACCAAATTTTTTCTAGATTTTATAATTTCAAGACCATATTTGAGTTTTCTTTTTGGATTGTTGTTTGGTAGTAAATATACATCGTTTCCTTTATCAAGAAGACCATACATTGAACCTGTATTGGGGCAGTGAGCCACAACAATTTCATTTTTAACTTTAACATCAGTAAAAAACCTTTTATATCGTCTGATTAATTTGCCTTTTATTAAAGACTTGGTAAATTCCATAACTAAATTATACATTTAAAATGAGTAAAAACACAAAAGTAAATTCTGCAGTATTAATTATTGGTAATGAGATTTTATCAGGAAGGACACAAGATACTAATACATCAACATTAGCTACTTGGCTTAATACTATTGGGGTTAAAGTTGAAGAAGTAAGAGTAATACCTGATGTTGAAAAAATAATTATTGAAACCCTTAATCACCTTCGAAAAAAATATAATTATGTTTTTACTACAGGAGGAATAGGCCCAACTCATGATGATATTACGGCCGAGTCAGTCTCAAAAGCATTTGACCTAAAATATGAAATTCACAAAGAAGCTTTTAAAATTTTAGAGGGATATTATAAACCAGGTGAATTTAATGATGGGAGACAAAAAATGGCTTGGATGCCCGCAGATGCAAAATTAATTTATAATCCAACAAGTGGTGCTCCTGGTTTTAGCGTTGAAAATGTTTTTTGTTTGCCAGGTGTTCCATCAATTTTAAAATCAATGATTGGAGGCCTAACCAATTCAATTGTTGGAGGAGAACCAATATTAAATTACACAATAAGTTTAAAAACTGTTGAAAGCGAAATAGCTGAATCTCTAAGAGGAGTTCAAAATGAAAATAAAGATGTAGAAATTGGAAGCTATCCTTTTTTTCATTCAGGAAAATTAGGAGTGTCTATAGTTATTAGATCTGAGGATCAATCTAAAATAAACAATTGTAAGGATCAAATTTTAACTTTTGTTAAAAATAAAAAAATAAAAATTGTAGACAGATAATGCTTTATTTTGCTTACGGTAGTAATCTCAATCATTTTCAAATGAAAAGAAGATGTAAAGATAGCATTTATTTAAAAAATATTAATTTAAAAGGTTTTAAATTGACATTTAGAAGTAAATATAGAGCTGCAGATATTGAACCAAAAAAAAATTCAATTGTACCTGGTGGATTATTTGAAATTTCTAAAAGTGATGAAAAAAAATTAGATATTTATGAAGATTTTCCAAACCTTTATATAAAACATTATTTTTATTACTATGGAAAAAAAATAATGACATATACCATGGTTAAGAAATCACCATTCAAATTTCCAACAGAAAGATACTTAAATATTGTAAAACGTGGTTACAAAGATTGTAAATTAAACAAAAAATTTCTTCTGAAGGCGCTCAAAAATTAAATGATAATTTATATTAAAATTCTTGCTCTATAAATGAAATGATGCTTAAATTATAAAAAAACACATGCATTTATCTAAAGAACAAATAACTCAGTTTGACAAAGATGGATATTTATTTTTTCCAAATCTTTTCGCGAAAGAGGAGGTCCAATCTTTATCATCCGAAGTACCGAAATTATATGAAATTAGGGAAGAATACAATTTTAGAGAAAAAGGTAGTGATTTAGTAAGAACCAATTTTGCTGCACACATGTATAGTAAACCTTTTGCAAAATTAGCAAGACATCCAAGAATGATACAACCAGTTGAAGATTTACTAGGTGAAAAATTGTATATGCATCAGTTCAAGATTAATGGAAAAATGGCGTTTGAAGGAGATGTTTGGCAATGGCATCAAGATTATGGAACTTGGTATAATGATGATTTAATGCCAAGTTCACGAGCAATGAATGTTGCAATTTTTTTAGACGATGTAACAGAATTTAATGGTCCTCTAATTTTTATACCTGGAAGTCATAAAAAAGGAGTAATAGAAGCAAATCATGATTTGACAACAACAAGCTATCCTCTTTGGACAATTAACAATAGACTAATTACTGAATTAGTAGATAGAGCTGGTGGTAAAGATGGTGGAATTGTGAGTCCAAAAGGTAAAGCTGGTTCAATGATAGTTTTTCATAGTTGCTTAGTACATGCTTCAAGCAACAATTTATCTCCATTTAATAGGATTAGTGTCTATCTTAGTCTATGTGCAGTTAGTAATCACATAAAAAGATTTAAAAGAAAAGAGTATATTGCTCACAGAAATTTTGAGCCAATTGAGTGCTTACCCGATGATTGTCTGGTTAAAGATTATTCAGTTGAGCTACCTTGGGAGAATGGAGTTCCAAAAAGCGCATTTGAAACTTCATTAGATAAAATTTCGTAGCAAATTTTGAGAAGCTTAAAAAATATTTAATAGGTGAAAATAAATTATGTTTCTACATACCAAATTAGAAAATAGAAAAAAACCTATAAAGGTTGCCTTCATTGGTTGTGGAAAATTTGTGAGTATGTTTTTAGCTCAATACAATCATCTAGATAAAATTGAGATAGACAGTATTGTTGATATAAATATAGAACAAGCAAAAAAAAATTGTGAGGGCAGTGGTTTAAAGCCAGCTACTATAAATGAAATTAATTTCTCATCATCGTTAGATAATATATTAGACAGAAATATTGAAATCTACATTGAGGCTACAGGCAATCCAATAGTTGGAACTGTACATGCTGTAAAGATAATAAAAAATAAAAAGAGTGTCATTTTAGTGAATGTGGAAGCAGATATAACCTGTGGAAAATATTTGTCAGATTTAGCAATCGAAAATGGTGTTATTTGTTCTATGGCTTATGGAGATCAACCATCATTAATTTTAGAGCAAGTTGAATGGGCAAGATTAAATGGTTTTTTAGTTGTCTGTGCAGGAAAAGGAACTAAATATCATCCATCATTTGAATACTCAACTCCAGATACAGTCTGGGGTCACTATGGATTAACCAAACAAAGAGCTGAAAATGAATCTGGGATGAATCCAAAAATGTTTAATAGTTTTTTATGTGGAGACAAATCAGCAATTGAAATGTGTGCAGTTAGCAATGCTGCTAATTTAAAGTGTCCGAACAATGGTTTAACTTTCCCTCCTATAGGTGTTTACGATATTGCAAAAAAAATGATACCAAAAAATGATGGTGGGTTAATTGATTATGAAGGGCAAGTTGAGGTTATTTCGAGCATTGATCAAGAAAAAAAAGAAATACCTAATGACTTAAGATGGGGTGTTTATATAGTTATTAAAGCAAAAAATTCTTATGTAAAAAATTGTTTCAAAGATTATGGTATGGTGACTGACTCTTCTGGCAATTATTCTGCGATTTGGAGACCTTATCACTATATTGGATTAGAACTTGCTCAATCTATTTATTCAATTGCATTAGATAAACGAGCAACAGGTTATACTAAAAATTATAATGCCGATGTTGCAAGCTATGCAAAAAAAGATCTAATTATAGGAGACAAACTTGATGGAGAGGGAGGATTTTGTGCCAGAGGTAAACTTATAACGTCAAAAAAATCAAAAAAAGAAAAAATATTACCACTCGGTCTTACTGATAATGCTTTAGTTAAAAGGAACATTAAGAAGGATGAAGTAATTAAAATTGAGGATGTTGAACTAAATTTACCTGAGGAAGTTTTTAAAGCCAGAGAATATCAGTATAATTTAATATAGTCTTATATAAAAATGAATAATGTTTATTGAAAATTATGAGAAATGAAAAAAAATTTTATGTGGGTGGAGGTATAGCTAAAAATGCATTCTTGTATGCCTTTCCAATTATGCTTGAGTATTGTAAAATAAAAAAGATAAATACAATAATCTTACCAGATTATTTAGTAGAGATCACAAAAGAAAAGGTTTTTAAAGATAAAGTAAGAGATATTATATTTGTAAGTGAAAACAAAATTTTACCTTTTAATTATAAATCAAATTTTTTAATTTTTTTTACCTTTTTTTTTAAAAGTATTAAACTTTTTTTTAAAATTAATAAAAAAAATCTTTTAGATAAAAAGAATACTTTTACAGAGGTTCAAATATATCACGGTGCATGGGACATTGCGCAAAGAGCAGCAAAAGATGGAAGTTTTTCATTTAAAAATGAAGATCTTAGTTACAATAAATGGGAAATTTTTAAATCGTGCTTCAAAGTAAGTTTGAATATTGAAATTGGTAAAATTCTATTTCAACAAAATGTAAATAGTGCTCTAATTGCTCATAACGTTTATCAATACAAATCTTTATGTGCAATTTTCAGGAAAAAAAATATTGATATTTTGCATATAAATTCATTTGTAATTTATAGGCAAAAAAAATTTAAAGACACATGTTTCACACTAATAGATAAAAATTTAACGAAATTAATGATGAAAAAAATAAAAAAAAAAGAAATCATTAAGTATTTTAATGAAAAAATTTCAGGCAAAAGTAAGTATGATGACTCTAATTTTTCATTTAAAAAAACTCAAAATTTTAAAACGATAAAGAATGTAATTTTTTTACAAATATTTAGAGACTCATCTTTTAAATGGATTGATAGAGACAGAATATTTGTGGATCAGCTGGACTGGTTTATACAAACGATGAAGATATTGTCAAACACAGACGAAGAATGGTATGTTAAAATTCATCCGTCTTCATTAAGATGGGGTGAAAACCAAAAAACTTGGATAGACTCTGTTATCAAAAAACTTTTTGGTAAAAATTTTCCAAAAAATATCATTTTTGAGACAAAAAGCATTAATAATAACGACTTACTAAAAAGTGCTAAAAAAATTGTCTCATATCATGGAAGTATTATTAATGATGCTATTGCATTTGGTATTAAACCAATAAGTGTTAACGAAAATACCGCTACATACTACGATAAAAATTTAGCCTTTAAACCAAAAAATTTAAATGAATATGAAAAATTACTAAAAGATAAAAACCCTAAAAATTTTAAGGTCTCAAAAAAACAAGCTTTTGAAGCCAAAAAATTAATATTCATTAAAGAAAATTTATTTGAAATTAGGTCCTCAATTAATGCCAAAAAAATTTTTGAAAATGATGATTCAAGATTTATTAAAAAAGACTACACAAATATAAGAAAAAAAATTAAAAATAATTTCTATTATTTTGAGCAAATAGCTCATTTACTCGATCGTTTTGATTTTAGTATGAATAAAAGATATATTAATAAATTTTTAAAAAATTAAATTTTACCAATGTGTAGTTTTATTTGTGTTGTAAACAAAAAAAACTTTAATCATTATAATTTTTTTAAATAATTTTTTCTTATTTTAATTAATTTTAAAATAGAGTTTTTTACTATTTTTATATTATTGTCCCCAGGATTTTTCATTTCTATTGAGATATATTTTTTATAATTAATTTTTTGTAATTCCTTAAAAACTAAATTAACCATTTTAGAATTATTTAAAGGTTTTAAAAAAGGCTGACTAATATGCACATGATAAATAAATTTTTTTGTAAGATTAATTATATAACTAATATCTTTAAGATTTTGATTAATAAGTATTTCTCCAGTGTCTAAAATCATTTTAATAGATTTGTGGTTTACTTTTTTAACAAAATTGTAGGTTTCATAAATATTATTTAAAAAATTTGTTCCATAAATCTTTGGATTAGATTCGATTGAGATAGTTGTTTTATTTTTAGAAGCGTAATTTCCTAATTTTCTAAAAAGTTTAATTGCAATTAAATTTGCCTCGATAGTATTTAGTTTGCTTGGTATGACTCTATTTTTTGGACTTCCAAAAACTAAATTAGGGATTTTTAATTTTCCAGCTAATTTTATAATTTTTTTTAGATGATTGAATAAGTTTTCTCTTTTTTTATCTGAAGTAAAGATCTCACAGTTTTGTGAATTATATAAAAGTGACTGCATTGATATAATTTTCAGGTTATATTTCTTAAGCTCTTTTAATTTGTTATCCAAATTCTTTTTTTTGGGAAAAAACAATTTTTTTTCATCAAATAAAAAAAGTTTAGGTGCAATCTCTATATTTTTGACATTATTCTTTTTTAAAAAGTTATAAATATCAATTCTATTATGTGGACTCCAGGCTATATTAGATATT
>MDTG01085372.1_pt1 | contig 10931 bp, 14 predicted proteins | sample 811421 | NCBI WGS metagenome assembly MDTG01 (sample SAMN05326645, study PRJNA326480) | marine metagenome | isolation source: seawater | place: Pacific Ocean: South East | collected 2011 | reverse complement strand
TGCTAATTTTTCTCCCTCTGGAATTTGAAAAGCATTAGATACATGCCAAAGTTTTTTTGATTGTTTTCTTATAGTTTCAATTAACTTTGGATGAGCATGACCCAAACAATTTACTGCTATACCTTGAACGAAATCTAGATACTTAATTCCATTAGCAGTATATAGATAAGATCCCTTGCCTTTTACAAAAGAAATTTTTTTTCTATTATAATTTTTTGCTAAATAGCTCATACGTTTTTATTATTTAAAAGCTTTGTATAAACAATAATATTTTATACAAGTCAGGATTGAATATTTTATTTTTCTAATTGAGTGATTATTGTTGATAACTCCTAATAATTGCTTGTTTAAACAAAATAAATATCAGTATATTGTGTTTTTAAATAAATATGACACATGATATAGATTGAGATGAGTTGGACTGACGAAAAAGTTGCCAAATTAAAAGAATTATGGGGCAAAGGAAATACAGCCTCACAAATAGCTGAAATTATTGGTGGCATCTCACGTAACGCCGTCATTGGAAAAGCACATAGACTAAATCTATCTGCGAAAATAAAAACAAGATCCTCTGCCTCAAATGAGAATTTTAATGCTTCAATAGGTAATAAAGGTAATAAGTTATTAAATAAAGGAAGAAGAAGTAAATTTAAATCATTATTAATTGATAAAGACTTTGAGCCTGAAAATCCAAAACAGCTAGAGGAATTAGATGAAAATTCCTGTAAGTGGCCGATTGGTCATCCAGATGAGAATGATTTTTATTTTTGCGGTAGGACTTCCCTTAAAGATTTTTCTTATTGTAGATTACATCTTCTTTATGCATACCAGCCAAAAGGCAAAAAAGATGAAGTTACTGAAAAAGAAGAAGAACAAGAATTTATTGAAAAAAAAATTAGCTCAGCTTAACTAGATGTACTGCGAACTTTTATAATTTTTTTTATCATTTAGAAAATTGACCACCATCTTTCCACATATAGCAATATTTTTTAACTTCTATATCAAAAAATTTAGCACTTGGGACACCTATATCAAAATTGGTTTTATACTTCCCAGAAATAATATTGTCATACTTTAGTAATTTTAGCTGATCATGGGTCAAAAGAGGGTTTGGGAGTAATTGAAATACTTTGGCAGTCAAAGTGGCTAGAGGTAATGGGAAAGGTAATAAAAATCTTTTTTTATCAATTAAAATTAGTAATTTTTCTAATATTTCTTTAAAGCTTATAGTTTCTGGTCCTACACACTCAATTACACTTAAATTATCATTTTTGAAAATAACATCACAAATTATATCAGTAAGGTCTGAACAATGAATTGGCATAAATTTTGTTCTACCAGAATAATAAAGTGGAAAAACTGGCAATCTTCTTAAAAGGGTCATAAATTTAGTAGTAAAACCATCATCAATTGAATAAACAACAGAGGGTCTTAAAATCGTCGCATTAGAAAAATTTTTTAAGATATTTTTTTCTCCATCTAATTTACTAATCGCATATTTAGAATCTATAGCTTGATCAATTCCTAGGGCAGATAAATGTACAAATTTTTTTAAACCATATTCCTTTGCTAATTTAGATAATATTGAAGGAAACAAATTATGAATGTTCTGAAAAGTATTTCCTTTTTTTTTTTCAAATAAAATACCAATTAAATTTACACATATATCAGTATTTTCGAATAATTTTCTAATTTTATTTTCCTCAAATATATTTGCTTCCACTATATCAATCCAGCCCTGATTAGCTTGTGTTTTGATCATTAAGCTTTTTTGATGAATATTTCTAGTTACTACTGTTACTCTATAGTTATTTTTAGTTAGTTTTCTAATTAGATTTCTTCCAATTTGACCACTTCCGCCAAAAATTAGACAATTTTTTTCTTTCATATATATATATTTAAAAAATGAATTTAGATATTAAACTCCACAAAAATGATTTACCAGATGATTTGAAATTAGGCAATGTTATAGCTGTTGATGGTGAATTTATGGGATTGGACATAAGGCGTGACCCACTATGTTTAATACAATTGTCCTCTGGTAATAATGATGCTCATATAGTACAACTTGATAGAACAAACTATAAGGCTCCAAATCTAATTAAACTAATGGAAAACGAGTCTATTACGAAAATTTTTCATTACGGAAGGGCTGATATTGCACATATAAAATACTATTTAAAAACTGATACTAATAACATTTTAGATACAAAAATAGCATCAAAACTTGCAAGATCTTATTCGGATAATCATTCATTAAAAAATTTAATAAAGGAATTTTTAAATATTGATATTAGTAAACAGTTTCAAAATTCAGACTTTGGTGGCAATCTTACACCTGCTCAACTTAAATATTGCGCTAATGATGTAATTTATCTTCATAAAATTCATGAAGAATTAAAAAAAATATTAGTTAGAGAAAACAGAATAGAATTATATGAGAAATGTCTTAAATTTTTAAAAACAAGAGTTGAACTTGATTTAGCTTTATTCAAGGATGATATTTGGTCTCATTAAATGAAAAAAAAAAATTATATAAGTTATGCGAAAGATGTAATTGAACTAGAGATAAAAGCACTAAAAAAACTAAAAAAAAATTTAAATAATTCTTTTAATTTAGCTGTATCTCAAATTGTTAAGTGTCAGTCTAAAGTAATACTTTGTGGTGTTGGTAAGAGTGGACTAATTGCTAAAAAGATAGCTGCAACACTATCTTCGGTTGGAACACCAGCTTTTTATTTGTCTGCAAATGACTCTTCACATGGCGATCTTGGAAGTATATCAAAAAAAGATATATTAATACTAATTAGTTACTCAGGACAAACTAAAGAGTTAAATAATATAATTCAATTTGCAAACAGAAATAAAATTTTATTAATTGGAATAATTTCCAAGAAAAATTCTGTATTGTATAAGGCTGCCGATATTAAAATATTAATTCCTCAAGTTGTAGAGGCCGCAGGTATAATACCAACATCAAGTACAACTACGCAATTAGCACTTGGTGACGCTTTAGCCATATCTGCGATGAAAGAAAAAAAGTTTGATAGACTTGCTTTTAGAAAACTTCATCCAGCTGGAAATCTTGGTGCTCAATTAAAAACTGTTGAGGACATAATGCTTACAGGAAAAAGTATCCCTTTTGTAAATGAAAAATTAAAAATGAAAGATGCTTTAAAAATTTTAACTAAAAAAAAATTAGGTGTACTTATTGTTCAAAATAGAAGCAAAAAAACCAAAGGGATAATTACCGATGGTCAAGTAAGAAGATTTAATCAACAAAAACCTAATTTACATTCAGTTAATGTTAAGGAAGTGATGACTAAAAGTCCTATTAGTATCAATAAAAATGAATTGGCTGCTAAAGCATTATCGTTAATGAATAGTAAAAAAATTACATCATTATGTGTACACGAAAAAAATAATAGAGAAAAAACTATTGGAATTTTACATATTCATAATATTCTTAAAACAAATATCTCTTAAATGACCAAAAAAAATTTAATTGGATTTTTTATAATTCTTCTTTTCTTTTTTACTATTTATTATTTTTCTAAGGATAAAAATGAAGTAGAAAAACCGCAGGTTGAGGAAGAGAACCAAGAAAGTTCTTATTCTTTAAACATCATTGAAAATGTAAACTATTCATCCAAAGATATTAATGGAAACGAATATATAATTGTTGCTAAAAAAGGTGAGATAGATGCATCAAATAGTAGTGTTATTTATTTAACAAAAGTTGACGCAACAATTAAGCTGGTAGATGGAGATTTGGTAATGATAACCTCCAATTTTGGCAAATATAACACTAATAATTTTGATACTATTTTTTCTAAAAATGTAATAATTAATTATCTTGAAAATAAAATTGTTGGAGAATATCTAGATTTTTCAATTTCAAGAAACACTATGATTATTACAAAGAATGTTAAGTATTTTAATCCTAATAACACTTTGTCGGCTGATGCAATCGAAATGAACATTAAAACAAAAGATACCAAAATTTATATGTATGATGGTTTAAAAAAAGTGAATATTAAAGGTAAAGAATAATATGGCAGTAATTAAAAAATTTCGAATTAAATCATTTAAGAAAACAAATTCAATTATTGAATTTCAAAATATTTCACTTTCATATGGTAGCAGGCTAATTTTAGACAATATTAATTTTAAAATTAATGAAGGAGAAATTTTTGGTATGCTTGGGCCAAATGGGGTTGGAAAATCAACAATTTTTAATTTAATAACAGGATTAATTACCCCTAAGCACGGTAAAATTAAAATTAATGGAGAAGATGTAACAGAATTCCCCATATATTTAAGAACAAAAAAATTTAAAGTTGGTTATGTACCACAATATGGTGGTTACTTTAATGATTTAAGTTTGCAAGATAACCTAAAAGCTATAAGTGAAATTGTAATAGATAATAAAAATCTTAGACAAGAAAGAATAGACTTTTTACTGTCAAGATTTGAGTTAGAAAATGTTAAAAATATTAAAGGAAAACATTTATCAGGTGGTCAAAAAAAAAAAATTAGTTATCGCTTTATCTTTACTAAGTGAGCCCAAAGTTCTTCTTCTTGATGAGTGTTTTGCTGCATTAGATGTTTTAACTATTAAAATGTTACAAGAAATAATTGTAAACTTGCAACAAGAAAATAATATAACTATTTGTATTTGTGATCACCAAGCGAGAGATTTGTTATCAGTTGTGGACACTGCCATGATTTTGAGTAATTGTAAAATTGTTGCACAAGATACTCCATCTAACTTGGTAAGAAATATTAACGCAAAAAATGCTTACTTTGGTGAAAGTTTTAAGTTTAACTAGACCGCTTAAAAATGTCTCAGATCATCATACTAAAAAAAAAGATTAAAAAATTTAGTAAAGAAATAAAAATTCCTGGTGATAAAAGTTTAAGTATTAGATGGATTTTGTTTTCTTCTTTAGCGACTGGAGTATCAAAATCTAAAAATCTATTAATCTCTGAGGATATACTGGCCGCAATAAATGTAGTTAAAAAACTTGGTATAAAAGTTATTTTAACTAAAAATTTTTGTAAAATTTATGGGAGAGGAATGAATGGCTATAGATATAGAGATAATATGTCATTGGATGCAAAGAATTCTGGTACACTTGGAAGACTTATATTGGGACTCATTGTTAACTCTACAAAAAAAATTAAATTGATTGGAGATGAAAGTTTATCAAAAAGAGATTTTAAAAGAGTTACAGATCCATTAACAAAATTTGGAGCTTCTTTTAAAATGAGTAAAAAAAATAGCTTACCATTAATTATTAAAGGAACTAGAGATCTTAAACCTATAAAATACTATGAAAAAAAAGGGTCTGCGCAATGTAAGAGTAGTATAATTTTTGCTGGTATGAGAACTGCAGGCAAAACTGTTATTAAAGCAAAAAAATCAAGATCGCATACAGAAATTTTGTGTAAATATTTAAAGCTACCCCTGAAACTGAAAAGAAAAAAAAATTTTGATTTAATAGAGGTTAATAAAGTAGAGAAGATCAACCCTTTAAACTATAACATACCCTCTGATATCAGCTCAGCATCTTTTTTCTTAGCCCTCACAGCACTTTCAAAAAATTCCAAGCTATTAATTAAGAATGTTAATATAAATACAAATAGAATTGGAATTGTCACTATTTTTAGAAAAATGGGTATTAAAATTTATTTTAGAAATAAAAGAATTTATAAAGGGGAAAAAATCGCGGATATTTTTACTTCTAGTCCAAAAGTTATAAAACCTATCAATTGTCCTGTAAATTTGAACAGCAGTGCTATAGATGAATTTCTTGTAATTTTTTTAACTGTTGCAGCAAAAGCAAAAGGTATTTCATATTTCAAAAATTTGAGTGAATTAAATCAAAAAGAAAGTCCACGATTAAAGTGGGCTGAAAAAATTCTTAATATGATGGGTGTCAAAACCATCTGCACAAAAAACTCTATTAAAATTTTTGGAAATCCAAATTTAAAAATTGATAGAAAGATAGTTATTAAAAATTTTTTAAAAGACCATAGGGTATTTATGGCAAGTATAATTGCAGCGTTATCATTTGAAAATAAAAAAGGGTGGTATATACATGATAAAGACTCCATTAAAACTTCGTTCCCAAATTTTTTACAAATAGTAAAAAGGTTAAGCAGTGAAAATTAAAAAAAAATTCTTGAAGATTGCTATTGACTCACCCGCTGCCGCAGGGGCTGGTACTTTAGCGAAAAAAATTTCAAAACATTATAATCTTTTTTATCTAGATACTGGAAAAATTTATAGAATAATTGCAAATATTAAATTAAAATTTCCAAAGAAATTTAATGAAAAATTTTTAAAAAAAAAAAATTGATAATCTAAATTTAAGAGAGTTACAAAATAAAAATTTAATTAATGATAAAGTTAGCACGGAAGCTGCCATAATATCAAAATTAAAAGAAATAAGAAAATTAGTACATTCTTACCAAATAAATTGCGCTTACAATCCTCCAAAAAGATATAATGGTTCTTGCCTCGATGGAAGAGATATTACTTACAACATTATTCCAGATGCAGATATTAAATTATTTGTTACTGCAAATATTCGAACTAGAGCAAAAAGGAGATACAAAGAACTTAGAGCCTTAAAAAAAAAAATAACATACAATGAGGTTCTAAAAAGTCTTAAAAAACGCGATAAAAGTGACTATAATAGAAAAATTGCCCCTCTTAAGAAAACAAAAGATTCAGTATTGATTAACACCACAAATTTAACTAAAAGGGCGTGTTTTTTAAAAATTAAAAAAATTATAGATAAAAAATTAATTAATGGAAATATATAAAGATTTAAACAATCCTGCCTCAAAGGAATTCAAAGAATTATTAAATAGTCAGCTTTCAAAAGTAAAGATAGAAGAGGGAAAAATTATCGAGGGTAAGGTAAACAAAATTACTGAAAAATATGTGTTTCTGCATGTTGAAGGTCTGAAATCAGAGCCAGTTTTAGATATTAACGAACTAAAAAGCATGGGTCTTTCAGAAAAAATAAAGGTTGGAGAGACTATACCTGTACTTCTTGAAAGATTAGAAGACAAAATGGGAGAGGTGGTGGTATCCGCTAGTAAAGCGCAAAAAATTAAAGGTTGGGATATATTAGTTGAGGCGTATGAAAAAAATGAACCAATAATGGGTCGTATCACATCACGTGTTAAAGGTGGCTGCATTGTAGAGCATATAGATACTGGATCACTTATGTTTTTACCAGGATCACAAATTAGTGATAAACCTTTAAAAGATATTTCACATTTAATGAATGAACCTCAGAAATTCGCATTAATAAAGTTAGACAAAATAAGGGGTAATGCATGTGTTTCTAGAAAAGAAATTATCTCTTCTTTTAAAAAAGAGGACAAAGCAAAAATTATAGAAAAATATAAAGTCGGTGACATTATTAAAGGTGCTGAAGTAAAAGGCTACAGTAGCTTTGGATGTTTTTTTAATGTAAATGGTGAATTAGATGTTTTAGTGCACTTACAAGAAATTTCTTATAGCAGGGTTAATCATCCTGATGAAGTTTTTAGCATTGGAGAAAAACATGACCTTAAGGTAATTTCTGTAGATAAAGAAAAACTACAAGTTGGATGTTCAGTTAAGCAGCTATCACCTGACCCTTTTGAGCACATCGATAATTACGAATTAAATAAAATTTATCAGGTTAAGGTTGTAAAAATTATGGACTTTGGAGCATTCTGCGAACTCGAGCCAGGACTTACTACTCTATTACATACAAGTGAACTTAGCTGGACTAAAAAAAATATTTCCATAAAGAAGATGTTTAGAGTCGGGGATATAATTGATTGTGTAATTACTGAAATAGATAAAGAAAAACGGAGAGTTGCAATTTCTCATAAATTAGCTCAAGAAAATCCATTTGAAACATTTGAAAAAAAATATCCTGTTGGAACACTGGTTGAAGGAGAAATTGTAAATAAAAATGAATATTCACTATTTGTTAAAATGGAAAATCTTGATATCGATGCATTCCTTCATTGCAATGACCTCACTTACTTAAATAATGGCGAGGAAGAATTAGCTAAATATAAAATTGGAGATAAAATTAAAGTTAAGGTTCTTGAAATCAAATCTACAGAGCAAAAAGTGAGGGTTGGATTAAGACAAACGAAACAGGACCCATTTGATTGGTTCAAGGACAAAAAGAAAAATCAAACAATTACAGTAAAAATAATTTCTTCAGACAATAAGGGTTTGATAGTAAGACCCGAGGGATGTGAAATGGATTTTAATATTAAAAAATCTCAAATTGCTATTAACCCAGCAGATGCAAGACCATCAAGGTTTACTGGGGGAGAAAGGATTGACTGCGCAATAGCAGAATTAGAATTCGATAAAAGAAAAGTCCTATTAAGCATAAAACTTTTAGAGGAAATCGAAAAAAAAGAAGCTTTGGAAAAATATGGATCTGAAGGATCAGGAAAAAATCTCCCATTCTCTTCACTTTCTGAGGACTTAAAAAAAAAAGATAAAAAGTAAAAAAGAAAAATTTGGCCATCGTAAAATCAAAACTTTTAAAAGAATTATCTAATAGTTATCCAAATTTTTTAAAAAAGGACTTAGAAAAATTTATCAACATTCTTCTAGAAGAGATAAAATCGACCTTAAATAAAAATGAGAGAGTAGAATTAAGGGGGTTTGGAGTATTTTCTAGTAATCTACAAAAATCCAGGATTTCAAGAAATCCTAAGACTGGTGAAAAAATAAATACCCCAGAAAAAAAAACAATTCACTTTAAAATGGGTAAAGAGTTGTTTAAAAAAATGAATAATGAAGATGAATAAAATATTTATTGCTTGTGACAGTAATAATATTTCAAAAGTAAAAAGAATTATCAACGAAACTAAAAATTCTAAAATCAAAGTTGGTTATAAATTTGGATTAGAATTTATGAATTCCAAAAATGGCAGAAATTTTGTATCTAAATTAAAAAATAAAATAATTTTTGCCGATCTTAAGCTTAATGATATTCCAAATACTTGTGCGTCCACATTAAAATCAATTAAAGATTTAAAAATAAATTATTTAACAATTCATATAAGCTCTGGATTAGAAGCATTAAAAGCAGCCAAGAGAGTAGCTGGCAAAACAAAATTGATTGGTGTTACAATACTAACATCTTTAGATAATAAAGCTTTAAAAGAAATTGGATTTGATAAAAAAGTGAAAAAATTGGTAATTCATCAAGCAAAGTTAGCTAACAAAGCAAAATTAGATGCCTTAGTGTGTAGTCCAAAAGAAGTAAAAATCGTAAAAAAAATTTTTAAAAAAGAAATTATTACACCCGGAATAAGATTTAATTCAAAAAAGGATGATCAAAAAAGAACTTTAACACCAAAACAAGCTTATAAAAACGGGAGTGAGTGGCTTGTAATTGGTAGACCGATAACTAGAGGAAATATTAAAAAAAATCTACAAACATTAATAGATCATTTAAGTAAATGATCCTGAAAACTAAAATATGTGGAGTCTTTGACTCTAAAACATTAGCCTATATAACGAATCATAATTATCCACCTCAATTTGTAGGATTTGTAGTTAATTATCCAAAATCAAAGAGATACGTTAATTTAGAAAAGCTAAATGAGTTACTAAAGATTGATAAAAAGAAATGTTCATATGTAGCAGTACTAGTAAATCCTGATCAAAATATACTTGAACAAATTAAAAATTTACCATTTGATTACTATCAAATTTATGACTGTAGTCCTGAACAAGTAAAGTCCATAAAAGAAAAATATCAAAGAAAGATAATAACTGCAATTACTGTAAAAAATAAAGATGATATAAAAAAATTTAAACTTTATTCAAATATTACTGATATTTTTTTATTTGATAGCAAAGGGTATGAAAAAAGCATGTCATTTGATCATAATTTAATTAGAGATTTAAATCTTTCAAAAGAAATAATGTTAGCTGGGAATATCCAAATTGATGATGATCTTGAAAATTTAAAAGAAATAGCAGATATTATTGATATATCTGGTGGACTTGAAACTTATGGATTAAAAGATGTCTCCAAAATAGATATTTTTTTGAACAAAATTAGAAATATAAGATATGAAACTTAAAAAAAATATTCCCTTAATAGACCAGCATGACCAGTATGGTTTTTGGGGTGGTAAATTTGGGGGTAGCTATATACCTGAAACATTAAAAAAACCTGTAGAAGATTTAACAAATACATTTGACAGATTAAGAAAAGATAAAAAATTCATTAAAAAAAGAGACTTTTATTTCAAAAATTATGTTGGTTCTCCCACATCTTTTATAAAATTAAATAATTTATCTAACCACCTAGGTGGTGCTCAAATTTGGGCTAAAGTAGTATCTGAGGCAAATGGTGGTGCGCATAAGATTTATAATGCAACAGTTCATGCTCTAATTTGTAAGGCAATGGGTAAAAAATATATCATTGGAGATACTGGAGCTGGTTATGCAGGAAAAATGCTAAGCATGGCAGCAAAAAAATTTGGCTTAAAATGTAAAATTTTTATGGGAGCTAAAGATATAAAACGTCAGAAGCCAAACTGTGATGCAATGAAAAAGAACGGGGCTGAAATAATACCGGTTTACTCTGGAAGTCAAACATTGGTAGACGCAGTAAGTGAATGTATGAGATATTGGGTTTCAAATTGTAATAATACACATATGTGTGTGGGTTCAACTGTTGGTCCAAACATATTTGTAAAAATTTGTGGTTGGTCAACCGCACAAATTTCTCGAGAGCTTAAATCTCAATTAAAAAAGGAATTCAGAAGAATCCCAAAAAAAATCAAGCTAATTAATTGTGTTGGGGGAGGTAGTTCAGCATATGGTTTTTGGAGTGAGTTTATTGATTTTAATAAAAAACAAATTGAATTAATTG
>MDTG01195133.1_pt1 | contig 10932 bp, 5 predicted proteins | sample 811421 | NCBI WGS metagenome assembly MDTG01 (sample SAMN05326645, study PRJNA326480) | marine metagenome | isolation source: seawater | place: Pacific Ocean: South East | collected 2011 | reverse complement strand
AGGTACAAGTGTTAATAATGAGTGGTATAATTTTAAGCTTAATCTTGATAGGCTTACGAATTATAAAAATAATGAAGTTGATTGGCAAGGTGATTGTGAAGATTGGGGAATAGATCAGTGTCCTGATAATAGAGAATCTGGATCAGGTGCATGTATACCTGAGGAATTAGGATTATCAAATCAAGAGATATGTGATTTAGCATGTGAAGATTTTATTTGTTCTGAAAATATTGCTATTTCAAATGGATGGTTTGTGACTGATTTTGATTCAGATTTTGGATTCGAAATAGAAGAATATGAAGTTGAATTTGATTTTAATACTGTTTGCTTAGATTCATATTGTTCAGATAATCCAACTCAAGAAGAATGTAATGATTTAAGTAATTGTGAATGGGTAAATGATACTGAATCTTGCACTCCTTTAATACCTTTAATTGTAGATGCTAATATGGATACTGCTAATAGTGGTTTGTGCAATGAAGAGTGCTATGATCAATCAGGAGTTTGTGATGAAGGGGAAATTGCAATCATTGATGGTATCCAAAATGGAGATTTTCAGGTGCCTTCCTATGCATATGATCATATAAATAATATTTACTATTGGGAATTGGGAGAAGAGTATTGTTCGGATGGTTCAGATGTTATTGATAATAATTTAGATGGAATTGCTGATGGATGTACTGGAGAATTTGGTCAACTAAAGGTAGTAGATGATTTAAATGAAATATGTTTAGACTGTACAAAATTATCAATAAAAGGTGAGCCAGCTATAAATAGACTAGACTATATTATGATTGGAGTAATAAATGAAAATGAAGAAACTATTTACGGTAGTGTTTATGTAAACGAATTAAGAATGACAGGAGTAAAGCAAGATAAAGGTCAAAAATTTATCATTGATGGATCGTTTAACTTAGGTGATTTATTATCAATGTCTGCTAGTAGATCTAGAGAAAATCATGATTATCATATGCTTGAACAGAGGATTAGTCAAGCTGATTATGTAGATTATCAAAGTGTTAATTTTAATTTAGATATAACAGAATTATTTAAAGAAAATGTTATTGATATTCCTCTTTCATTTTCACAAACTGAAACTTTCAAATCTCCTAAGTATCAACCTGGTTCAGATATAATATTGACTGATGGTGAAGAAAATATTTTTTCTTCCTTTGATGGCATTGTTGATGAAAAATATCAATATCATAAAAAAACTCAAATGGTAAGTGCTTCATTAAGACCTAAGCTATCTAATATATTTGATAATTCGATTAGTAAAATTATTGATAACTTAAGTTTTGATTATAACATGTCAAGTCAAAAACTTTCATCTACAACTAATAAAAAAGATAATTCTAGAAATGAAACTTATAAATTTAATTTCACAGATAGTAAATCAGTTTCAGAGTTAGATGATTATTCTTTTCAGCCATTTAAAAATATTAAGTTTGATGAAGATTCTAAAAACATCAGTTTTTTAGAAAAGTTAAGAGACTTTAAATTTTATTTTAGACCTAAAAAAATTATATCAACAGGTAATTTGGCAAAGAGTAAAAGTGTTACAATTAATAGAACTTCTCAAGATACTATATTGGTTGAAAATCAAACTTATACAAAAACATTTAAAATTGATGATTATAGGTTATTTGAGAGTTTTAATTCAGATTATTATTTAACAATGTCAAGTAATATTGGTGAAGGATATGAGCCGGAAATGTCTGATATTTTAGATCCTTGGTCAGTAGTTGGGAATCTTAAAAGTTGGGGAGAAACCTTCTCGTTTACTATTGATCCTGATTTTGCTGATTGGTTAGGCCCAAATCTAACCTATTCACCGCAGTATTCTTGGAGTAAAAATTTAGCAAGTGCTGTGGATGCTGCGAGTATAAAAAGTAATAATAATCTAACTATCGGTTTTAATATATCACCTCAAAAATTTATTGAATTATTTTATAGTTCTGGAAAATCATCATCAAAATCATCATATAGTAAATATAGTAAAAAGAAATCTAGTTCATCAAGTTCAAAAAGTTCTGGTCCTAAATATGAAATTAAAAATCATTATTTAAAATCTTTCTTGAAATATTTGTACACTTTAAGTCAAAAATTATCAACAATATCAATAACAGCAAAACATAATACCAATTATGAGTATAATTCTATTGATGCAAGTTTTAATCCTAGTTATTTATTTAGGCTAGGCTTTGAAGAAAATCCTTTTGCTGATTCTACTTCTCAAGCAACATTTTTTAATCCTGGTGATTTAGTTTCTTCTAATGTTATTAAAAAAGTAAATGAATTTAGAATAACTACGACACTCCAAGTAACTAAAAATTTATCATTGAGTAGTATGGAATATAAATATTCAAGAACTAAAACAATATATTCTGAAGAAGAAAGTAATATTAATATAAGTAATAGTTTTTTCCCATTAGGAGCAAATGGCAGAGGAGGTCTCCCCATTTTTACTTATTCAGTAAATTTAAATAGGCTTGAAGAATATTGGGGGCTTAATAAATGGTTTAAATCAATTTCATTAAGTCATACTTATAATGGAAACGAAACTAAGACATATAAGGATTATCAAGGGGAACTAACACTGGAAAAAGTTGATTTTACTAAAAACTTTTCTCCATTAATATCTTTAACAATGAAAATTAATGATATTGAAAGAACAAAAAAAATTAATGAAGAAGATTTTTCGTTTACAACAAGATTTAATAATTTGTTGACTATTTATAATACATTTGATCAAATTCATAGAAAAGTAACACAAGAATTTACTTTTGGTACTTCATATAGAACTGATACAGATATTAGAATTAAATTACCTAAGAAGAAATTTCTTGAATTGAAAAATGACATGGTTTTTAGATTAGATTTAACTTACAGTGAGAGTTATGATGAGTATGCCTATACATTAACTAATGATATTGATAATTTTGCAGAGACATCATTTTCAAAAAATTTGAATTTCAAACCTTCTATGACATATGATTTTAGTAAGTTTGTATCAGGAGAAGTATATTTAACACATATTATTACTGAATCAAATACTCAAGGTAAAAAAACAGAAACATGTTTTGGATTTGATGTTATAATTTTGTTTGAGTCAATGGACTCTAATAGTAATAGTAGGAATAGAAATAATAGAAATAATTCAAGAAATAACTACTCTCCATATTTTTAAGATGAAAAAAATAATTATACTCATATTAATAATTTTAAATATTTTGGTTTCGCAGTCAATTCCTTACTTTGATTCTGAAAAAGCATTTGATTATATAAAAAAACAATGTGAATTTGGTCCAAGATATCCTGGGAGTTTAGGTCATTATTCATTTCAACTTTATTTAAGAGAATTTTTGAAAGATAAGTCAGATACATTGATTGTTTATGAGCATGAAGTCAAACATCCATATGCAGAAAAAAATGTGATATTATATAATTTTTTAGCTAGATATAATCCAGCCATTGATAATAGAATAATGCTGATGGCACATTGGGATACTAGAGAAATTGCAGATAAAGATTTAGAAATAGAAAATCAAAATAAGCCCATATTAGGAGCAAATGATGGTGGTAGCGGCATCTCTGTGCTTATGGTATTATCTGAAATATTAAATAAAAATAAATTGTATAATATTGGAATAGATTTATTATTTGTTGATGGTGAGGATATGGGTAGAAATGGTCAATTAGAAAATTATTGTATAGGGACTACTGCATTTTGTGAGGTTATTCCTGATCCAATTCCAAATCATGCTATCTGTATTGATATGGTTGCAGATAAAAATCCTGTATTCCCAATTGAATATTTTTCATATAATCAAGCTCCTCATGTCGTGAATGAAATCTGGACTCTGGCTCATGAGCTAGGATATAAAGAATTTGAAAGCAGGCTTTCTGGGCCTATTTATGATGACCATAGGGCTTTGTATATTCATTCAGGAATTCCGGCTGTTGATATAATAGATTTTGATTATCCATATTGGCACACAACAAAAGATGTTATCGAGAATTGTTCTCCGAAAGGATTAAAAATTGTAGGTGAAGTAATTTGTGAATATTTGTATAGGAAGGATTATGAAAATTAAAAAACATTCATGGAAAACATTAGAAATCTATGATGATTATAAGGAGAGGGAAATTTGCTCATCTTTTTTAAATGAATATATGATAGGGTCTGAAATTAAAGAGGATTTAACTAAAATATATTTTGATAAAAAAGATATTGGTGAAGTTGAAAGAATATTAAATGAAAATAATCTAGTGAAAAAATATAAATGGAAAGATATACATGAAGAAAATTGGAATAAAAATTGTTTAGATTTTTTTAATAGAATTGAAATTAATGATAAGGTTGAAATTATACCTAAATGGGAATCAGCTAATGATAAATTTATTTCTGTAATTATAAATCCTGCATTAGCATTTGGTACTGGACACCACGAAACAACTTATATGATGATACAAGCAATCCTAGACTTGGAGATTAAAAAAAATAATATTGTTGATGTTGGTACGGGTTCAGGAATCTTATCTATTTTATTAAGGAAAGTTGGAAATAAAAATATTTTCGCATTTGATAATGACCCATTAGTTGAATCAAATTTTTATGAAAATTTATTATTAAATAAGATTGATAATATCGATTTTAAAATTGAAGATTGTTTAAATGTTAATTATTTAAATTATGATGTAATTTTAGCAAACGTTAATAGAGAAATAATTTTAAAATTAATTAAGATTTTAAAAGATTGTAACGGCTTAATTATTTTATCGGGTATACTTATAGAGGATTCTATAATGGTTGAAAAGGAACTTAATAAAAATAATAAATCAATAATCAGTATTTATGAAAGAAATGAATGGAAATGTATAGTAGCAAAATAATGAAGAATTTAAATTTTTATATGATAATTGCTTTTATTGGTACGCTGTTTAGTCAATTGCCTTTAAAATATTCTTTGGATAACTTTTATGAAGACAGATTTTATTTAAATAGAATGCAAGAAACTTCAGAATGTTCGTGGCCAGGATTGAGCATAATTGATTTAAAATTTTTATCTAATGAAAAAATTTTAGCAGGGACAGGTGGAGGGCTTGGCTATTTTTCACCTCCTAATGAGTTTAATTCTGGAGATGTTTATTTTTCAATTGTGGATGATAATCTTCCATTAGGTGGTACGCCAGCTTTAAAAGTATATGATTTTAATGATTCAAAAATGATAGTTGTTAGTGGAGTCCAAACGATTGATTATAATGGAGAATCCGCTGCTACGGGAACTGGGATTTCTTGGTCATTTAATGATGGAGAATGGACGCATGTTGAGCAACCTCAAGATGAAACATCTGGTTATGCTTTTTTTGATTGGTATGGTCAGAGTGTTCAGTTTCAAAGTATTTCATCAGCAGCTAAAAATGTAAGTTATGATTTGGCTGTTGATACTCAGCAAGGATACATATATGCGGCAAGCTGGGCAGGCGCATTACGAAGATATAATTTTTTAGAAGAAGATTCTGAATGGGAAATAGTTCCATTGCCTATGGATTTTACACCTATCATATTAGATGGCCAAGAATATTTATCTTGCGATGAAAATTTTCCTACAAACTATATTTACAATCCAGTTGATAATGCAACAGGCAATGATAATCACAAAGCATTTTCAGTACATGTTGAAGATAATATAATTTGGTGTGGTACAGCTGATGGTATTAATAAAGGAATAATTAGATCTGATGGATGTATAGATTGGCAACATTATTCAACTGAAAATGGTGGTCTTGCTGGTGATTGGATTATAGGTTTTGAAATACAATATATAAATGATAATGATTACAGGTTGTGGGCAAATTCATGGGACGCGTCTGTTGGAACGCCTATTCCACATGGGTTATCATTTACAGATGATTATGGAGATACATGGAACCAGGTTAGCTTTTTTAAAAGCGAAGACGATGGGGGTATTTCAGGTTCAATAGTTTATAATATTTATTTTTATGAAGATTTTATTTATGTTTCTGCAGATAATGGTTTATTTAAATGTAATATTAATTCTGATATAACATTAAATGAAAATTGGAATGAAATTGAAGTTCCCTTAAGCATAAAGAGTGAATTGCAATATGAGAAAGTATATTCTGCAATTGTATATGAGGATTTTGAAAAAATGTGGATTGGAACAGATCAAGGATTTATTACTTCGGATAATTTAGATTTTAATTCATGGGATGTTCCAAGATTGGATTTATTGAATTGTGATAATGAAAAAAATCAGTTAATTGCCTATCCTAATCCTTACTATACCGATAATAATCAAAATATAAAATTCAAATTTCAATCTAATCAATCAAGTGGGATAATTGATGTTTTTGATTTCTCAATGAATAGAGTTACAAATTCAATTAATGCAAATTATAATAATGGATATCTTATTGCTGATTGGGATGCTAAGAATTTAAATAATAGATATGTTTCTAATGGAACTTACTTTTGTAGATTGAAAACTAGTCAAGGTGAATACTGGAATAAAATAATAATTGTAAATATAAAGTGAAGATAATTTTTTATATATTATTTACATTGTCTTTTTCATTTTCACAAAATGAGGCAGGTTCTTCATTTCTTATAGGGACGAATGCTAGAGAGTTGGCACTTTCAAATTCTCTTGTTAGTTCATATAATATGGGATTTAATAGTTTTTCAAATCCAGCATTATTAAATCAAACTGACAAAATTGAATACGGGTTGTCTTTATTTTCATTATCGCTTGATAGATCTATTCAGTCAATTTCATTTAGTATGCCCTTGCCACCCGTAGCTACTTTTGGATTATCTATGTTTCGTTCTTCTGCAGGTAATATTCCAGGTTATGATTCTTTTGGAAACCAAACTCAGTCAGAATATTCAACATATGAATCTTATGTAATGGCGACTTTTGCAATGCACATGAACACTTTGTCTGTTGGTGCAAGCTTTAAGCTGTACAATAGTAAGCTTATTGATAATGTTAAAGCGGATGGAATAGGCTTTGATTTAGGGTTTTATAAAAAAATAAATGAAAAAAATTCAATTGGCGTTAAGATAACAAATTTATCTTCAAAATATAATTGGTCCTTTCAATACAATAATTTCAATCAGCAATATGAGGAAAAATTATCAACTTGTATTGCTGTAGGATATTCTTCTAATATTGAATTTGGAAAAGATAATTTAGCATTATCTCCTCAGCTAGATTTTTATGATTCAGATAGATACGATTTGAAGTTAGGATTAGAGTATGGTTTAAATCTTAGCAAATATGTTTTGAATTTTAGGTTAGGTATTAAAAATTCTAAAAACTTTGATTATTCTGATAATGATATATCTTTTGGTTTCGGAATGCCTTTTGATTTGAAGAATTATAAAATGAATTTTGATTACGGGATTACTCCTGGAATGGTTCAAGAAGGAATAAGTCATGTTGTATCACTAACATTTAAAGTAAATTAATAAATGGTATTTATTCGTTATATAGTAATTTTGTTTTTAATGAATCCTGTTTATGGCATAGGGCTTAAGGCTCTTGAAGTTCCTCAAACGGGATTGTTAATTTCATTATCAGGAGCTGGAATTGGTAGTGGTTTAGCTGTTGAGCTTAATCCTGCTAATATTGAGCATAAGCAATCTTGCATTTCATTTTCAAATAATAAATGGCTTGGAGATTTATCAGGTAGTAAAATTTCATACTTGCAATCTAAGAATAAATTTAAGCATTATTTTTCTTTTGAATTTCTTAGTATTGATGATATTGAGTTAAGAAATGATTTGCCTTCCGATAATCCGCTTGGTTATGTAGAATCAAATTGGGTCGCATTTGATTATGCGGGCAATATACCTAATAATTTAAATATAGACTTTGGGTATAAAATTAAACTTAATTATTCAAAACTTTATACCAGTAGATATTATGGATATTCTTTTGATTTTGGTCTTAAGAAAAATATATTAAATAATTTAGATTTAGGATTTGTTATAAAGAATTTTGGGGTTGAATATAATGGAAGTAAATCTGAAAACATACAGCCCACTACAGGTGTTGGAATATCTTATAGATTAAATTTAGATAAAAATTATTTTAAAGGTTTTAATTTTCTATTTGATGTTTTAGATATTGATAGTCAGCAAATTTTAAGACTTGGTGCAAAAATAAATTTCCCATATGTTGGAATTCATATTGGTTCAAGTTTTTCAGAAAATTACAGGGATATTGCATACGGCCTATCATTTAAATATGATAATTTTGAACTTATAATAGGCAATCTAAATCACGAAAATAGTATTTTAGGATCTCCTGTCTCCTTAGAATTTTCTTACTTTTTGAAGTAAAAATATTTACAAATAAAAAAACTCACAAAAATTAGATAATTTACTTTTGTAATGTTTTATCATTTAATTATATTATAACACTAACCTTGTGCGAAAATATATATTTTTTATTAATTAACAACTAATTCTTAGGAGGAAGAATAATGTTAAACTCAATCCGTTTCATTATAATTTCATTAATGTTCATAGGGACTGTTTTAGCTGATGTATTTATGACAGAGCTTACAGATCCTCAAAATTCAAGTGATGCAGGTAGATATGTTGAACTATACAACAATGGAGATTCTGTTGTTGACTTATCTGGCTGGCAATTGCAAAGATATACAAATGGGAATGTTGACCCTCAATCTCCAGTAGATTTGTCAGGATCGATAGTGCCTGGTGGGTTTTATATTGTATGTAACGATGCTGATAAATTTGCTACAACCTATGGTGGTGGTTGTGATTTAGATATCGGCACAGGTGGTCCAGCAGATTCAAATGGCGATGATCAGATTAGTTTGCTTAATGGTGATACATTAGTGGATTTCTTTGGTGTTTTGGGTGAAGATCCAAATAGTGGTTCTACAAGTGGTGGATGGCATGAATTTGAAGATGGTAGAGCAGAAAGAGCTGCAGGTGTGACTACTGGATGTACAGATACTACAGGTGCTGCATGTGAATCTGGATGGGTTGTTGATAATGATTCTGGTGGCGGTGATGGTAATCAGTTTGCTCCAGAAGGTTTTGATCCAATGTCGTGGATTGGTGCTGGTGAAGCTCCAAGTGATGTTTACGGATGTATGGATATTTTTGGTTTAAATTTTAATGCAGATGCTACTGCTGATGATGGTGGATGTGAATATGCTACACATCAAGTAGAAGCTGGAAGCATGTATTTCTCTCCAGAAGATCTGACAATTAATATGGGAGAAAGTGTTCAGTGGAACAATGTTCAAGGCTATCACGATGTGTTATCAGATGATGCTTCATTTAACTTAGATGGTTGTGTTGGACCTTGCTTAATTGGTAGCCATACATTTGATGTTCCTGGAACTTTTAGCTATGTTTGCACCCCTCATGCTGCTATGGGCATGGTTGGTACTATTACAGTAGTTGATCCAACAGTTTCAGTAACATTCTCAGTTGATATGTCAATTGAAGGCGTAACTTCTGATGGTGTTAGTGTTAGAGTTAATGGTGGTGAGTGGTTTGCCATGGATGATTCTGATGGAGATTTAACTTATACTCATACTATGAATTTAGTACCTGGTGACTATGAATATAATTTTTATGATGGATTTTATGAAGGAGCAGTATCCGGAGATTGTGCAGGTGGTAATTATGGTAATGATAGATTCTTAACAGTTGAAAATGATGTAGTTTTAGATACAGTGTGCTGGGAGTCTTGTGAAGCTTGCGCAGTAGTTGTTGAAGGTTGCACAGATTCTACTGCTTTGAACTTTGATGAAAATGCTACAGTGGATAATGGAACTTGTGAATATGCTGAAGTAGAAGATGCAGCACCTTTATTCTTTTCTGAAGCAGCTGAAGGATCAAGCAATAATAAATATTTAGAAATATACAATCCAACAGATCAGACTGTTAATTTAACAAATTATGGATTTGCAAATACATCAAATGAACCAAGTGTTCCAGGTGAATATGAGTATTTTAATACATTGACTAATGTCTCAATTGCATCAGGAGATGTCTTTGTTATTTGCCATCCTAGCTCAGATGATTCAATATTAGCAGAATGTGATCAATATTATAATTACATGAGCAATGGAGATGATGGTGTTTGTTTAATTCACGGAACTCCTAATGAAAATAATACCGCTCTTAGTGGTTACACTATACTTGATTGTGTAGGTGATTGGTATGCTCGACCTAATGGTGGATGGGACGTTGCTGGAGTTACTGCAGCAACTAAAGATCACACATTGGTAAGAAAGTCTGAAGTAATGATGGGCAATAGTGATTGGGCAGCTTCTGCTGGTACGAATACAGATGATTCTGAATGGATTGTTTTTGATGTTGATACATGGGATTATGTAGGTTTTCATCCGCATGATTTTTCAGCAGATGTACCTGGTTGTACTGATGAATCAGCTTGTAATTACAATGCAGATGCTACTGTTGATGATGGCTCATGTGCCTCTGTTGATTGTTTAGGGGAATGTGGTGGAACTGCTGAATGTTTAGTATCTGTTCTTGTTACTGTTGATATGAATATTGAAGGGACTGAAGAAGTTGATATGGTTGCGAGAACTTCAACTGTTGATGGTGAATATAGTCCTAGCGAATGGTATTCAATGGTAGATAATGGAGATGGCACATTTCATGTTGCACTTGATATGGAAATAGGTAAAACATACGGATATAATTTCAATAAAGCAGGTGGTTCTGGTTCTGGATATGAATCAGGTTCAGCATTTGATGGTGATTGTTCTGGTGGAAGTTATGGAAATGATCGTTATGTTACTCCAATGGAAGATATGGTTCTTCCAGTTGTTTGCTGGGAATCATGTTCTGAATGTCCTGCAATAGTTGAGGGTTGTACAGATTCTACTGCT
>MDTG01093678.1_pt1 | contig 10932 bp, 17 predicted proteins | sample 811421 | NCBI WGS metagenome assembly MDTG01 (sample SAMN05326645, study PRJNA326480) | marine metagenome | isolation source: seawater | place: Pacific Ocean: South East | collected 2011 | reverse complement strand
GTTCAGTAATTTAGCAGTGAAAAACTCTAAAAGAAAAACTGCAACTAACAAACTTTTATCAAAAGGTTTAGATTTTACAGTAGAAGTATTAGGTGTTGCACCTCAGTCTTCTGCATTAACAATGAAAACGAACATCATTTCATTATTAAGAAAATCAGGCAGAAAAGTAATTAATTACTCTGCGTAATTAATAAACTGGTTAAGGGGCGGTAGGCGACTATCGCCCTTTTTTTGTGGCTGTTAAATAGTTGTATGAAAATTACCAGCTTTCACATCGAGGCCTCTACACACTGTAACGCAAGGTGTCCTGGCTGTCCCAGGAATATTCACGGATACGATGTCAAGGACTATTTCAAACTAGAACATTTGTCTGTAGAAAGATACAAAGAAATAAGAGATGCATATCCTGATTTGAATTATGTTAGAATAAATGGCGGTCTGGGTGATCCTATGATGAATCCAGCCATAGCTGATATAGTAGAAATCAGCGATTGCCTCGTACAGATCACCACAAACGGATCTATTGGAAACAGAAAAACATTTGAGCGACTTGCCGCACTGGAAGTACAAATAGAATTCAGCATAGATGGACTGGAGGACACTAACAATCTCTATAGGCAGGACGTGGTATGGAAAAAAATAATGGAGAGGGTAAAATGGTTTATAGATGCGGGAGGAAAGGCCATATGGAAATGGGTGCCCTTCTATCATAATAAGCATCAACTAGACGAGGCCAAACGACTCAGTAAACAGTTGGGCTTTGTGGAATTTCATGTCAACGACCAAGGTAGAGATGACTTTCCTGCACTAGATAAAACTGGTAAGATATCACACTGGATACAACCACACAACAGGCCTGCAAGAGAACAGAGATTTGATCCAGAAGCGGCAATAGAACTTCTTAAGACTTCCAGACAATTCTTCCCTGAAACAGGAAACCGTTTTGAAATCACTTGCGAACACCTACGTGGAGAAGTTTATATCACAGCCGGCGGTGTAATAACTCCTTGCTGTTATCACGGAACTGATGTTGCTGACAGAAAGCCAGTAGAAGTTTCAAAATTTGCAGACTTGCAGAAGACGTGGAACACAACCAACTGTGATCCTACCTGTGCAAATTCCTGTGGTAAAAAAATTAATTAAACTTAACCCTAAGATCTCTAGTTCATTGGAAAACTAGTACTAGATACCGATCCGTCAGCATGTAACCATTCTGTTTTGAAATGCTGTGCGTATCCACTGTATTCATCCCATGGTGTGCTACTGTCGTCCATTAAGGCATCAACTGCGGCTTTGAATGCATCCTGGTCATCTTTGCTATCGAATTCATAGGTAACGATTAGTGTGGTATCTGAGTCTGCGAGTGCAAACGTTTTTGTAGGGTTAGAAGTGTTCCAAACGTCTCTAAAACCTATTTTAGTTTGAGCATCTTCTACACTAGTAAAAGTGGTCTTGGCACTATCGTCGTCGGATATTAATCTAAAATATCTTTTATGTTTCCATGCATTTGCCATGTCTATCAAATCCTTTATGTATTACTGTTATTTATCTTGGCTCCTTCATAAAAAATCCCAATCCCAAATTGCTTGAACCCGTGTGGCAACTTATGCTTGTCTACAACTAGGTTAAATTCGTCCCAAGCACTTTCAGATTTGAAAGAACAAGTACATTTTAAGCTAGAACTGTCTAATAGTTCATATTCTGTATCAATTACGAGATAAGATACAGATTCATGCCATTCAAAGTCTAGATCTATTACCGCAGACGTCACAGAATCATACCGCTTCAAAGGGAAAGCCCGTAATATGTCCTCAGTTTGCCATCCTAGAAAATTGACAAGATCTGTTTCATCAAGGTAGTGTTCTAATCTACTACAACTGATTGTTTGACCGTTATTCTTTGTAAAATGATAAAAGTTGTTCGAAAATGTTCCAGTGAAACTATTAATATCGTGTCTACGGAAAATTTTAGTGTGTTTAAACATAATCAAGAATGTCCTTGGTAGAATCAATTTTTTTCCCATCATAACCGTTACAGAACTTCATTGCGTCTTTATTGTTTAAATGCAGATAATCACACAATACCATCGCAAGTTCTATATTTTTTAGATGTCGTACATCTTTGTGTTTTTTTTTCTTAAGGCATGTCACAGTGTCCACAACGTTTTCTATGTACTGATTATATAAAGATAGATTAGCTTGTCTTTTAATTTGTATAAATTCTTTTGTATCTTGTTTTAATTCTGTTTTTTCTAAAAATGTTGCAATGTTATTTCGAAAGGCATCTATGTTTGTGAAGAACTCGGTCATGTCTATGTTGTAACTTTTATCACACATAGGTTCCGATGTGTTCCAGTGTTCTGATAGTACCTCTATGAAGGACTTTTTCGAATTGACAAACAATAAATCATTACGGAACCATTGAAAAAATTTTAGATCATGATGTTTGAAGTAAGGTTTTATTATCTTGCGGCTTATATCTAAAGATTTAATATCATAAGGATGAACAGCTTCAACATCTATGTTGGTTCCATTATTAGTATGACTGTGGACCTCTCCTACTGTTATTAATTCGTTTTTATTCCTATTAAATTCCTCGATTTCAATTATTGAAACTAATAAATGTCCGAAGGTCCCTGGATTCCATGTGACTGTGTAATTATTTCTTGCCATAGTAAAAAACATTGTCTGCCATTGGGTATGAACGCCATGGATCAAATATGATGGTGTTATCATCTGCAGACACTTGATCTGTTTCATGTACCCTCACGATCACTTGAACAGGCGTGTCTATGCCATTAACTATTTGTCCGCCGTGTTTTCTCACATAGTATTGAACCAGTAGACTATAACTGCCATCAACGAGATCTGTTCCTGGCTTGTAACTATCGGATGTGAAGAAAATATTCTCACCGTGTATCAGTATTGCTTTCGCCATGTTTTCTGCCTGCTTCTCACGTGCGGTCATTATTGTTTCGAACATATCATAACCTAAGTCTAATTCTTTTGCCAACCATCTTAGAGCGATGTTGTCCCTTGGATGGCAGGCTCCTCCGTCACCCATGCCTGCCTTCATGTATGCAGGACTAACTATCCTCTTGGTGCTTTTGGCCAACGCCTGCGTGACCTTGTCCACGTCCATGTGTCCTAATTTATTTGCCACGTCCTGTATCATGTTAACCAGTGCTATCTTGTTGCTGATGAAAGTGTTATAGAATATCTTCATTGCTTCGACTTCTTCCCATGTACCAAACTCAATGCGTGGATCATTCTCACAAATATCTCTGTATAAATTTTTGAGCCATCCGGCTTTGACCGCAGTTTCTTCTACGCCCTTTTTAGTCCCTATCATTATCATCTCTGGATTGATCATGTCATAACCTACAGTGCCCATTGCTATAAGATATGGATTGTAAATTAACTTAACATTTGTCATGATAGGATCAAACTCCCTCCTAATGGTTCCAGGTAGTACAGTAGATATTAACACCACAACCTGTTCGTTATTCATTAGGTGATTGCATTCCAGCAAAACTTTTTTGACTGCATCGTAGCTAAAATCTTTTGGTTGTTTATGACTCGACGGTTCTCTGCCGTCGTAGCCTTCTTCATGTGGAGTAGGTGTTGCTATAAAAACAACATCTCTGTCTTTTATTGCATCAGCCAGAGTGAATTTTATATCAACCAAATCACTATGTTTTTGCAGGACATCATATCCGGCAATGTCTGTGTATCCTTTTTTGGCTAAGGCCTCTGCACATGGCATTCCTAGTTTTCCTAGACCAATAAATGAAATTCTCATTCTCTCTCCAAGTCACAAGTCACACAATGGAAACCACCGCCCAGTGTTCTTGCGTGTGTCAAAGGTGTCTGTATGACCTTAAATTTATTATACTCCAAAGTCTCGATAAGTTTTTCATATAAAGGATCAACGATAACTGTTTCAGGATCTATTGATAGTATGTTCATACCAATCCATTTTGATGCAAAAGGAAATTGGTAGAAATCCTTTTCTTCTATTTCGTTCAACCATATTTTTTTATAGTCTTTCATAAAACTTGGTAGGTTCTCAGCATTGACCCGCGAACCGTTCAATAGTATAGTATTTTTTGCCAAAGAAAGCAACGTTGAATCTATATGTGCATGGGCGTATACACCTTCCCACGTGATAACCTCGAACTGAGTTCCCACTGTCTGTTGCAACCAATCAGCACCTGAGATGTTTGCGGTTTTTGAAACAAGGTATAACAGCTTGTCATCCAATTTTAAAACATTTGCGGCATCAAATGTGGGATCTGAATCATGCTGTGGTATGGGAGCCTTAATCCAGTTACAGGTTGCCTGCTCCTTAATGTGCTGGTACAATGACGCCTCGTTTCGTCTGCTGGAATAAGGCGTTGGACATTCTATCAACTTATCTCCCACGGTCAACAGTATGTCCCTGGCACTGTAGGCCCAATGCGGTCCTGTTATATTTGGCCTGTGTACTTCAACGTCATTTTGCTCTAGTAGTTTCTGTAATAGATTAAGTTCCTTGTCTGTGTCAGCGACGACATTTGCATTGAATTCACTTTTGTCTAGTTTGGTGGGCCAGGTGCTGGAACTTATCATCTGGTCAAAGAAATTGTCATCCGTTGGCCAGGCGCCTCCCTGCACACTTCCAAGTATAACAGATTTCAATTTACCATATTCGTTTAAAGTCGACACTTTCACATCACTATTTAACTGGGTGTTTAATGCGTAAATATTAATATGGAGACAGTCATATCGGATAATAAAGGCGACACCGGGTCGGTTAAAATTTTAAGAAACCGTATACAAGAAGAGTTAGAAGCGGGTAACACAGTAAAGATAAAACTTCTACAGCCAGGAGTAATGTATCAGAAAGACGGTGCGTGGAAAACTGTAATAGATTTTATGAATGAATGGGCAGGAAAGCCTGTGAGATTTCAATCAAACCTCGTGCCAATAAAAGATTGTAAAGTTAAATTTGATTACTCAAACGACATGTTTTTCACAGGTCCAAAGTTATATCAAAAAAACAAAATGTGTAAAGGTCTGTTAGAAAAGTTACTACCCACCTATCAGAAGTCTGTCGACAAACACTGGGACCTGCTATTAGGAGAGACAAACGGAAACAAGGATTGGTTATACGACACCATACAAAATCATCCTGTGTTGGAAAGAACTTTCCTGACCTACTTCGGAAAGGATACCAACAATGGTTATTGGAGTGACAATGTTATACGGCCAAAGAAACATACAGCGGAAACGTTAGGGCCTTTAGAAAATAGATTCAAAACACAGATTCGTTGTAGCGATCTATTAGACCCAGCAATTTACAACATGACTCATTACACAGCAGTAATAGAAACAACAATACACAATGACTTTGCCATGTTCAGTGAAAAGGAGGCAAAGCCTATCGTGGCAAAGAGACCCTTCGTAATATTTGGGTCATGTGGACAACTCAAAGCGTTTAGGAGTCTAGGTTTTAAAACATTCGATCCAGTGATTGATGAGTCATATGATCTTATTGAGGATAAACATGAACGTTGGCAAAAAGTTTTAGACAGCATGTTGCAACTTACTAAGGCGAATTACATCAAAGTCCATAATGAACTTGCCAGCATTTTAATTCACAACAAAGAACACTTTGAAAACAATAAATGGAGACGTTGCCTTACTTGGGATTCTTACCAGTAATCTGTATCACGTATCTGGAACACTCACCAAGGTTGGCCGCCATGTGTTTTGTCGCCCCCTGCCAACTGAACCATGAACCTGCAGGCCCTGTACAAAATTTGTCCTCGATCCATAACTGATGTCCTGGTGCAGGGTCATGTAGGAACACCATGATCCTCACAATCTCTTCCACCTTTGCCTTTTTGTTTCTGGCGTAGGTGGGATAGTTGTCCTTGTGCCATGGGAGTATTAATCCAGGCGTGTACTTTGCGAAAGCATAAACTGAATCTTTTAGATCAAACTGCAACAAGACATATCCAAAAATTTTATCAACATCATCAGGAATGAAAACACCCTTGCCCACTTGTTCAAACTTGGGAATAAGACATCCTACCCTCTCCTTGTAGATGTCGTAGTTTTCTTTGGGAGTCGAGAAGCCTTGGTTCTTGTCTGTATTCTCATACCATGGTAAATCTTCATAGTCTTTGTTACTCCAATGCACAGGTATTGTGCCTTGTTTGTGATTCCAGTCAGAGTGCGAATACATCATAATATATGTAGATAATTATCATTGTATGAAATCAATAGGATTCTTTGGAGACAGTTTCTGTGCTAGTAATCAACCGGAGAGCTGGTGCAACATCTTACAACAGAAGTTAGGTGTTGACAGGATAAGATGGTTTGGTAATCCAGGCAAGAGCATATGGAGTGTGTTCTTCCAATTTAATAAACTAATAGAAATGAATATGGTTCCAGACATATCTGTGTTCTGTTGGACTGAGCCATATAGGCTATATCACCCAAAGTATATTCTTAGTGCCAACACAGAACCATTGCAGGGAGTGGATCCAAACATATACAAGGCATTAGACCAATACTGGATCCACCTACACAACTATAATAAGGATGAAATGGCATATGAGTATGCATTAAAGCATTATGATCAAAACGTGCTGTCCAAAATAGACAAACAGATTGTACAGATGTGGAGTTTCCGACCATTTGAGACCGCTGACAAGGACGCAGGTATAAAACTAACAACAGGTACTTTCATCGATGAGAGCATGTATGCTTTTAGTGGTGGCAAGGACAACTGGGGAAAAGGTACAATTAATCACATGACCACAGAACAGAATCAGCAGTGGGCACAGAAAGTATATGACAGAATCAGTGAATCAATTTGAGGATGAACTCGGTAAGTTCACTGGAGCACCTTACGTGGTGACAACAGACTGTTGCACACACGCAATAGAATTATGCTTCAGACTATTAGAAATAAAGTCTTGTAGGTTCTCAGCCTACACCTATATCAGTGTTCCCATGACAATGAAACTATTAGGAGTTGATTATAAACTTTCAACCACAAAATGGAAAGAAGAGTACCAGTTCATGGAAACCTCTGTGTGGGATAGCGCCAGATGTCTCAAACCTGGAATGTATAGACCAAAGCAGTACCAATGCCTTAGTTTTGGTCCTGGTAAACCACTTGACAACGTCAGGGGCGGTGCTATCCTATTGGACAACGACGAACACTACAAACAACTTAAGATGATGAGTTATGACGGGCGGGATCAATCACATAATAGATGGATAGACCAAAAAGTCTACAAGCAAGGATTCCATTACATGATGAGGTATGAGGAGTGTGAGAGTGCATCACTGTTATTGCAGAACTACATCTCAGTTGGCAACTTCGAACACAAATTCAAACCCTATCCAGACATCAGAGAGGTTAAAATAATATGAAGGTAAAAGGCTATGCGACATATGATAGGCTTAAGACTTGTATAGTTGGCCGGACCTACAGTAAAGAACAATTTAAAGATATAAAAAACCAAAAAGTAAAAGACATATTGTTTCGCATTTTGGACGAAACTGAGGAAGACTACCAGAACCTTTGTAAGGTGTTAAACATCGCAGGCGTAGAAATTCTGCGTCCGGAAATCATAGATGGAGACCTATCACATAGACCGGCAAATCAACCCAGGGACGATATGGCAGTAATAGGCGAAACTTTGTACGTGAACAATCCTAGGCCCGAGTATAGATCTATATTAGATCAAGTAGTTAACAAAGTGATAGTCGAAGAGTGTCCAGAGAAGAAGCTTGTAAGCACTAGTTTCATACACAGGCTAGGATCTGACTTGCATTGGGGTACCAATCAACCCACATGGCGAGATAGTGCTTTAGTTAAAAAATATGAACAACAGTGGACAGCAGAAGGATTTGATGTCAATATCATGGACCACGAAGGACATGGAGATTGCACCTGGTGTGTGCCAAAGGAAGGTTGCATTGTCACCCTGTTCGAGATACAGAACTACAAAGAAAAGTTCCCTGGATGGGACATTTGCTATCTAGAGGACAAGTATTGGGACCAGATGTCACCTTTCCGAAAGATGAAAAACAAGAATGGAGGCAAGTGGTGGGTGCCGGGAGAGGAGGACAGCGATGACTTCTCCGAATATGTAGAGACATATCTCAATGACTGGGTAGGTTATGTGGAGGAGACAGTGTTTGAAGTTAATATGTTATCAATAGATGAGAATACAATTTTAGTAAACAATTACAATAAACAAGTGTTTGACTTTTTAGAGAAACATAATATTGCGCCAGTTATTGCCCCGTTTCGACACAGATGGTTCTGGGATGGAGGAGTGCATTGTGTTACACAAGATCTATATAGAGAACGTAACTATACCTAGTTGGCTCGCTATTGGCTCGCTATTTGCTCTGGATCATTTTGGATTATTTAGAATAATCTGGTAGAGGGCCGCCGTATTTCTTTCCTTTGATACGCTTTCCGCTGACCTTCATTGTCTTGCCGCCAACCTTTTCGTTCCTGTTGCCGGTACGTTTCATTTTGCCTTGTGATTTACAACTGCTGACCCAAGAAGCAGGCAGACTGGACATTGGTTTTGAACACACTCCCCTTGGTGCAGGGCCTATGTTTTCATCTGTGTTGTATATCTCAAATATCCTCATATTACGTGTATTTAACACATCCGTCCACCTGCAGTTGATCTTGTACAGAATGTAGCAGTTGCCCATAAGGTATTAAAGCATCAGTTTAAGTATTAGTTTAGGTGTAAGGTTAAGGTGTGTAAGGTGTAAGGTTAAGGTGTGTAAGGTGTAAGGTCAATAAATACCTACATGAAGATCAAAGAATTCATTCTAGCGCCATCAAAATCACAAGATACTACATCTTGTGGCACTACATCTAGCGCCATCAAAGGTCAACCGACACAAGATATAGTGCCAGAAATAATTGAAGGAACCATCCTAGAACAATCAGACCACTCGGCGATCGCAGAAGGCGTCAGTCAGATATTCAGAAGACAGAAAGGCAAGAAGCCTATCAAGGGCTTCAGATGCACCAGTGGACCAAGGAAGGGCCGTATAGTGGCCAAGCCAAGTACCTGTTTCATGAAAACGGACCCTGTTAAGTCTGCCAAAATAAGAAAGAAGAGACAGCAGAAGGCCAGGGTGGCGGGTAAGAAACTTGCTCAGACAAAAAGGTCAGGAGCAGGAGCAAGGAGATTGGCCGGCGTTCAGATCAAAAAACGAAAAGGCACTCAGCCAAAATTAGGCGGAGCAAGAACAGGCGCCCGACCATTGCAGAAATCAAAAATTATCAAACCAAAAAGATAGACTACATCTAGTAGTTGATCTCGTCAACCGATACTATATCCAGTAGGCAAAAATGCCCATAATCTTTGGTGTTTTTGGTCGGCTTTATATATACCCATAAAATCACATACCATTTTACCAGGTTGACGGTATTCGCCTCCCGTGTTAGTATGAATTATGAAACAAGGAGTTGAAATGAAGAAAATAGATTATAAAAGTAAGACAGACATAATGGTAGGATATATTGATCCCTGTCAAAATATAGTAGCCGTTGAATCAGGTTGGAAGACAACACCAGAAGAAATGGCAAAGTTTTTAGACAGAGAGTATCCAACAAAAGATGATTCCATCAAAGTTGTTGATTCACCTGTCCTAGTTCCTACTTACAGAAGAGAAGACTATTGGGGAGTTGAAGGATTTGGTGATGTCATTGAATCTCATATCAACTGGAGGAAAGAAGTTGAAAGAAAGAATGTTGGCCATTTATTCTGCCACATGACAGGAGTTTGGAAATATTCAGATAATGGGGTTGACTGGACGCCTATCAGAGAAGAGTTCGCAGAAACTTTCAAGGAGGCGGCTTAATGGTTGTGGAGATCAAAACCAAATCATTAGAAGAGATATTTGACGAGATGATTGAGGCCTATACACAGGGCGACTACCTGGAAGGCTGTACGCCATATGGTGAAGATGCTTTGATGAGCCCCAAGACATTCTCGGAGAGATTCCAAAATGTAAGTTTGGGATTTGGATATAGAGAAGCGGAGATCATACCACTCAAGTTGGAAATTGAAGAATGGTGCCGTGAGCATCTATTACACCTGGAGAACAAATTCAGATGAAAAATATATTTGGAAAATTAAATGTATTGTCTTTATATTACAGGACTGAAATGGTTTGGTTCATGATAGGATTTGTGGTGGGGGCCATATTGATATGAGCATCCAGTCTATGATATCAGGAATTTTCATGTTATTCGCTCCGGTGGAGGAGGTGGCAGTTGCAGAAAAGATATACAACGGCTTGGTCATAACCAACAAGGTCATTGAAAAAACAATTGAAGACACTTGGGACCAATCTGTTCACGAGGAAGGTTATCAAATCACAAAAGACTTAATTTTAGAAATGGGAGGATTGAAATAATGTCAGAAACACATAAACATCATTTCCAAGTTGCCGACATAGGTGCTTGGGATTTAGACGAAGACAGAAGCATCGTACCGAGCATCCATTCGGTACTGAAGAATTCAGGCATAACAGCCGTGGTTGATGGAGACGAGATGAATTCCGCAGGATTCACGGTCTGGACCTATTCACCTAGAGAAGTGGTAGAAAAGGTCTTGAAAGACGATGGTATTGATCTTGAGGACTAAAAGGTCAATGAATATGCGACTTTTTAGCAGGTTGACGGTATTACCATCTATGTTATACTGAACTATGAAAAAAGGAGTTGAAATGAACAAAAAACTAAAAACAATCATTGAAGACATCTTTAAGATGGAAAGCACGGATTTGAATGCCGTTGTTGATGCCATTAAGATGAGAAGAAATCAATTACATACTTCAGACGCCCACAAATTTACAGTTGGCGACAGAGTGTCTTTTGCCGGCAGACACG